>Ga0209636_10009249_pt1 | contig 10048 bp, 8 predicted proteins | sample DeeMarSWOR152_54_FD_187464 | JGI IMG/M metagenome (GOLD analysis project Ga0209636, IMG submission 187464) | Marine sediment microbial communities from White Oak River estuary, North Carolina - WOR-1-52-54 (SPAdes) (version 2) | ecosystem: Environmental > Aquatic > Marine > Intertidal zone >... | reverse complement strand
CACATTGGCATCTATATACGGGTTTGGTGGTGCAGTTGACATCTCTCGAGTTGCCGCTGGAGTAGTAGTTGGAATTGGTTTTATCGGCGCCGGCGTTATTCTCCGCGGCCAGCGTGAAAAAGAGGTGGCAGGGCTAACTACTGCAGCCACCATCTGGATAACTGCTGCTATAGGTCTAGCTGCGGGGGCAGGAATGTATTTGGTCTCCGTTATAGCAACTGCGGTCGCTGTGGGTATTCTGCTGCTCCCTAAGGTTCGTGGCTAAGAAAGTCATTGCGAGTGCCGGTTTAAGAATTTTGACGACGCTTCTAGCGAAGGGGCATTTGTCATGCTCAAAATTTTGCACACTGCTGATATTCACCTCGGGGCGAAGTTCGCGGGTCTAGGAAATAAGGGTGCATCTCAACGAGAGCAGTTGAGAACTACGTTCAAGAACATCATAGCAGCTGCGATAGATGAAAGGGTGAACATCGTTTTAATTGCCGGAGACCTATTCGATGCTAACCAGCAACCACAAAGAAATATAGATTTGGTAATAGAGCAATTTAATTTGCTTGGGTCAAAAAATATTCCAGTCTGCCTTATCCCCGGCACACATGATTCTCTTGATTCCTCATCAATTTACAGAAAAGTTGACTTTGAAAGGAAATGCCCTAATCTAAAAATTTTTGCTGATGAAAATATATCCTACAAGGAGTATCCCGGCCTTGATTTAACGGTATATGGGAAGCCAAATCTAAGTAATAGGTCCTATGTAAGCCCATTGAAAGGGCTCAAGCCTTCGACTTCAAGTAAGTTTCATATTGCTATGGCTCATGGGTCCTTCTATATACCAGAAAAAATAGCTGAGGATGACCATGTCTTCAAGCTTGAGGAAGTTAAAGCCAGTGGCATGGATTATCTGGCGCTGGGGCACTGGCACCGAGTCTATTCCTGCTCAAAGAAGCCTCCAGCCTGGTATCCTGGCCCGCCGGAGTGGATACCCGACCAAAAAGAAAGAGGTGCTGTGCTTTTAGTCAGCCTTTCGGACGTCGGTGAGGTTGAAGTTGAACCCAAAATGATCGGACTCCGTGACTATGATGAAGTGGAGATAGACATGAGTGAAATACAAGATCTGGCGAAGCTAAAAGTGAGAATCTCCGAGGGGGCAAATCAAAATCTGGTAAGAGAAGCTATTATTAAGGGGCTTCGCGATGCCGAACTAATAGTAAATCCTGAGGAATTGGAAACCGAATTGGGCGAGGAATTTTTCCATCTTAGTGTTATTGATAAATCTCACCCGAAGTCAGGAGAGGTCTCAGAGGATGAAGAGCGGTTGATTAGGAGTAGATTTATTAAGCTTATGAAGGGGCAAATCGAGAGCTCGGAAGGGGAAGAGAGAGACATTGCTGAAAATGCCCTTCAGTATGGCATGGCCCTTCTGGATGGGAAGGAAGTCTTATAATGTGGTTGAAGAAGATTGAGCTCAAAAACTTCAAGAGATTTGTTGATTTTCCAGCCCAGTTCAGCCCCGGGATAAATGTGGTCAAAGGTCCTCTAAATGAAATAGGGAAGTCCACTTTACTTGAGGGTATCATTGCTGCCCTTTTTCATAATCCTAGAAGCACCTCGAAGGAGCTTAAAGATTATGTTTCCTGGGGTTCAACCAGGCAGTGCCGAACTAGCATTGAATTTGAGAATAACGGAAATAGATATTTGCTGGAGAAGGATTTCGACGAAGGAACCGTCAGGCTCATCGATAATAATACCCGAGAAGAGGTTGATACTTTCAAAGAAATTTCAGAGAAAATGACTGAGCTACTGGGAACCAATTCTGACAGGCTTTTCTTATGTTCTTCTTGTATTCGTCAAGCCCAGGTAAGTGAGATCTCATCAGGTAAGAAGGAAATTAACGAGAGCTTGGAAGAAGTTGTGACTGGAGGCAAAGAAAGTACCCTTGCTTCAGAGGTAATACAGAAGCTAGACGACAAAATCTCCGAGATAAGGAAGGGATTGGATAGGCCAGCAAAAATCAAAGGCAGCTTGGCATCGCTGAGAGACCAGCGAGACGAGTATTTAGGAAAGTATAATGAGGTTAGAGCTGAAGTCTCCAAAGTGGAAGCGCAAAAAATCGAGCTAGTGGAAGTGAACAAGCAACTGGCTCAAATTAAGGAAGAATATGAGCAGTCCAAGGCGTTGCTGGAGAAAAATAGACAGCGTAAAGACATCGAGGCATCTATAAAAGGCTTGGAGCAGAAATATGATGAGGTGGAAGAGCTACTTGGAGGGATAAATGAACTAATGGCCAAGCTTGAAGGGGCAAACGAGGCACTCAGATTTATTGAAGGATTTGAAAGTGAGCAGCAGGTCTCGGAATTCAGAAAGAAGCTGGATGCAGTCCAGAATAGACGTGGGGATATCGAGAAGGACCTGACTATGCGAGAAAAGGAGCTAGCTGAAGCGAAGAAGAAGTTGGAGAGGGAAAAATTTGTGAGATTTTTTGGTTCCCGGAAGGGCATAGCTACTGCGATAGTAATATTGGCAGGCGGGATAATTGGAACACTGGTTGGCCCCTTCTATCTCCTGGGGTTGATAATCCTTGGCGCAGCTTTTCTTGCCATAGCTGCCCTCGTTCGAGATAAGAATAACATTTCGGTTATTGAGGGGCGCATTCAAGATATGAAGGAAGCTCTTGGTAAGCTTGGCAAGGAAGAGGAAGAATTGCTAGCTGTAGCTAAGTGCAAAACGGTTGGCGAGTTCGATAAGAAAGAAAGGGATTTTGGCTCTAGGCTTAAAGAAAAAAATAGCTTGGAAGCTCAGCTAAAGGGGATGTTAAGAGGCAAGACGATCGAAGATTTTCAAAAACAAAAACGAGAAATAGCAAAGGATTTAGCGGTTAAGGGGGCAGAACTTACCGATGATTTGACAGCAACACGCCTGAGCCCAGAGGAATACATTGAACTAGAGAGGAGGGTTCAGAGTTTAAAGGCAAAGCAAGATGGGCTTGAAGACCGTAAAAGAGATAGTGTGGCAGTCATTAAGATGGCGAAATTTGATGCTGAGAATCAAATTAAGCTGGAAGAGGAACTGGAAAGCATTCAGGAAGCATTAAAACATGAAGAGATGAAAGTGCGAGTTTATGAATTAGCGAGGAAGTTTGTCTCCCAGGCGAGAACCGAGATTCTTTCATCAGCTGAGGAAGATTTGGAGAAGGAAATCCAGAGATATTTGACTGTCTTTACCAATGGTAAATATAAGCAGGTGAGAGTTAACAAAGAAGCATTGGAGTTCTGGGTATATTCGGATGAAAAAGGGGACTGGGCTGAGCCCAAGGAATTAAGCGGAGGAGCAATTGATGAATTCTACCTAGCCTTTCGGCTTGCCTTGGTAAAATTGATATTTCGGGATAAAAAGCCGCCTTTGATATTGGATGACCCCTTTGTTAATTTTGACACTGTCCGTCTGGATAACACGCTAAACTTTTTCAAAACACTGGCCTCGGATTATCAAATCATCATATTCACGCTGAGCGATTTATATGATAAGGTAGCTGATAACATTATTTTGTTAGGTGAACAGCAGAGGCCTTCGTGATTAACTTAGCACTCGTCATAACAAGCACGGTTTCCATGATAGGCGGCGAAGAATGAGAGGTAAATGGTATGGAATTTGACGTAGCGGTTTTACCCGGCGATGGTGTTGGCCCTGAGGTAACAACCCAGGCGCTAAAGGTTTTGCAGGCCGTGGGTGAGAAATTCGTGCATAGTTTCCGCCTTCAAGATGGTCTCATAGGTGGTGTTGCCATAGACACTCTGGGCACAGCCCTCAACGATGAGACCTTGGAGATGTGTAAACAATGTGATGCGGTGCTGCTCGGCGCAGTTGGCGGTTCTAAGTGGGATGACCCTCAAGCTAAAATACACCCCGAAGACGGGCTTCTGGCTTTACGCAAAGGGCTGGGGCTGTTTGCTAATTTGCGCCCCGTGAAAGTTTTCCCTATGCTGGTGAATTCTACTAATCTCAAGCCTGAAGTTGTTAGTGGGGTTGACTTGGTGGTGGTTAGAGAACTCACAGGCGGACTTTACTTTGGGCAGCCCAAGAAGCAGTGGCAAACTCCGGAAGGAAGGCAGGCCGTTGATACCATGGCTTATTCCGAGATGGAAATTGAGCGCATATTAAGAGTCGGTTTTGAGGTGGCTCGCAGCCGCCGTAAAAAGTTAACTTCGGTTGATAAAGCCAATGTTCTCCAGTCATCCCGATTATGGCGGCAGATTGCTATAGAAATTTCCGCCGATTACCCCGATGTTGAGCTTCAGCACATGCTGGTTGATGCCTGTGCTATGAGGTTTATTCAGCGTCCTGCTGAGTTGGATGTCCTGGTTACTGAAAACATGTTTGGTGACATTCTCACCGACGAGGCTTCAATGCTGGCTGGCTCTATGGGCATGCTCCCTTCGGCTAGTTTAGCAGGAATTCCCAAGGGAAGAACCTTCGGCATGTATGAGCCAATTCATGGCAGTGCTCCCAGTCGTGCGGGTCAGAACCTGGCTAACCCTATTGCTACTATCTCGAGCGTAGCTATGATGCTTCGCTATTCCTTTGCCCTGGAAACTGAAGCCCAGACTATAGAAAATGCTGTCCTCGCTGCCCTGGAGCAAGGTTATAGGACTTACGATATAATGTCAGAAGGCAAGACTCGTGTGGGAACAAAGGAAATGGGAGAATTGATTGCTCAAAAAGTAAAAGGTTAAGGGAAATCTCAATGTCAACAGTACAGCTTTATGATACCACTCTGAGGGATGGTGCCCAACAGGAAGGCATTTCTTTATCTATCGAGGACAAGCTCAAGATTTGCCAGAGGCTGGATGAGTTGGGCATTGACTTTATAGAAGGGGGCTGGCCAGGTTCTAACCCTAAGGATACCGAGTTCTTCGCCCAAGCACAGAATTTGCGCTTGACCCATTCAACCCTGGTTGCTTTTGGCAGCACCAGACGTTCCAATTGCCGGGCGGAAGAAGATGCCAATCTCCAGGCTTTACTCGAGGCCAAAACCAAGGTGGTCACTATTGTGGGGAAAGCCTGGGACAAGCAGGTAACCAGGGTTCTGGAAACAACGCTGGCAGAAAACCTCAGCATGATTACAGATTCCATAGGTTACCTTAAAGCAAAAGGGCTCAGGGTTTTCTTCGATGCTGAGCACCTCTTTGATGGATATAAAAGTAGTCCTGAATATGCCTTGCAGGTGGTTGCGGCTGCGGCTAAAGCCGGTGCGGAATGTGTGGTTCTCTGTGATACCAATGGCGGCACCCTGCCGCAAAATATAGTGGAGGCTATTAAAGCTGTTCGAAAGGCAAGCCCTGTTGCTTTGGGTATTCATACCCATAATGATGCCGAGCTTGCTGTGGCTAACTCCCTGGCTGCTGTGGAAGCGGGTGTTATTCAGGTTCAAGGAACCATTAATGGCTATGGTGAGCGCTGTGGCAACGCCAATCTTTGTTCCATCATACCAACTTTGAAACTTAAGATGGGCATTGATTTTATTACTGACGAGCAGCTAAGCAAGCTAAGCGACGTCTCTCGTTATGTATCAGAACTGGCTAACATGCCTCATTATGACCGGTTTCCCTATGTAGGCGATGATGCCTTCACCCATAAGGGTGGGATTCACGTATCGGGCTTAATAAAATGGGAAGATAGCTACCAGCACATAAACCCGAGTCTAGTAGGCAGCCGCTCGCATGTTGTTGTTTCCGAGCTGGCCGGGAAGGGAAGTATTATCTTTAAGGCTAAAGAGCGTGGCATACCTATCCCTAAAGGTAAGGAAATTGAGGAGGTCCTGGAGCAAATTAAGTTATTAGAGAAGCAGGGTTTTCAATATGATGTTGCCGAGGCATCCTTCGACCTTTTGCTCCGCCGGGTTCAGCCTGACTATCAGCCGCCCTTCGAGTTGGTTGACTTCATAATTGTGGTGGAGAAACGGCGCCGCCCGCCCAGCAGAGGAAATCAAGAAGAGCCATTGTCAGAAGCCACTATCAAGGTTAAAGTAGATAACAGGATAGTGCATACGGCTGCTGAGGGCGATGGCCCGGTCGACGCCCTCGACCAGGCTTTGCGCAAAGCTTTACTCCAGTTCTATCCTGACTTGACTGCTGTAAAACTTATAGATTACAAAGTGCGTATCCTCGAAGAAACCGCAGGCACTGCATCGCAGGTCCGGGTGCTCATTGAGTCCAGCGACGGCAAGGAAAACTGGCGGACAGTAGGCAGCTCCACTAACATCATCGAAGCTAGCTGGCTGGCCCTGGCCGACAGCATCGAGTACTGGCTGATAAAGCAGGTTGGGACTGCAAAGGGCTGATTATGGTTAGGGGGGGTAGGAAGTCATTATGGATAAACCAATGTCCAATTTTGATTTTCAATTCATGTCGGTGGGCTACAAATTTCGCGATTTCTTCCTGCCCCGCCTTAATATCTTGAAAGAGGTGGGGATAAAACCGGGATTCCACGTGCTCGATTTTGGCTGTGGGCCTGGGAGTTACCTAGTCCCTCTGGCGGCACTGGTAGGCGAGTCGGGGAAGGTTTACGCTCTGGATATCCATCCGTTGGCAATTCAGAAGGTTAAGGATATCGCCTCAAAGAAGCAACTGACAAACGTGGAAACCATTCTTTCCGATTGCCAAACCGGGTTGCCGGATCATAACTTAGATGCCGTTTTATTGTATGATGCCTTTCACCACTTGAGCGACCCAGACGTGGTACTGAAGGAGTTACATCGAGTATTGAAACCAGGTGGAATCCTATCCCTCGGTGACCATCATATGAAAGAAAATGAAATAGTGTCCCAGGTAACAAACAGCGGATTGTTCAGGCTGCTGAGAAAAGACCAAAGAACGTATACTTTCTTGAAAGAGGAATAGTAATAGGCGACTTCTTACCACTGTAGCATAAAAAGATTCATGCCTTACGGCACCCCAGCTTTTGTTTAAATAATACTAGGTAATAAATTCTTAGGGCCAATACCTGTCCCACTAGGCGGATAAAAAACCTCCGTCAACGGGTATGAGTGCTCCGTGAACATAACTGGACAAATCACTGGCAAGAACCACAGCAATACGGGCCACTTCATCTGGCTGCCCACCCCTTCTTAAGGGCAATCGAGTTGCAAATTGTACGCCCGTTTTTATGAGGCTTACTTTAAAGCGGGAAAGATCTTTAGCAACAGTCTTTGTTCCCGGAGTCGTTATGCCTCCCGGTATAATTACATTTATCCTGAAACCATTTCTGCCGTACTGTTTGGCCAGAGCTCTTGTCAGGGCAATGACTCCTGTTTTGCTAATGTCGTAGGGAACCAAATCTTCTGCGAAAGGCAGGATGGCTTCAATAGAACCGATATTTATAATTACCCCTCCTCTCTTTAATCTTCTCCTTATCATATGCTGGCACATCCAAAAAGCTGACTTCAAATTTACATCTATTACCTTTTTAAGAAAAGCGTTATCTACTTCCAGGAAATTCTTGAAGGGGTAGATTCCAGCGTTATTTACCAGTATTTCAGGTTCTTTTCCTTTTAGTTCTTCCCATAGAGCATCTACCTCCTCTTCTTTGGAAAGGTCTACCTTATAAATGTCTATTTCCGACCCCAACCGCGAAAGCTCGTTTCTCACCAGTCCTAGCCCCCTTTTATTCATATCTACAAGTTGTAAATCCGCACCCGCTTCTGCAAACCTGTAGGCCATTGCCCTGCCAATACCAACAGCAGAGCCAGTAATCAGAGATCTCTTTCCTTTCAAGGAGATAAGTTCAGATAAAGGCTTCAATGCTTTCATAGCGTCAACCTATTTGTCGCAACTTGTTACTTCCATTATACTACTGCGGAAAGTATTATTCGAAGGTTGTTGCAAATACTGGAGATGCTTGCCCGGTTTAGCACTTCGCCTTTAGCCAGTCCAGAACAAAATCCATTGCTGCTGTTTCCAGGCGCAGTTTATGCTTGGCACCGGGCACTATTTTTAACTCTTTGGGCTCTTTAGCTTCCTGGTAGAGCTTATGTGCGTGCTCCAATGGTATTAATTCATCGGCATCTCCATGGACCAAAAGCAGGGGACGGGGAGAAATTTTCTCAATCCACTTGATTGGAGAGACGGTCTCAAATCCTTTTTGCCATTCTTCTATTGAGGGCGGGAAATCTTTATCCCTGATTGACCCGATCTGGCGAAACCGCTGGATGGTGTCCAGAGGCGTTTCTCTTTGTGAGAGAGACTGAAAGTCCGCAGGGCAGGCACAGGTAACCACTGAAGATATCCTGGGGTCATGGGCTGCGGTATAAACAGAAACCGCTGCCCCTCCACTAAATCCGAGTAAGCAAAAACGGGTCTTATCTACCTCTTTCAGGTTATACAGGAAATCAAGAGCGGCTTGTAAATCTCGAGTCCAGCCCAGGATGTCCAAGTTACCTTCACTCCTTCCCGCTCCTCGGAAGTTAAAGATTAAGGTGACAAAGCCAGCATGGCAGAAGCGCTGTGCCAGCAGTGTATAGCCCCTGTCGGTAGGGTCGGGGGGAGCAGCAGGAATGCCATGACAGATGCACAAGGCTGGGTGAATCTTGTACCCTGACGGAATATGCAGCTCGCCGACGAGCTCAAGCCCATCGGCTTTCAGGCGAATTTCTTTTACCTCCATCTTTTTAAGGGTCAAAAATAATAGATTCGACTTCTTCTCCTGAAAATGAGACCAGCTGCGAGCCCCAGCAGCAAACCTCCAATGTGAGCTTGCCAAGCTATCTCAGAAAAGAGGAAGGAGATGAAGACAAGGATTATAATTGCTACCCAGAGTGGCATGGGGATAGGGATGAATAGTATAAGGACTGGCACTCTGGGGACTAATACCGCCAGGGCTCCACCAAGGGCAAAAACGCCTCCCGAGGCTCCTATCCCCGGGATCCATGGAGGACCAAGAAGGGAGTAAAGTGCATTTCCTGCTAACCCTCCGAGAAAGAATACCGCTAGGAAACTTTTTTCTCCTGCCGCCCGGATGAAGAAGCTTCCTAGGAAATACAAAGCTAGCATATTGAATATAATGTGGAGGAAACCGCCGTGGACAAACATGCTGCTTATGATGGTCCAGGGTTGTTGTGAGAGCAGCGCGGGTGTCAAGCCAAGGAAGCGGACAAGTTCATTAGTTCCTGTGATGGGGTATCCCCCAATCACTATCTCGATTATAAAGATTAAGACATTTAGAGCTATTAAGAACCACAGGACATTTAGATTGACGGCGCGATAGGTTCGCATCACGCAATTATAGATAAATCTGGCTTCTGGTTCAACAAGCTTTCTCGAGGCGCTGGTGGATTATTATGATGTATTGTAAAGTCCGGCACGGTAAGTTTATAATAGGGCAGATATTCAGACTGCCAAGATATTCTCCTTGCGGGAATTTTAAGTGAGCGAGCAAAGTCCAGAGCAAAAACGAAAAGTTCCCCCCATAGTTATAGTGGGCATAATTCTGGCAGCCCTCTGCGGCATCTCATTGTACATACGCATAGCCCTGCCTTATGACCAAATTTTTGTCAATGACTGGATCTGGTTTCGAGAGACTGATGCCTATTATTACATGCGCAACATAGAAACCCTAGTTCATAACTTTCCCCACTTCAATTCCTTTGACCCCTACATGCTCTACCCCGGTGGTGGTGGAGGACTTTCTCGGCCATTCTTCGCCTGGCTTGTCGCTGGCATCATTCGGCTTGTTAGCCTAGGGACACCGACCCTCCATACCATGGAAGCGGTGGCCGTTTACATGCCCGCTATTCTGGGCACTCTGACAATCATTCCAGTGTACTTTATCGGTAAGGAACTGTTTAACCGCTGGGCGGGTGTTATTGCAGCCGCCCTGGCTGCCATCTTGCCTGGCGAATTTCTGCACCGTTCCCTGCTTGGCTTTACCGACCACCATGCAGCGGAGGTTTTGTTTAGCACTGTGTGCATACTCTTTCTGATAATGGCCATTAAGCGAGCTCGAGAAAGGGAGATTTCCTTCGGCCACCTTCTAAGTAGAGACTGGTCAATTATCA
>Ga0209636_10009248_pt1 | contig 10050 bp, 16 predicted proteins | sample DeeMarSWOR152_54_FD_187464 | JGI IMG/M metagenome (GOLD analysis project Ga0209636, IMG submission 187464) | Marine sediment microbial communities from White Oak River estuary, North Carolina - WOR-1-52-54 (SPAdes) (version 2) | ecosystem: Environmental > Aquatic > Marine > Intertidal zone >... | reverse complement strand
AGAGAGAGGGAGATGAAGGAGTAGATAGTGGACACAAACATCTCAGAAGAAGATGTCCGTAACGTACTGGCATGGGTGAACCATCCCATGATCGATCGGAGCCTGCTAGAGCTCGGCATAATCAAGCATATAGCTGTTGAGCAGAGAAAAGTAAAGGTTACCTTGGCATTTCCCTTCCCCAACATTCCCATCAAGGATCATATCATACATTCTGTTCGAGAACCTCTACAGAAGCTGGGCGCTGAAATAGAGGTGAAGCTTACGGTAATGAATCACGAAGAACTTCAGAAATTTCTCGCGATGGAACAAGATGCTTGGAAAGGCGGATGACGGGGGGCAATACCCTCCGAGCAGAGAACGGGAGGAGGCTTTCCATGGGAAAGTTGGTCACGTTTCGAGAAATCGTTACCCGATATGAGGCAGGCGAAAATGCCTTCGATCTTTCGGTGGAGAAATGGGTGACAATTCGGGAATACCTGGAGAGCGCTCTTAGCCTACCAGAGTTCCGGGAAATCCTGGAGGCCGCCTCGATAAAAGTTCCCCTGTGCCTGGAGTACAATGATAATTGCGCCATATGTCCTCTAGGCGCTGTTTGTGGCAAGGGACAGGAAGGATCATTTGGGAAATTCATACGGGCGATTCAAGCTTACTGCATTGCAGGGGATCTCCTCCCAAAATCCAGGCTGCTCGCCTTGGCTGATCAACTGATTTCGGAGTTGAAGGCCTATAAAAAGGAGTCATTGAAACGATTGAGCTAAGGGGGCAAAGCTGCAACTGCAATGGGATTTATTAAGACATTCATTGAAAAAGGCATCAGCGAAGAATTTTGGGCCAAGGTCGACTATGCTCCCGTGAGTCCCGTGCTCCGCATGGGGAAAAGCCGAAGGGGAGGCTACAATGTGTTTATCTAAGGCATATGTCGGTAGAGATGGGGAAATGGAGCTCTTCTTCGAGGAAGTCGCATCCCTGGAAATTGAAAAAGGGAGGATTCTATTGAAGACGCTCTTCGGGGAACAGAAGGAAATATTGGCAAATATAAAGGAAATTGACTTTCTCGATGGCAAAATCATCCTGGAAAAGGCCAAATGAGGGAAGAAAGGATGAGGCTGTAAAGGAACTTCCATAGTTGTAGCAAGACATCTGTTTCGAGGGGTTCCGTTGGAGAAAACGCCTGGACTCGAGAAAACTGGGGAAAGACTACTAAAAGGCATTCCCGCATCCTCCGGTATCGCCATGGGAAAGGTCTGTGTCCATAGCGACGTATTTACCCATATCAGGGAACAGTCCATAGAAAAGGAGCAGATTTCCACCGAAATCAGCCGACTCAAGGCAGTAGCTTCCATGGCGCGCGGGCGGCTGGAAACCGATCGTTCTCGGGTTCTACGGGAAACAACCAGAAACGATGCTGACATTTTCTCCGTTCACATTTCCGTTCTTGAGGATTCCAACTTCTTAAACGGAATTACATCCCGGATTGCTGGCGAGTGCATCAATGCCCAAACTGCCCTCATGAGAGAGCTTGAAAAATACACTACCCTTTTTTCCCGCGTCCAAGATCCCTATCTGAGGGAGAGAATTGCGGACATCCGTGATATTGTTCGAAGGCTTCTCGAGGGACTGGTGGGCCCGGCTGATTTTGACTGTCCTTTCGACGAGCCGGTAATCATTGCAACGGTGGAGGTTGCTCCTTCGGATACCTTGCGGTTCAACCGGGAGCGGGTTTTGGCATTCGTCACCGAGCGGGGAGGCAGCGAGTCCCATGCGGCGATCCTGGCCCGCTCTATAGGGATTCCGGCAGTGGTTGGTCTTCGGGGCCTGCTATCGAGAATCAAGAGGGGGGATTTCCTGGTTGTGGATGGAGACACAGGCATTGCCCTTATCAACCCCCCCGAAGAGGTGGTGCAGGATTACAGAAATATTGAGGCGAAATCTCAGGAAAGACGGCAACGGATGGAGGAACTCATTCCCCATCCGGCCGTGACCCTTGATGGGATAGCTGTCAAGCTGATGGCTAATGCGGGGAGCATGGTTGATCTCGAGCTTGCCCTTTACTACCGGGCAGAAGGCATTGGCCTCTTTCGCACGGAGCTGCCTTTTATAGGGGGGATTTCTTTTCCCACCGAGGAAGAACAGTTCGATCTCTATCGGGCGGTCTGCGAAAAAATGGGTGGCAGGCAGGTTGTAATTCGAACCCTGGATTTTGGCGGGGACAAACTCCTTCCGGGACACCGCCAGGAGAAGAACCCCTTCCTTGGTTACCGCTCCACGAGAATTTTTCTCGATGAGACCGATCTTTTTGAGGCTCAACTGCGGGCCATACTGCGGGCCAGTGCGTTTGGTCGGGTCAAGGTTCTCTTTCCCCTGATATCCACCATGGACGAAGTCAAAAAGGTGAAGGCCCATTGGGAGAAGGTTAAAGATGATCTCAGAGGGGGAAACACGCGCTTCGATGATTCCGTTCCTCTAGGAATAATGATTGAAGTTCCATCGGTCGCGATCATGGCTGACAGGATACTGAGGGAGGTCGACTTCGTTAGCATTGGGACGAACGACCTCGTGCAGTATACCCTTGCCGTTGATCGTGACAATGAGCTGGTGAGCTGCTATTATCAGAGCCTGCATCCCGCGGTAATTTGGTTGATCCACCATGTTGTCGATGCGGCAAAGCAGGCCGGGAAAGCCGTTTCTATTTGTGGAGAGATTTCCGGTAATCCCTTCTATACGCCTCTGCTGGTGGGGCTGGGGCTTCGTGAATTCAGCATCAACCCCCTGTCAATTCTTGAGATTAAAGGAGCGGTCCGCAGCCTCTCATCGACAGAGGCTCAAGCCATTGCCGAGACTGCACTGACCCTGTCTACAGCTGAAGAGGTCGAGAAAGTTCTTCGATCCAAGAAACCCCTTGATTAATGGATGAGCGGGCATACGGAGAATTACTCATGAATCCAAGCGTCGTACGAAGGACCCTTGACAAGAAGCTTTTATAGCCGCCCTGTTTTTGCCCCACACCAATCGGGAACTATTTCCCAGTGTGATTGGAAGGACCAGATGGATTGGAGGGAATTCGCAAAGGAAGCCCCGTAGAGCAGATGGGAGAGTAACCCTATGAGATGTTCTCGCTGTGGCAAGTCACTCCAAGGGGCTGAAGCGCGGGAATACCGTGGGCAGCTCGTCTGTGAGGACTGCTTCATCGATGTGTTAAGCCTGCCCAAGGCTTGCGACCCCTGGGCTGTTCGCTCGGCGCAAACCTTTCTGAGGGGGAAAAACAGGTTGGCCGAGCTTACCGACCTCCAAAAGAGGATAGTCCAATTCATAGAGGCAAATGGTGAGGCCACCCCCGAGGATGTAGCAACGGCGGTCGGGGTTTCTCAGCAAGAGCTTGCGAGGGAGTTTGCTACCCTCCGGCACATGGAAATCCTGCGAGGCCTCAGGAGGGGAGGAAAAATTTACTTCGCTCTTTTTGAAAAAAAGACTTAAATTGATGGAGAATAACACATTCCTGAGGAACCATTCTGGTGAAGGGCAGCCTTTGATACGTGTTGCCATGAAAGTGGTGAGCCCTGGTGCACTGAAGCAGGCATTTCTTAAAACAGCTCGGAGCTTCACAAGAAGCCTGCCGATTTTGCTGGGCGTCTTCATGCTTCTTTCGCTGGCAGCTACCCTGATTCCCAAGGGTCTTTACGGCAGAATCTTTACGGGGAATCAGATCTTTGACCCTCTGATCGGTGCTTTGGTGGGGAGCGTCGCCGGTGGCAATCCCGTGACAAGTTACATCATCGGCGGTGAGCTGAGGCTCCAGGGGATCAGCATGCTCGCCATAACCGCCTTCATTTTAGCCTGGGTAACGGTCGGAATTATCCAGCTCCCGGCAGAGGCACTCATGTTGGGAAGGAGGTTCGCCCTTGTACGGAATGTGGTCAGCTTTTTCTCGGCTGTGATGATCGCAATTCTCACCGTTTTGGCACTCGGTTGGACATGATAGGCAGGATTCCTGAAAAAGTCGGGGGCAGCGGGATCTTCCTCCTCTCGATTTCCACCATATACGTAACGTTGGGGATTATCGACATTCAGGTGGTTCGAAATGCCCTTTGGATGTTAGGCGGATTGATCCTGCGGATTTCACCCGTTCTGGCGCTGGTCTTCGGCATCATTTTCCTGACAAATCTCCTCTTTGAAGCGGGGGGCATTGTGAGGATGCTGGGCGAGGGGTCGGGATTGCGGGGATGGATTTTTGCCCTTTTAGGGGGCATCATCTCTTCGGGCCCCATCTACATGTGGTACCCCCTGTTGGGAGATCTAAAGGAAAAGGGGATGAGGGAATCCCTCATTGCGGCGTTTCTTTACAACCGGGCCATCAAAATTCCCCTTGTGCCCATGATGGTCCACTATTTCGGGTGGCCTTTTGCCGTCATCCTGTCTCTTTACATGGTCATTTTTTCCGTCCTAAACGGTTTGGCAGTGGAGAGGTTGACCGAAGGAAGGGGGCGATGAGAATTGCGATTGCCTCAGTCAGCAAGGAGGAAAGCGCCGAAATCAGCCCCAGGCCTGGCAGGGCACGGTTCTACCTGCTCTATGATGAGACCGGCGAGCTCTTGGAAGTGATCTCCAATCCCTTTAGCCGGGGCGGCGGGGGAGCAGGGTTCGGCGTGGCCAAGATGCTGGCAGACAAAGGGGTTGACATCGTCGTGGGCGGTCAGTTCGGAGAGAACATGGAGGGGGCACTACGGGAAAGGGGCCTGAAATACTACGAGATGATCGGAAGGGTGAGGGATGGTCTTGCGCGGGTTATTGAACGTACGGGAAGGTAGAATGTTCGAGATTAAAGGAGGCGTGAGATGCATATTTCCGTTCAAATCAGCCTCTATCCGCTAAAACAGGAAAGGCTCTCCCCGGCCATTGAAACGGCGTGGGAGATTTTTGAGAAGAGTCAACTGGAAATAGTGAAAGGGGCCATGAGCACTCTCGTCAGCGGAGAAGCCGAGGTGGTTTTCGCCGCGGTTAAAGAAGTTTTCCTCAGGACGGCTGGAATGGGCCCTGTTTCCATGGTGGCAACCTTTTCCAATGCCTGTCCCGTTTAATAATCATTCAATGTTTTCGCAGTGTGTGGCTTCCGAACAAAGTAACGGCAGCGGGAAAAGGACCTGAGAGGGGTACGTGAGATGGAGCTCAACCATATACTGGCCTTATAGGCAACTGTTTTAGGAGTGGGCTTTGCCTGCGGTTTGCTCGGGATTTGATCATAGCTCGTCCACAAAATGCCGTGAAGGTTATAGGCTTATAGGTCATGTTCCCAATAATGGAAGGAATGGAGATGTTTAGGACAAACTGGATAATACTTACTCTGGTTTTCTGTTTTTCAATCGTGTTTGCGGCGGAGGCAGCCGATCTGGAACTTACCGTAGTTTACGACAATAATCCCTACGATGAAAGGCTGGAAACAAGGTGGGGCTTTTCCTGTTTGGTTGAGGGACCTGAAAAAACAATCATATTCGATGTTGGGGGTGAGGGGTCGGTACTTCTAAGGAATATGGAAAAGCTCGGAGTTGATCCGAAGGCGATAGATCTCGTAGTCCTATCCCATATTCACGGGGACCATATCGGCGGACTGCCGGCCTTTTTGAAGGAGAACCCCGATGTGACTGTCTACATGCCGAGATCCTTTCCCATGAGGGTTAAAGAGGGGGTTCTGGCGGTTGGGGCAAGGATGATGGAAGTCGGGGGACCAACTGAAATTTGTAAAGATGTGTGTTCAACGGGGGAACTCGGAGACTGGCTAAAAGAGGAGTCCCTCGTAGTGAAAACATCGAAAGGGTTGGTGGTAATTACCGGGTGTGCTCACCCGGGGATTGTAAGGATCGTCAAAAAGGCAAGAGAAATGCTTAAAACTGAGGTCTTCTTAGCATTGGGAGGCTTTCATTTGGGCGGGATGAGTCCCCAGGGAATAGGGGAAATCGTCAACGAAATCAGGGGAGAAGGAGTTAAAAACGTTGCTCCTTGCCACTGTTCGGGCGATCTCGCCAGAAGGCTGTTCAAAGAGGTTTACGGGGAAAACTTCGTCCTTACCGGTGTAGGGAAAAGGATAAAAATAGAGGGTGCGTTTAAATGATTATCCGGGTCAACAGTCCTCATTACGGGGGGATCCGGCTGGCGATCGGGGGGTATCACTTGTTTTCCCCACATGGGTGGGAGATAATAAAAATGATTACGCCCTTGTAATTCCATAGGGTGCGGAAATGGGTTCCACTGGGAGGGTGATAGGGGTCTGCGTGAGTAAAAGGCGAAGCGATCCCAAGGAAAATGTCGGGCGGGGATTCATCAGGAAGGGCCTGGGAATGGTGGGCGATTCTCATGCCGGCACGGAGAAGGAAATAAGCCTCCTGGCAGGGGAGGCCATTGAGGCCCTCTGCGAGAGGACGGGTATCGTAGCTTCTCCGGGATCCTTTGCCGAGAACATCACAACGGAAGGGCTGGCGTTGAAGCGGGTGCCCATCGGGGCAGAGATTCAACTGGGGGCGGCCATGCTGAAGGTTATAGGGATCGGGAAGGATCCGTCCGCTCCCCACACCTACACATTTCAGGGATATTCACTGCTCAGGGAGGAGGGCATATTCTGCAAGGTCACTAAGAGCGGCTGGGTGCAGGTGGGCGATGAGGTAAAGATCGTCAGGGGATAAGATGGAGAAGATGATTCTGTACCCGGGATGTTTGATTCTCAGCCGTTTTCATGAGTATGAGATGGCCTCACGGCAGATCCTGAAGAAGCTGGGCATTGAGGTTCTGGAAATGGAGGAGTTTTGTTGTTGTGGTTCCTCCTTGGTTCCCGGGGTGAGGGATGAGTGGGTCAACCTTCCCGCATACAGCCTTGCCAGGGCGGAGAGGGTGGGGGTGGATATCATCACGCTGTGCGGAAGCTGTACCAATACCTTTTCGAGGGCGAACCTCCTTTTCGAAAGGGATCCGGATCTCCTGGAGAGGGTGAATATCCGCCTGGAGCGGTTAGGATTGAGGTACACCGGCAGGACCAAGGTCCGCCACATCCTGGAAATTCTGGCCGATAGCGTGGATGAGATTGGAGAGTCCGTGGTCAACCCGCCGAAGGTCAACATAGCCCTTTCCCATCCGTGCCAGATTATGAGGCCCTCTGAGATCGTTGGAAAGCAAAATCCCTTGAAGTTCCAGGCCATGCATGAGATTGCATCGGCTTTGGGAGCCGAGATCGTTGACTATCCCCGGGAGCAGGAGTGTTGCGGGTCAACTATCCTCTTAACCGACAAGGCCATGGCGCTGGAGGTGGGGAAAAGGAAGTTGGAATCGGCAATGGAAGCGGGGGCCGAACTGCTCTGCGTCTGTTGCGGGAATTGTCTTTTGCTCCTGGACAGACACCAGGGCCAGATGGGTCTGGAAAAGAGGATTCCCGTGGTATCCCTCCCCCAAATCATCTGCTTAGCCCTCGGTTTCCCTCGGAACGAGATGGGAACGCTCCATCATTAGGAGGAAATGTGGGAACAGACATACCAAAAGAATGCGATCAGTGCATGAGGTGTACGGATAGTTGCATCATCACGAGGATGAATGGCCATTCCATCACCTCGGAACTGAACGAGCTTGCCAAGGATGGGGCATGGAACTGCGCCAGCTGCTGGCGCTGCATAGAGGTTTGCCCTCAGGGGGTAGATATCTTCGGGTTCATGATGAAAAGGAGGATGGAAGAGGAAGTCCCCGAACTCATCCGGAAGGGAATCGATGACATTTTCAGCACCGGTTTTTGGTTTGGGGAAATCCAGTTCAACGAGGTTCGCGAATCGTTTGTGCTTCCGGCTGTCCGGCTTTTGGGTCAGGAGAAAGTGGCCCTGCTGATGGCTGAATAGGGGGAGAGATCATGGAGGCGAGAATTACGGTTTTGTGCGAGAACACCGTGGGGGCTTTGATTGGCACGGGTGAACATGGGTTTTCAGCTTTCATTGAGACGGAGGGTGGGAATTATCTCTTCGATACGGGAAGCGGGTTTTCCATTGTCCGAAATGCCCTCCTCTTGAAGAAGGACCTTACAAGCATCAAGAAGATCTTTTTGAGTCATGGGCACTCCGACCATACTGGAGGATTGCCGGAGGTATTGAGGCTCAAGGGTGAGGTCGATGTCCTGGCACATCCCGACATCTTTTTGGAACGGATCGCCGTAACCAAGGAGAATAATCGCGAGAAAAGGAGATTTGCCGGATTACCCTATAATCGAGGATATTTGGAGTTATCAGGGGCGCGGTTTGTTTTGAAGGAGGAATTTTCCGAACCGGCCAAGGGGATATTCTTGACGGGAGAAGTCCCGAGAAAGACGCCCTTTGAAAAATCCGATCCGAGGCTTTTCGCTAAAGCGGGAAGTGATTGGGTTCCCGATAAATTCCGAGATGATCAGTCCCTCGTCCTCGATACGGCCAAGGGGTTGATAGTCATTTTCGGGTGTGCCCATTCCGGCATGATCAACACCATCTACCACGTCATGGAGAAGACGGGGAAGGAGAAGATCTACGGGCTTTTGGGCGGGACGCATCTCGGTTTTCTGACGCCTGAACAGCTCGAGGAGTCCATCGATGCCCTTAAAGGATTGGCAGTGGAAAATATCGGTGTTTCCCACTGTACTGGCATGAAGGCATCCATGAGGTTGGCCCACGAGTTCGGGGATAGGTTCTTCTATGGACATGTGGGGGCGGTATTCGAGATGGGGTGATGAGTGAGGGGGTTCTTGCCCAAAACCCATTCCGCTCACCGAAAAGAATTTTTGACCATTCTAACGTTCGCTTCACTGCAAATCCAAAACTCGCCCTCCGGGCTCAAACAATTGGATTTGCGGCCGTTCCGCTTCAAGAAGAATGGTTGCCAAAAATTCTTCAATGTTCGCTCCAGGGATATGGGCAAAAACCCCTGAAGTCCTGACCACTTCATCCCCTTCTCCTAGAGTTCATGGAGGGAGACAATGCGATTCACTTACGGTCCTGTTCCATCGAGGAGGTTGGGTCTCTCCCTCGGGGTTGATCTACTCCCGAGGAAGACCTGCACTTACGATTGCATCTACTGCCAGTTGGGGAGGACGACCAATAAGACGGTGAGACGGGACGTATATTTACCCATCGATCCGATCATCAAGGAGATAGAGGAGTTTCTGAGCGCCATGGATTCTCCCGTTGATTACATTACCTTCTCGGGATCGGGGGAACCCACCTTGCACTCCCACATTGGGTGGGTCATCGGGGAGATCAAGAAGAGGACCACAATACCGGTGGCCGTTTTGACGAATGGATCCCTGCTCTGCATGGACGAGGTCAAGAGGGATCTTGGCCAAGCAGACCTCGTAGTTCCGTCCCTGGACGCCGTTTCAAAGACCGTATATGAGGTCGTCAATCGGCCCGAGGACTCCCTTGAGATTGATAGCGTCATCCAGGGTATTGTGGATTTCAGGGAGGGGTTTCGAGGGCAGGTCTGGGTTGAGGTCCTTTTCTGCCGGGGCATAAATGACGATTCGGCTGAAATTGCACGAATGAAGGAAGTATTGGAGCGAATCAATCCCGATCGGGTCCAGCTCAATACGGTTTACCGGCCTCCAGCGGAAGATTTCGCCTTTCCCTTGACAGCGGAGAGACTCAGGGAGATCGAGGATTTCTTCGGCCCTAAGGCATCGATCGTGGCCCCGTATCGAGGAAAGCGGCCTCCCGGCCCCGAGGGCGAGATAACGGCAAGAATTACCGATGCCCTGAGGAGGAGGCCTCTAACTGCCGAAGATATGGCAGAGATTTTGGGACTTCACCCGCAGGAGGTAATCAAGTATTTGAAGGGGATGCTGGAGGGCAATGCCATCCGCCATAGGGTACACGGCAGCAGGATCTTTTACGAAATCGCCAACTGAGTACTGATTGAATCATTGAAACATTTTTTGTTGAGGACGAGGGCAGGCCTCGGCCAACAGAACGGCGGAAGACATGAAGGGGTTAAGAAGGTGGTACTATAATCTCTTTTCAAGGGTATATGATGGCTTTATTAGGCTCCATTCGGGGGATGCCGAGG
>Ga0209636_10009247_pt1 | contig 10050 bp, 10 predicted proteins | sample DeeMarSWOR152_54_FD_187464 | JGI IMG/M metagenome (GOLD analysis project Ga0209636, IMG submission 187464) | Marine sediment microbial communities from White Oak River estuary, North Carolina - WOR-1-52-54 (SPAdes) (version 2) | ecosystem: Environmental > Aquatic > Marine > Intertidal zone >... | reverse complement strand
TTGCGAAATGAAATCAACAGAAATTCCCCCTTCTTTTCCATTTACATACATCCTTCGAAATTTTGAAGGAGTTAACCAATTTGATTCAATTTGCCCGATTGCTGTACCAAAATCCAATATAATAAATGCAGCATCAGCATGAACTCCATTTAAAACACACTTTTTAACGCCATAAGAGTTAACTATTTCATTATTCCCCATTAATTTTTCTTGTAAATAAATATCATGAATGGAGAGATCAAGAATAACCCCCATATCCCAATCTCTCTTCGGATATAAACCAATTCGTTTAGAAGCAATCGAAATAATCTCCCCAATTTCGGGTAAGTAGGTCAACAATTTTTCATAAACAGGATTAAAAAGTTCAATAAAACCTGGCATTATGCGAATATCTTCGTATTTTTTAAAATATAATAAATCGTCCAAATTTAATGCCATTGGCTTTTCCATCAATATATCAATTTTTTCTTCAGCAAATTTTCTACTAATCTCTGGAATAAATTTTGGAGGGGTAACAATACTTACTGCATCAATTTCTTCATTTTTAATCAGATCTGATACATCACTATATGCATTGACGTTTTCGTATTGCTCTGCTAAACTATTTAATTTACTTTTATCATTATCACAAATTGCTACAAGTTTAGAAAGATTGTTAAAGTTTCTAATATGCGCTTGACCAAACCAACCAGTTCCGATAACAGCGGTTCTTTTCTTCTTCATTTTCGTCATTGTTAAATATTATATTACAAAATAATGGATAGCATAATAATAATTTTTCTAAGAAATTAATTGGTTCTCAAATAATTCTGATAATATTAAAATAAAAGAGAAAATCCCCTCCGCCGGATTCGAACCAGCGACATCTCGGTTTCGGCTGACGTATTTTCATTGGTAAAAACCTTTATACGCGATTACTCTACAGCCGAGTTATATGCATATATTTCATGTGGTTTCTAATTTAATTCATAAATAAACCTATTGTTTAGTATTATAATATTAGTAATTTACCATATTTACCTATTCCTTTATAGTTCTTGTTAGTAAAGATATCGACCAACCTTAGGTTAATTTGCTTAAGATCTCTCCTAATTTTTTGCATATTAAGAATCCATTTCATTGGTTTGATTATATAAATAAATTTAGCAACCTCCTCTCTAGAACCAATAGATAATCTATATGAACTTTGTTTGCTCTTATCATTAATTCTTAATTTTGAAGTCTTTATTTTTAATCCATCGCAAATTTCATTGAAATCCATTATTAATGGGACTGAGCTACTTTTAAAATTTATATTTATTGATTTATTTGATTTATTAACAAAAATTTAGCCATCAGTATCAATTAATCCTCTTTAACAGGAAATGGAAAAATCTTTATTATTTTTTATCCATAAAGGGATCCCAACTTAATTTTTAACTTTATTTCCCGCATGTAATCCTTTAGCTTGCAAAAATTTTACAATTCCTTTATTAAAGTATCTCAATTCTAAGTTTTTACTATCATTTTTGATATTTACTTTTGGTTTTATTTTGAAAATTCTAAATAGAAGATTTTCAACATAATTAACATATTTGGGACTGTCTATTCTATTGATAGAGATACCTAATATGTAATGCCTACCAGAATCATAAATATTACCATCACCTAACACAATTCCTATAAGCTCAGCAAAAGAGATGTCTTCTCCAAATTCCATAATAATTGAAATTTCAAATGAGTTAAAAAATACTACTCTCTTTAAGTTAATAGATTTATCGATTATCGAATATGATAATAAAGTAGTGGTCCCCTCCGCCGGCTTTGATCCAGCGACATCTCGGTACCTGTATTTCGGCTGACGCAAGGTCATCGACAGAGCGTCTCAATGCGCGAAAAACTCTACAGCCGATTGAGCCGTTTAAAAACACATTTTAAAAGTGTGCTCTTCCAGGCTGAGCTAGGAGGGGCGCAATTAAAATTCAACATCTTTGTTAGTTGTTGAAATAATATATTTCTTACGATTTTTGCCATCTAAATACAAAAAAGTATGAAATTATTAATTTTAGATTACTTAATTATCTTCCTAAATCTAACTTTATACGTCAAATAAGAGATACTCTCGAATAATATACACTCTTAATGATGATTACCGAATATTGTTCAATGGATTTAAATATTATAAATTATATATTATATTAGATAGAAACGAAAATTATTAAAAATTAAAATAAAACAATTAAAGGAATTTTATTCGGGTTATTAGATAATTTGGTTGATTATTATGATTAAGTGTCCAAAATGTGGGGTAGAATACTCATTAGGAAGAAAGATTTATCATTCCTGTGAAGGTTATGAAATTTGTCACGGAATTATTTTTGAGAAGGATCGCATTTATCGTCCTTGGAATTGTAACCCAATTGAAAAAATGAATGAATCTTTTCAAACTTCAAAATTAGAACCAGATAAAGAATTAAATGTTGTAGAAAAATACGTGTGTTTTCAAGTTTAATTAAATTTTCTTTTTACCTATTAGGAAGATTTACAATTTTAAACCAAAAATCTTCAATAGCTTTTACAATTTTGTAAAAATCCTTTATTTCTAATGGTTTATTTACAAAGCAATTAGCATGTAAATCATATGCCCTCATTAAATCTTCTTCATTCGCAGATATCGTTAGTACTACAATAGGAATCCGCCTTAAATCTTTATCTTGTTTAATTTCTCTCAATACCTCAAGTCCACTTTTCTTTGGTAAATTTAAATCCAATAAAATTAAGTTCGGCCGACAAGCTTTTGAATATTTACCTGTCTTTTTTAAATAACTAATGGCCTCAACCCCATCCTTAACAATATCTAAATCGCTAGAAATTTTGCTTTCTCGAATAGCTTCTTCAGTAAGCCGTATATCTGCTGGATTATCTTCTACAAGTAATATTTTGAAAAAACCTTTATTCTCTTTATTCATTTCTTCTCATACCTCTCTTAAAGGTTTTTCCTTTTTTTTGATAGGAATTGTAAAATAGAAAGTTGTTCCTTTACCGACTTCGGATTCCACCCATATTTTTCCATCATATCTTTGAATTATTTTTTTACAAATAGGTAACCCTATCCCAGTTCCGGGATATTCCTCTTTAGTATGCAATCTGTAAAAGATGTTATAAAGACGATCAAAATATTTCGAGTCGATTCCTATGCCATTATCTTTTATCGAAAACAACCATTGATTACTTTGCTCTTCTACGCCAATATGAATAATTGGAGGGATATCTCTTCGGAATTTTATCGCATTACTTATAAAATTTTGAAATAATTGCATAAACTGAGTCTTATCTACTTTTAAAATTGGCATTTTATCATAAGTAATAGTAGCATCACTTTCTTTTATTGACTCTGACAAATTGTATAAAGCATCTTTTAAAATATCTTCAAGATTATACCATCTAGGTGGTTCAGCATGCGTTGTAATTCTTGAATAAGCTAAAAGATCCTTTATAAGAATGTTCATTTTTTTCGCACCATCGGTAATAAAAAAGAGAAATTCTTGACCATTTTTATTTAATTTGTCTTGAAATTTATCTTCTAAAAGTTGAGAAAAACTTATAATTGCGCGCAAAGGTTCCTGCAAATCATGAGATGCTACATAAGCGAATTGTTGCAAATCTTCGTTTGAACGCTTTAAATCTTGTATTATTTCATTTAACTCTCTTTCTCTTTTTGATATTTGTTCTGATAAAAATGCTACTACTATTCCCACAAGAATTAATAAAAAGCCTCTTATAAAATCGTTAAAAGTATCAAGATTAAAAAAATTCTGATTTTGAACATTATGTATCACTATTAATACCGTAGCTAATAAACAAGGAATTACTAAACCCTTCCTTTTCCACCATAAACAAGCTAAAATTGAAGGAAAATAGAAAAAATGAGCAATTAAGAGGGTACTTTCGAGTATTATTTCAAAATAATAAACCAAAAGACATGAAATAATAATTAAAATCAGAACAATAAGGAATCGTACTTCATTTTCGTGGACTTTCAGTTTCATTTAAATGAACTTCTATTTTATTAATTTTAAGTTAAATGAGATTTAGATTATTAATCTACATTTACTTAATTAAATAAATTAATTTATTTAAATATCATAGTGAAAAAATTGAGTTATTAAAAATAGTATTCAATAAAATCTCAAGATTATCGAACATAAAGAGTATAGATTACCTATCTATTGAAAGTTCTCCATTTTAGTAAATAAACAATTATTAGATAAATATCATTTTATTGAAAATTTTTCGAGAAATAATCTTCAATATCCGTTTAAAATGAAATAATTATATATTTAAATGAATATTATTCAGATCAATAATTAGTTTGCTTATTAAAAGAATCTTTAAATCCAATATTATAAAGACAGGTGTGAGTATAATTGGAAAATAAAAAATTGAGGATATTACTCATTGAAGATAATACTGCTGATATTCGTCTTATTAAAGAATTATTAAAAAAATCTTCAGATTTATTTTATGAAATTGAATCATGCATTCGACTATCTGAAAGCATTGATATTCTTAAAAAAAAAGATTTTGATATAATCTTATTAGATTTAACTCTTCCTGATAGTGATAGAGAATCTACGCTTGAAAAGTTTGTAAGTTATTCTTCAAAAATTCCAATAATTATTTTAACTGGTTTAGATGATAAAGACCTTGCTCTTAGTTCTCTTAAGAATGGAATTCAAGATTATCTAGTAAAAGGAGAGATTAATACTAATCTTCTAACACGGTCAATATTATATGCAATTGAAAGACATAAAACTAAATACATAAAAGAAAAAGAGAGAGAACCTTCCAAAGTTTTATTGGATGAAAAAGATAAAGCTATCCTCAATATCTTACAAGATAATTATAAAATCTCCTATAAAGACATAAGTGAAAGAGTAAACTTAGCAGCAAGTACAATCCATAACAGAGTCCAGAATATGATAAATGAGGGTATAATTAAAGAATATGACACCTTCGTTGATCCTTTTAATGTAGGTTACAAAACAATAGCAATTCTTAATTTAACAATTGAACCTTTCAAATTAAATGAAATTGCTAAAAAATTAATTGATTTTAACGAAATTCAACTAATTGCTACTTCGGCAGGAGAATATAATTTGGTATTACAAATTATTGCTCGAAACGAAAAAGAATTGTGGAGATTTATCAATGAAAAAATCATGGTTATAGAAGGAATAAAATCCCAGATGAATGTATCAAGTTTTATTGATATTTTTAAAATGACTCATAAAATAAAGTTTAAAAGTGAAGAATATTAAGGAAATATACCCCTATATTCAATAGCTTTAGCTAATCTTGATATCGCAATCATATAAGCAGCTATTCTTAAACTTACACCCTTTTTCTTTGATAAGTTATAAACTTCTTCAAAGGTATTTACAAGGATATTCTTTAATTCCTGATTGATTCTATCTAACTTCCAAAAATAACTATGTATATCTTGAATATATTCAAAATATGATACGCAAACACCTCCAGCATTGGCAAGGATATCAGGAACAACGATAATACCTCTTCTTTCTAAAATCTCATCTGCTTCAGGGGTAGTTGGACCATTAGCACCCTCAAATATGAATTTACATTTTATTGTTTCTGCATTCGATTTGGTTATTTGATTTTCTATTGCTGCTGGGATTAATATATCACATTTAATTTTTAGCAATTCTTCATTAGAAACATGTACATATTTACTATTATCGAAATCTGTTAAAAAACTGCCATTATCCCTCCATTTTAACAAAAGCTCGATATCCAAACCATTTTCATTATATAATCCACCAGCAATATCTGAAACGGCTATTACTTTAATCTTTTTCTCATATAAGATCTGAGCTATGTTTCCTCCAACATTACCGAATCCTTGAACGATTACTTTAGAGGATTTAATATCCCAACCCACCTTTTTGCTTAGTGCTTCGATTATATAAAATAAACCCATCCCTGTTGCTGTTTCTCTTCCTACTGAACCCCCTATTTCTAAAGGTTTTCCTGTAACTACCCCTGGTACAGATCTACCCTTTTGCATAGAATACACATCCATTATCCATGCCATGATTTGCGGATTAGTATTTATATCAGGAGCAGGAATATCAATATCAGGCCCTATAATATTGATAATTTCAGCAGTATATCTCCTTGTTAGTCTTTCAAGTTCCCGTTTTGAAAGCTTTGAAGGATCAACACGGACTCCTCCCTTTGCTCCCCCTAGTGGTAGATTTAATAAACTATTCTTCCATGTCATCCAAGTAGCTAGGGCCTTTACCTCATCAAGATTAACATCAGGAGAAAATCTGATTCCACCCTTCCCAGGTCCTCTGACTGTAGAATGGTGCACTCTATAACCTTCAAATATTTCTAAATCTCCATTATCCATTATAACTGGAATTGATACAATCAAGGAGCGTTCTACTTTTTTAAGAAATTTTTTAATATTTTTACTTAATCCCATCTTTTCAGCAACTATATCGACCTGTTTCTTAGCCATTTCAAATGGATTTTGATCTGATACAGTTTTCTTTCTTAGTTTTACAGAATCTTCAATTTCGTCTTTTAAAACTAATGTTTTTATAATTCTCCCCTTTTTTGTTTTTTAATAATTTCGAATAAAATTCACTTTATTTTCTCTTTATAAAAAACAATAAAATTGAAAATTTTTCATAATATATATATTAATTATTTATTATAAATCTAACGAACACTATTCAGCTATAATTCTATAAAAGCGAAGGAAATTCAATAAAACAAGGTTTTTAGAAAAAAAGATTTTAAAACTGGTAAATCTTTGACTCCTTCTACTCTTCTTTTAGCACTAACATTTTCGCTGAAATATCTCAAAAAGATATTCAGAGTCCAGACAAAATAAATAATAATAATTATTGATATACCAAATTTCTAATTATTTTAATTTTTTTAGTCAGTTGCTTTTTCGCAATATTTTTTAAAGAATACCCAAACTAGATATTTAATAAAAAATTTAATTTTTTATTAATTAGATCATTATTATATTAATTTGTTTTATTAGTGAAATATCATGCGAGAAGAAACCGATTATACTGAAGCAATTGAAGCTTATAAAAATGACGAATATGTGATTATTGAGCCCTGGGGACGCAGTATTGACCATCTAAGACTTACTATTTTAGGCAAGGAAAGTACTCCCTATGCTAAAGGAAAATTTGTTTTTGAAATTAAATTTCCTGAGAATTATCCATTCACTCCTCCCTATGCCTATGCCGTGACTTTAATGTGGCATCCAAATATTGACTCTTCAATTCCGCCTGGCAAACTAAACATTTGCCTGGATCTTATCAACCCTGACCTCGTTGGGAAGGTGGACGCAAGTACTGGAGCTTCTGGATGGACTCCAAGTAAAACTCTGACTAACATCATCGAGGCGTTGAAAGGAATGATGCACATGGATTTATGCAATTGTCTTGCATAAAGTGGAAAGCCACCATTCTTCAACCCTGGAGACCCCCTTAATCACGAAGCAGGAGAACAATATTTTAGGGCTTTAAAAAAGTTCGAGAGTAAAGCAGAATCTTGGACGAAGAAATATGCAATGGACTAAAAATATTTTTTTTTAAACTTTTTATTCTTTTTATAATTACCAACCTTTATTCAGGAATTTTTCCATATAACAGATAGTTTTTAATCTCTAACCAGGTCATCTTTATATTCAGCTTTCTTTTTATATATTTAATAGCAGCCAAGGTATGATTTGCACTGGATCCTAAATCATGTGCAAATTCTACTGCTGTGTATTCTGAAGATTCCCCCAACTCACACTTTTTTTTCCTTTTTTCCAATAAAATTTTCGCTATTGACCAAAAATCAGTTTCTGGAGCATAATTATTAATTAAATTATTCCAACCACCTAAATTCTGGCGAATAAAATGCTTAATTGCATCAGTATTTTGGAAACCAGCAAAAACCTTTAGAAGTAATTCAGGGGTTGTAAATCCCTTACGAATATATCTAATAATACTCTTAGCCAATACTTTCTTTCTAATTTCTTTATAAGGAAGATCTGGATAATTTTCTCGATAAATTTCATTTTCAATCCATTTAACAACATCATGTCTATCTGCATTAATTTCTTTGGAGATATAGGCTACATTATATCCTTGCTCAACCAAATTTTGAATTATTTCAAATCTTTTCAATCTAAGTGCTTTTATGAATCGATTTGATTTGAACCCATACCAGAATTCAAGACTATTATTAAGTATGCGATTCTGTGTTTTTCTCAACCCTACCTTCTCACATACGTAAAGCCTTCGTTCAAAATCACCGGATCGGGGTAAAAAACTAGCCGCATATAATGCTTCATCTAATGGTGCGAAAGGCAGAATTATAGATTTATATACATTAGATCCACCAGATTCGATATTTCTTCCAAATTCATAAAATTGTGAATGAAAGAAACCAATCCAGAATTTTTCCAAAGCATTTGCTAATTTTCGGGTAAATTTTCTGCTACCTTGAAACGGAATTATTTCTAGTACATTAATTTTAAATATTTTCTTAGCTCTAACTGGATTTAATCCATATCTTTTAATTGTATGCTCAATTGCACAATTAGGATTTGTAAATGCACGTATAAAATGGCTTCCACTTGTTCCATATACACGTTCATATGTAGATCTCTTTGTTTGACCAATATAGAAAAGACCAGGAAATTTTAACCATTTGTTATTTGCATTTTTTCTCCAATAAATTAGATAAATGGTGATATCTCCAGGATTTTTGTTTTTTTCTTCTAATGCGAGAGCTTTTCTTACTTTTTTAGATAATCCCGAAATATCATGGTTTACTATTTCATGTCCACAATGTTTACAGACTAATTTCATACTCCTAAATGAAAGCATCATTGGAACATAATTATGCCTAGTTATTGAGCTAAATTTAGACTTTATACAGAAACCTACCTTTCTATAATAATTTTTTACAACTTCCCAAGGCATAGCTAAAAACTTAATTCGTTCAATAGATTTAGAGGTGTTTATCTTCTATTCCACCAATACTGTTTTTGAAAATATCTTAACCATTCTAAAAAATATTTTCCTCTCAAACTGAATATTGTGAATAATCCAATAGCGATTAAAATACCAGCAAATATATATTTTAAATATCCGAAAAAGAATTCCATGAAACAATTTACGTTTGAAAATATATCATCAAGAAAATTCAAATCCGGCAAAAAAGATAAAATTGAATCGATTAAACAAAAGAAAAATATCATCTATATCTTTTCTATATAAAGCTATTTAAAGCCTACAGTAATTGTACCCCTGTATTAAAATTCTAATAAAAAAATAAAAAAAAGAAGTTATAATTTATTTTTCTTTCTATATATGATTCTTCCGATAATTCCAAAAAGAATAGAACCAATCAAACTACTGAATAGTATTGATGGGGGCGTTAAAAAATTCTTTTTCAATAATATAACAGGAATAATTAATCAAAATCTATGGGAATCATTATCTCCTGGCAATATTACCATTAGATTTTGGGCTAATGATACTAAAGGAAACATTGCTTGTTATTAATTTTTATTTCTGATTATTCCATTAAGTTTATATCTCTAATTTGATTAATGTTTTATTACTTTAAAACACATAATTCATGAAAGAGGAAATTTAAATGGTTGTAAACATACATTCTCATTTAGCGCATAAAAATATGTGGTCCGATAAGTTCTGGGATTTTATTGCGGACAATTACAGCTTCGCTTTAGGGATGCCCAAAGAGGGCGTATATAAGAATTTGCTACCACTATTTTGGGCATCTAGTGCTGAAAATTACGTGAAAATCATGGACGAAGCAGGTATAAAAAAAACGATAGTTATGGGCGTTGATTATGGCATGTCAGAAGTGGGTGAAGCTACTTGGTCAATAGAAGAAATGAATCAATGGGTCGCAAAACAAGCTGATGAATATTCTGATAAGCTTAAAGCCCTCTGTGCCGTTGACCCACGTAGAGGTGTTAAAGCGGTTGAATTAGTT
>Ga0209636_10009246_pt1 | contig 10050 bp, 8 predicted proteins | sample DeeMarSWOR152_54_FD_187464 | JGI IMG/M metagenome (GOLD analysis project Ga0209636, IMG submission 187464) | Marine sediment microbial communities from White Oak River estuary, North Carolina - WOR-1-52-54 (SPAdes) (version 2) | ecosystem: Environmental > Aquatic > Marine > Intertidal zone >... | reverse complement strand
GGATTTATAGCGCATAAATATGTTTCTACAGCGCGAAAACTTGGAGCTCAGGAAAGTTTTTGCGATTTGATCGGGATAGAGGTTGCGAGAAATAATGCAAGGTTACTTATTGCCGCTTTGGGGGAGGATGTGTGTTATCCTTCACCTCCAAACTCTTTCCAAGAGGCCGTAAAAGCTCTTGCAACTGATAAGAAAATATTGGTATTGGGGGGTTTTCAACCAGGTCAGTCGACAAACGCCGTAGCTGCTTCTATCGCAGATTATACTCGTTCAAAAACGCTTATTAATGCGACAAATGTTGACGGTGTTTACACCTCTGATCCTAAAAAAGACCCAAACGCGAAAAAGATAGAAGAGATGACGATAGACGATCTAATAAACCTCATAAAAACCCACTCTCATAAAGCAGGAGAGTATCCGCTCTTCGATATCGTGGCAGCAGAAATACTGAAAAGAGGTAATATAAGCCTTATAGTCCTCAACGGAAAAGACCCAGAAAACATCAAAAAAGCGATAGAAGGAGAACGCATAGGAACCCTCATAAAACCCACAAAAACTCCTAAAACTTAAAAACTCTACATTAAAACCATCTTAAAACCATCAATCCTATAATTTTTACATCTCTAAATTTTCCAAAAAAAGTCATCATAAAACAAGAAATAAAAGCTATAAAAACCACGGGAAAGGTTAATTTTGTTGTTAAACTTGTTCTTTTTGTAAGCTTTGTCCTTCTATAGTGCTTAGTTCTTCGGAATCGATTTCCATCGTGGGTGGGAGCACTATTTTAACTCTCTTCGATAGTGCTTGGCCTTCTTCTAATGGGTATAGTATCTTTTGAACCGCAATCGGCGTTATAAGGGTAGTAATTAAGGCTACTAAAACGATTGTAGAGTATATTGTGGAGGAGATAAAACCAAGCTCTCGACCTGCCTCTGCTGCTGCTAATGCCACGGTTAGATTTGCGCCCATGGAAAAGCAAATAATTTTTCCTTCGGAGGATTCTATGTTTTTTCTAAACATTGCTATGGTATAGATTCCGATATATTTAGTTATAAGAGCAAGAGCGACTAAAATTAAGGCGAAAGCTATGGCGGTATAGTTGTTAAGTAGTTTTGGGAGGTTAAAGCGTATTCCAACCGTGAAGAAGAATATCGGGATTAAAAAGCCGAAGCCGAGCCCGCTCAGTTTGCTTTCTAATTCTTCTTCCATATGTACGCTTTGAGCTAATATTAAGCCGGCGAAGAAAGCGCCAAGTATGGCGTGGATCCCGATAGCTGCTGCAAGGATCATAAAAACCGCGAGAAGTGCTAAACTGACCCTCATCTCGACTTCGAGTATATTGGATGCTTTAGCGTGGGAGAGCCACCAATCACTTAGTCTTTCTGCGACGGATATTGAAACTATAATGAGTGTAAGGGTTGCTGAAAGAAGAAGGGTTAATTGTAGGAGGGAAAAAGTGCCTTCACCATAGGCAAGGATTACGCTTAGCACGGAAATTGATAAAATTTCGGCGATAATAGCGCCGCTTATTATAGTTCTTCCAATTTTTTGACCGGATAATTTTAGCTCTTTTAAGAGTGGTAGAACGATTCCGATACTTGTAGCTGAAAGCACGACCCCTATCAAGAGGGCAGAGATATTGTCAAGACCGTAAATTTTTCCTGCCGCATATCCAGCGATAAATGCGCCGGAAAAGCTTGTAGCTCCGATTAGGATTGCTTGAGAAGTTTCGTCTTTTAACTCTTCTAAGTTGCACTCTAATCCTGCTAAAAATAGTAGGAAAATAAGGCCTAAAACCCCTAGAAAATCTAGCCATTCCTCCAGCTTTACAATTCCTAATACATAAGGACCGACCAATAGACCGACGCCAACTTCTGCAATTACTGAGTGTAAGTGAAACTTTTCGGCTAATAATGGGACGAATGCTATTGATATCGCGACAACGCTGAAAGTCAAAATACTTACATCAACCAATGGCTACACCGATTATTATTTTATTACTACAACCTTCCTTTCCGGACTCTTGTTAGGTCATGGGAAAAGTTAAACTTCATACTTAGCCTTACTAAAAATATTTTAACCTGTTGGTTATATTGTTTTTGAACGTTATATATGGGAAAAAATAATTTATTGTATTTTAACCCCTGTTTATTATATACTCATATTTTAAAGCTTATTTTTGATTTTTAACTCTTATTAATGAAGATTCATCTTTTATTTCTAAATTTTACCTGAAAACTGATTCGTGAAGTCTTGCAACGACATTAAAGTGCCATTTCAAAATGGTTTATAATGCAAACGTTTTTTAGATTAAAAACCATCTAAGTTCAAATTTAATCAAAAAACGGGTTATTTAAAGGTGGGTGGATATGCAGCATGAATTACCTCCTGAAAAGCTTAGAAAGATAGTTGATCCCAACGTCATGAAGTGCAAAACGACCAAGGATTTATCGCCTCTTGAGGGAATTGTTGGTCAAGATAGGGCGTTAAAAGCGCTCAAGTTTGGCTTAGAAATCAAGAAGAGTGGGTTCAACATTTACGTGGCTGGCATCCCAGGAACGGGGAGGAAGGCCACGGTAAAAGAATTCTTGGAGAAGATAGCCAAAACGAAACCCGTACCTTCTGACTGGTGCTATGTGAACAACTTTAGAAACTCGTATGAACCCAAGGCCATAAAACTGCCCCCAGGCAAAGGAAAAGAACTGCAAAAAGACACGACAAATCTCATCAACGAGGTGCGAAGAAGACTTCCTGAAGCGTTCAAAAGCGAAGATTATGCCACCAAAAGGGAAGCAACGATCAAAACTATCGAGGAAGAAAGGAACAAACTTTTTACCGAGATCAACAAGAAGGCTCAGAAAGATGGATTCATCATTCAAGCCGGTCCCATAGGTTTGGTTATCATTCCAGTGGTAAATGGACAGCCCTTAAAAGAGCAAGAATTCGATAAATTAAGCCCAGAAATGAGGGATCAAATTCAAAGAAAAAGAGAAGAATTGGCTCAAGAACTAAGAAGCACTGTAAGGCAAATAAGGGGCTTAGAGAGAAAGGCTAACGAAGAACTTGAAAAATTGAATCGTGAGATTGCCCTTTTTGCCATTGATCATCTGTTTGTTGATCTGATAGAAAAATATGAGGAGTTTGCCGATGTTGCCACTTACTTAGAAGAGGTAAAAGCTGATATATTAGATAAGGTTGAGCAGTTCGTAGAAGAGCCTAAAGCTCCAGCTACCCCTATTCCCTTTCAATTATTTTGGATGAAGGAACTTCCTTTTAGAAAATATGAAGTGAACGTAATAATAGATAACTCCGATCTCCAAGGCGCTCCAGTAATTGTAGAACTCAACCCAACCTATCTAAACCTATACGGGAAGATAGAGAAGGAGACACAATTTGGCGTATTAACCACAGACTTAACTATGATTCGTACGGGTTCCCTTCACAAGGCTAATGGCGGGTACTTAGTTATTCCTGCCGAAGATTTGCTTCGGGAACCCTTATCTTGGAACAGCTTAAAGATGGCTCTAAAGAGCGAGAAGCTTACCGTTGAGGAACCTGCGGAACGCTTCGGATTCATCACCACAAAGGGCTTGAAGCCAGAGCCCATCCCGCTGAACGTTAAAATAATTCTCATAGGAAACCCGTACCTCTACCGTATGCTGTACACGCTAGATATGGACTTTAAAGAGCTGTTCAAAGTTAAGGCAGATTTCGACACCATCATGGACCGAACAGAAAAGAACATGGAAAATTATGCGTCATTCATCTGTGGCTTCTGCCAAAAGGAGAACCTAAAACACCTTGATGCATCAGCCGTAGCTAAAGTAATCGAATACGGCTCTAAACTAGCTGCAGATCAAGAGAAGCTCTCCACGAGGTTCGGTGAGATAATTAACATTATTTTAGAAGCCAACTTCTACGCTAACCAAGAAAACTCTGAATACGTAACCGTTAACCACGTTAAAAAGGCCATTGAAGAAAAGATATATCGATCTAATCTCATACAAGAGAAGATTCAAGAGATGATCCAGCGGAACATTTACCTCATCGACACGGAGGACGAGGCTGTAGGACAGGTAAACGGTCTCTCAGTCATAAGCCTTGGAGACTTTTCCTTCGGAAGACCCTCCCGTGTTACCGCTAGCACAGGCATGGGTCGAGACGGGATCATTGATATTGAGCGAGAAGCCGAGTTAGGAGGACGCATTCACACCAAGGGAGTTATGATACTTAGTGGTTACTTGGCTAAGAAGTATGCTCAAGACAAGCCCCTTAGTCTCTCGGCTCGCCTAGTCTTTGAGCAGAGTTACGAGGGAGTCGAGGGAGACAGCGCCTCAAGCACCGAACTTTACGCGATCCTTTCCAGTCTTTCAGGACTCCCTATTAAACAGAACTTCGCCATCACAGGATCAGTAAACCAAAATGGCGAAGTTCAAGCAATCGGTGGTGTAAACCACAAGATAGAGGGTTTCTTCGAGGTCTGCAAGGCCAAGGGCCTCACAGGACAACAAGGAGTAATCATTCCCGAAAGCAACACACAAAACCTGATGCTGAAAGAAGAAGTGGTGGAAGCCGTAAAAGAGGACAACTTCCACATATACCCCGTAAAAACCATCGACGAAGGAATAGAGATCCTTACAGGAGTAAAGGCAGGCGAAAGACAACCTGACGGAACATTTGAAGAAGGAACAGTAAATTACCTAGTAGACAAAACTCTGAAAGAAATGGCGGAAAAGATGAAAGAGTTCCAGCGTTAATCATAAAAAAAATAAAAAATCCTTTGAGACAAGACTTTTCAAACTTGACCTGATCTCTTTACACAGTTGAGAAACTAAAGATCCTTTTCTTTTCTCAAATTTCAAGGTTTTAACTCAAGTATCAGGTAGAATAAAATCCGGGGCCTTCTAGCCAACATTTATTTTACTTCAACCCCCTCTACACGTATTGATATCATTAGCTTATAAACCAATGCTTAAACCTTAGCCAAAAGTGAAAGCCAAGACATAGAGCTATTCAAAACGCATACCCTATACTTAGTTCAATAACCCGGAAAGTTCTCTTTTTTTATTTGATCTTTGGGAACTTCAAGTTCTTTTAATAGATTTTCCATAGATTCAACCAGTTTTGGAGGACCAGAGGTGTAGAAAACTCGATCTTTGTAATCAGGGATCTCTTTTTCCACCATACCTTTATTGACGCGCCCGGTATAACCTTCCCATTCTTCGCTTGGACGAGTTAGTGTATAGACGACCTTAAGGTTCCTATTTTGTTTCTGCATCTCATCAAACTGATCTTTAAAAACTATGTCTTGCCCTGTCCTGTTGCTGTAAAGCAAAGTTATCCTAGTGCTTAATTTGCTATCGGTAACGTATTTACACATACTCCTCAAAGGAGTTACCCCTATCCCTCCAGTTAGCATACCCACCTTATCATGTTCGCCTTCAAAACTAAAAAAGCCATAAGGAGCCCTTATTCTAACCCAGACGCCCTCCTTTAAAGCATCTAAAGCATTAGAAAATTCATGCCCTGTAAGTTTCTTTGTGAACTCTAAAAAATCCTCAGTAGGACTACTTGATATAGTGAAATGTTTCTGCCTTTCTTGGCCATCGATTTTGACAGTGATAAACATAAACTGCCCTGGTTTATAAGAAAGATTTCTCGGTTTTTCAAACCTAAAACTCTTAACATTATAAGTTCGCTTAATAATTTCTTTTACTTCTGCATCAAACTCCATTTCGCCCATTTTAAAGACCTATCTAAGTGATTTTTAATTCAAATTATGATTTAAAGATATTGTAAAACCTGTTTAGTTTTCAAAGATTCTCAACAGTTTTCCATGTCTTCATATCTTTTTAAAAAAAAAGATAAAAAATATCTTGTACCAACCCTAAGAAAACACAAAAATAGACCAAATTTGCAGACATTAGCTACAATATAGTGCGGGGGGTGGGATTCGAACCCACGAACGCTTACGCCGCCTTTCTATAAAAGAAACGTCTACGCGACCAGATCTTGAGTCTGGCGCCTTAAGCCAGCTTCTGACCCATCTTTTTCCTCGTAAGCTATTGACCTGACTTGGCTACCCCCGCCTCTGGAAAACGCCCCCAGAAGCCTCTATAAGCTATTTTAGAGTCTTTGATCCTTTGAGGGTATTTTCTTCAGATCGTAGGCTTTTGAAGGCAGATAGTCCTCCATTGTTTATAAAGTCTACGACGTATAGAGGCTGTTTGCGCCTAGTGCTACGACTCTCACGTAGTTCTTCAGCGTTTTCGAGGACCGAACGGGCTAAGTCGTCGAGGTAGGATCGGAACCCCGACAACGGTTCGGTTATATCCTCTACTTCCGTCTCTCCTCCTTTCATCTTTATGTAGTAGAGAGCGGGTTGAAGCGCGCTGTTAGCGCCACTAGTTTTAAGTAGGAGATGCCTAAAGAACCCGCGAAAGTTTACAGGTACCTCCCTTGTTGTTTCGAAGAAGGTTGTCTTTTATCTTCGAAACATCTTTCCATAAACCGCCCCAGAGGCGGCAGATGCTCGCCAAAGGATCAGCGTCATCTTTCCATCGGCGACGCCCCTTCGGCTTTAAGCTCTGGGAAAACTCTTTCGGGATGTTTTCCTTGTTGTATCCTAATCCTCTTCTCCCGATAACAAAAGCAGCAGCTTCATGAGCGCTCAAGCCGTACATTTTTTGATATTTTATCGCTCCGATTATTGAGCTGTAGGCGGGGAAAACTTCTATTTGAACAAAGCTCTCTTTTACTGCTCTGCTCTTAATGGTTCTAAGTAGCTTATCCTTACAGAAGTTGTGTGTGGCACGGTTGTACTTCGAGTTAGTATCGTGATCTTTTTTGAACCTATTCAAACTCTCAGAAACAACAGTGTTCACGCCGAATCGTTTAGCCCATCTGAAAACCTTAACCACCAAGTTTCCTATCAAGTGGGAGTGTTTTTCCCTTCTTGCATATAGAAGTTCGTTGTATGGAAACCATCTGTGCGCTCTTAAGTTACCGTTGGGAAGAACTATTGCTGCCCCAATGCCTTTCGTGTTAACGTCTAAGCCCAACAAACCTTTTTCGTTGGCGTTCGATAAATCTTCGCTCGGACAAGAAATCTCCACCGTTATGAAAACATAATATTCCGATAAAAGTGGATATAAGTGGATATATTAGGCTTAAAAACGAAAAACAACCCGTTTTCCAAACAGAAAAAAAGAGAACAGAAAAAAACAAAAAAACAAGAAAAAAGAGAAAACCATGATTCACCCGCAAAAAACCATGAAAAACGAAAACACCCCCCAAAAATAAAAACAAAAATAAACACATTATAAGAAAGATGCAAAAATCAAAAACCCGTTTTCCACGCAGAAAAACGAAAAAACACAGCGGAAAAAGAAGAAAAAGAAAAAAACAAAACAAAGAAAAAAAAACTACCCCTGCCAATCCACAAAATGGTTCAGTAATGATGGTTTAAAATTTTTGCTTTTCGTTTTTTTTCCCAGCTAATATGCTTAAATTTTATTAAGCAAGTAGGTTACTTTCACATAGTCTGAGATAGTATATTAGCAAATAACAGTTCCCAATAGAGAAAATGTTTAAATTTTTAAGTATAACGTTTAAAATAGACGTTTGGATAGGAATGGGAAGCTTTACTTGGAGTGAGAAACTATTTGATTAAATTAAGGGAAGTTTTTGGATGGAACGCACAAAATATGGAGAAAGTTCCCCTTCAACGCATTATTTACCTCCAGGTGTTAAACTGACCTCGTTAGGTAGCAGAATCTTTGCCATATTAATTGATTTCATACTTTTTTTGTTCCTGTTACTCCTTTTAGATGCAGGGATTTGGAATCGGTATGGTGATTTGATTAGTTTCCTTGGATTTTTCAGCTTTATCTCGGTGATGACTAATCCGCTTTATTTTGCCTTTTTTCTGGCTTTTAGCTTGTTTTTTGAATTTTCCTCGATTTTTTTCTTTTTTGGCCTTTTTGGTTTCTTCTATTGGTTTTTCCTGGAAGGTATAAATGATGGGCAAACACTGGGAAAAATGGTTGTAGGTATACGTGTAGCGAAAATTGATAAAACGAGCGGAGCAATATCAAGTTGCACGGTGAGGGCTTCAGTGGTTCGGAATCTTGCCAGGATAATTGATGGACTTCCATTTTACTATATTGTAGGACTGATGTCTATTGCTGATTCCGGCTTAAACCAGAGAATAAGGGATCTTTTTGCAGAAACTATAGTTATTAAAGCTTAAAAAACAATATCGAACATTTGGAAATATTAAGGTTTGTAAGAATATAATGGAGAAACTTAGCTGTATGGGGAAAAAGCAAAAAACGGCGTAAGGATGGTTTTATGGTTAGTGTTTTATTGTTTTTGATTTTTGTTTGCGCGATTTTACTTGTTGTGGGGATTCTTTTTCTGCTTTTGAACTCTTGGAAAAGCCGTGTTAAAGAAACTATTAACTCTGAAAGATTAGATTCTGAGAAACCACGGGTTTGTATTCATATACAGGCTCGTTATCAGATGATTTCTTGTCCAAAGTGTTTGTCGTCTTTTTGTCATAAGTGTCTTTATGAGAATGGGGGTAAGTGTTTAAAATGTGGTTTTCAAATCCTCGAATTTAAGTGAAAATAGTGTCATTAGAAGCCATGAAGCAGAAGTTTCTCATGAAGGAGGATTTGTCTTATTGTCTGGTATTTTCCATTCCACAATTTTATCCATTACAATTTCTCTATTCTTCAATGCAAGCTTGTCTTTTGGATCTATTTTGAGGGCTTTATCAAAACATTCGATTGCTTTCTCAAACTTGCCCAATAAACGAAGAGCAACCCCCTTATTGTTCCACGCAGATATGTGGTTTGGATTTATTTTGAGGGTTTTCGAGTAATATTCTAACTTTTCTTGGGGGTTTTCTGCCTTACATCCCATCTCAAACCATTTTCTTGCTGTTTTTACATCATTTTTTTCAAATTCAAACATTTTCTCACCTCTTTTCAAATTATTATTTATTCTTAATCTTACGTTTTCAAAGGATTTTATTAGATTAAAATGACTTTCCCGTTAAAAACGAGTTTTCCCCTGTTTTGAGATTGTAAAGGATTGAATTTTGGAATCAATGTCATAATTTCAGAAGGAGAAGGTTTCTTTTTCTCAGTAAGTTACTTTAGAGTTTCTAGGTATTAATAATTTTTAATCTTTTAAAAGCTTTTACCATCAATTTTTAATGTGTTAAATTATATGTTTTGAAGTATTCAATGTTTCCCTGACTAAACTCATAAAGATCATATTTGGTATGTTATGTTATTGTCGTCACATCTGGTGTTAAATGTGGGAGTGGGGAATCTTTGGTTGACTGTTTTTGGAGTTTGGTTTGTTAGGTGGTGTTTGGTAGTTATGGTAAACTCTGTTAACAACAGTATTGAAGCGGAGTTGTATGAGCTTAGTATTCCTGGTAGGTTTGTGGGAAAAGAGGTGATCGATGGTTCTGCGCGACGGATAGGAATTGTTCGTAGCGTGAAGATTCGTGTAAACCCTGTGAAAGTCGAGATGGTGATTAAAGGTCTTGGCGTTGAATTTCCTGTGGATATAGAGAATATTCAAAATGTTGGAAACGTGATACAGCTTAAGAACCCGGTGAGAGAGGCAGAAGATATAGAGGTGAAAACTGTTCTAATGTTAAGAGATGAACTTCAAGAAGAGGTTGCTGCGTATTTGCGTCCTTGAATACTCATAATACTTTTTAACCGATTTCTTTTTAATTAGTGGAGATAGTTTTATATCCTGATTAGTATGAAATCGAGCCCAGATAAGAAACATGCTACGTGGAGCTTTATTAAAGATACTATTTTTGGCTATTTGGGGATCTCTTATTTAGAGAAGGATATAATAGATACTTTACCTGTTCAAAGGTTGAGACGTATAAAGCAGCTTTCTGGGGCTGAGTATGCATATCCTGGTGCAAATCATACGAGGTTTGAGCATTCGATAGGAGTTATGCATCTTGCAGGAGAGATGGCGAGGGTTTTGAACGAGCAGGGTTTCATAAGCGAC
>Ga0209636_10009244_pt1 | contig 10050 bp, 9 predicted proteins | sample DeeMarSWOR152_54_FD_187464 | JGI IMG/M metagenome (GOLD analysis project Ga0209636, IMG submission 187464) | Marine sediment microbial communities from White Oak River estuary, North Carolina - WOR-1-52-54 (SPAdes) (version 2) | ecosystem: Environmental > Aquatic > Marine > Intertidal zone >... | reverse complement strand
TCTTTTTCCTTAAGGAGTTCAGAGCCGAACCTGTATATGGGACCACAGGAGACACTATTGTGGACAGACATAATGACGGCAGTGGAAGCACACGCGTATCCTATTTCCTGAACGGCCAGGCTATAGCTTATTGTATCCACGCCTGCTCCATGATACTCGGGCGGAATGCTCATTCCCATGAGCCCCAGCTCGCCCATCTTCTTGATATTCTCTGCTGGAAATTCCTTGGTACTGTCCCTCTCGGCCGCAGTTGGAAGCATCACCTCCCGGGCCAAGTCCCTAACCATGGCCCGAATCATCTTCTGTTCTTCATTTAACTGATAGGACATATTCAATTGTCAATTGTCGATTTTCAACTATGGTGTATAGAGAACAACCACCATTTCCGCCCTTTCAGGACTTACATTTCTAAGCTTATGAACAATGGATGAATTAAAATGTATGGAATCCTCTGGGCCTAACACGCTTTTATTATCCCCAACTGTTACCTCTATCTTACCCTTCAGCACATAGATAAACTCTTCCCCTTCATGTTGGTAGCTTACCCCTTTATGATCGGAAACCGGGTCTATAAAGATCTTGAAGGCCTTGAGGTGTTTGTGAACGGCCTCTGGTGTTAATGTCTGATAACTGTAACCTTCCGTTCTTTCTCTGAAGTCCTCTACCTTTCTTCTGTTGGCTTCATCCCTCTCCTTTTTCAAGAGAATTCCACTATCTATTTCTAATGCCCTCGAAAGCCGCAAAATGGTGGCCACCGGAGGCATGATCTCACCTTTCTCCACACAGGAGATATAGTCCTTAGAGAAACCGGTTTCATTGGCCAGGTAATCGACGCTGAGCCCTTTGTTAGTCCTGATATCTTTTAATCGTCTGCCAATAGGCCTTTCCTTCTTTTTACGAACCATGGTTTCCTCCCTGCATCTTCCAAAACGAGGGTCTCTGCTACTCCTGCTTCTCCTTGGTTTTCTTGAGGATGGTTACAATTTTTAGAATAAAACTGAGGAGAAGGGTGGCGCTAATAAGGATGATGAGATTTGAGGCGAAGAATGTCATGATAAATGAAAAGGGTTCAGCAATTTGGTATGCCATGTAGAGGAGGTTTATCCCAAAAAGGATAAAAAAGATGGCGATCAATGCCAGCAGGACCTGGGTAGCCCATTGCGGGATAGGATTTTCCATTTACTTGCCACCTGATTTCAGTTTTCTTGAAACAATAGTATCGCAGGCGGTGTAGGGGTCGATTCTTCTATTCGCAATCGATTGGAGGACCTCCTCAAATTCTCCTGAATGGATAATTTCCTCTAAGACCTCGTGAACGATTCTGTCTTTTATCATCTCGACAAGGTCATTCCGGGCCTTTTCATACATAACTCTGGACTGCCTCACCGGTGAGGAGGTCAAGTACTTGTGGTGTTTCTCGATCTCATCCAAGATCTCTGTTATCCCTATATCAAATACTGCTTGGGCGGTTAAGATTGGTGGTTTCCAGCCATCTCTATACCTTTTTTCATCCATCTCGATCATCAATCTAATATCACTGACAGTCCTGTCCGCTCCTTCTCTATCGGCCTTGTTTACTACAAAGATATCGCCCACCTCCAGGATTCCCGCCTTGAGGGCCTGAATATCATCGCCCATCCCGGGTATGAGGATTATGATGGTGGTATGGGCGCTCTGGACAATGTCTACTTCGTCCTGACCGACTCCAACTGTCTCAACGATGATATAATCCTTTCCCATGGCATCCAGGACATCTATGGCGCTTCTGGTAGATTGCGTCAGCCCTCCGAAGTAGCCTCTGGTTGCCATAGAACGTATAAATACGCCTTCATCCATGCTGTGCCGCTGCATCCTGACTCGGTCACCCAGTATGGCACCTCCACTGAAAGGGCTGGTTGGGTCTACTGCAAGGACCCCAACGGTCTTCCCAGTCTTTCTCAGGTGAGTGATCATCTGATCCACCAATGTACTCTTTCCAACACCAGGCGCCCCCGTTATACCAACTACGTATGCCCTGCCGGTAGAGGGATAGAGATCCTTCAGAACCTCTCGTGCCTCGGGCACCTTGTCGTCAATGTCCCTGATAAGCCTGGCAACGGCCCTGATATCTCCCGATGTGACTCTCTCAGCTATTCCCATTTTGAAAGTGCCTAACGTGCCTAGAGTGAGCTCAATGCGCCTCAGGCGCATAAAATGCCCAAAGTTACTTCCAGCGCTCCCTACTCCTTACTTTTTTATGAACTCCTTGGGTTAACATTATCCTCAACCCACTGCACGACATCTCTGAGAGGGGTGCCCGGGGTGAAGATCTCCTTGATCCCCGCCTTTTTCAGTTTAGGTATATCTTCCTCTGGAAATATACCACCACCACAAACCACAATATCATCGGCACCTTTCTCCTTCAGAAGCTCAACTACCCTGGGAAAGAGATACATGTGGGCACCTGCCAGACTTGATAACCCTATCATATCCACATCTTCCTGGATTGCAGCCTGCACTACCTCTTCAGGGGTTTGATGGAGGCCAGAGTAGACAACTTCGAAACCCGCATCCCGGTATGCCCTGGCTATGATTCTGGCACCCCTATCATGACCATCGAGGCCCGGTTTTGCCACCAAGACCCTGATCTTCCTTCTCTGATCCATACTGTCTTTCTACTGCCTAACGTTTCGAATGTCCTCATACATCGCAAATAGTCCTATGCATGACCTTAGCTCACTTCAATAAACACTGGGATCCCGGTATACACCAAAGACATCCCTAAACAGATCACATATCTCCTGCTCGGTGGCATATTCCTTAACTGCATCTATAATCGGATACATGAGATTATCACCCCTTTGAGCGGCCTCACCCAATTTCTCCAGTGCATCTTTTACCTTCTTGTTGTCCCTGCTATCCTTAATTTGGTTTGTCCATTCTATCTGTTGTTGTTCTAAAGCTGCCTCTATCTGAAGGATCTCCACGGGAAGTTCTTCTCCTGTTACATACTTATTTACCCCAACCACAGTCTTTTCGTTACTGTCTATCTGCTTCTGGTACTTGTAGGCAGCATCGGCTATCTCCAGCTGGGGATAGTTTTTCTCTATCGCGGCTACCATCCCCCCCATCTCGTCAATCTTCCCGATATATTCGAAGGCCTCCTCCTCCATGTCCTTTGTGAGGCGCTCAACATAAAATGATCCACCCAGGGGATCGATTGTGTTTGCCACGCCTGACTCCTCAGCAATTATCTGCTGTGTGCGAAGGGCGATGGTGGCTGCCTCCTCAGTGGGTAGGGCAAGAACCTCGTCCAAGGAATTGGTATGCAGGGACTGTGTTCCACCAAGTACAGCGGCCAGGGCCTCAAGAGCCGTTCTGACAACATTGTTATAGGGCTGTTGAGCGGTGAGGGAACAGCCAGCGGTCTGTGTATGGAACCTGAGCCACATGGAGCGTGGATCTTGTGCCTTAAATCGCTCCTTCATGATCCTCGCCCACATCCTCCTGGCTGCCCTAAATTTTGCAATCTCCTCGAAGAAATCCAGATGTGAGTTAAAGAAGAAGGAGAGTCTCGGGGCAAATGAGTCAACATCAAGACCCCTTTCAATGGCAGCCTCTACGTAGGCTATGCCGTCGGCCAAGGTAAAGGCAAGTTCCTGAACAGCCGTGGACCCAGCCTCCCTTATGTGGTAGCCGCTAATGCTAATAGGGTTCCATTTGGGGGCCTCCTTGGTGCCAAATTCAATGGTATCGGTAATAAGCCTCATGGAAGGCCTGGGAGGACACATGAGTGTCTTTTGGGCAATGAACTCCTTGAGCATATCGTTCTGTATGGTTCCGCCTATAGTCTCCCTGCTTATCCCTCTTTTTTCTGCCATCGCGATATACATGGCCCAGAGAACGGAGGCCGGTGGATTGATGGTCATGGAGGTAGTGATCCTGTCAATAGGAAGGCCTTCAAACAGTATTTCCATATCCTTGAGCGTGTCGATGGCAACACCGCATCTGCCACATTCCCCTCTTGATTTTGGGGAATCGGTGTCATATCCCATCAGGGTAGGCATATCAAATGCCGTAGATAAGCCTGTCTGGCCCTCATGTACCAGGAGGTGGAACCTCTTGTTGGTATCTCTGGCAGATCCCAGCCCTGCAAACATCCTCATTGTCCACAGTCTCCCCCTGTACATAGAGGGCTGGACTCCTCTCGTAAATGGATACTGACCGGGGAATCCGATATCATGTGAATAATCAAGATCGCCTATGTCTAATGGGGTATAGAGGTTCTGGATAGGTCGGTCTGAAACAGTGGAGAAACGCTTTAACCGTTCTGGGCTCTTTGACAGGGACTCCTGGAAGACCTGTCGCCATTCTTTTGCATCTTCCCCTATTCTTTCCAAGCTTTTTTCTCTAAACATAATAGCCCTCCACTATAATTTACCCAATAGTGCACTGGCTATCGTATTTTTTTGTATCTCTCTCGTCCCTTCATAGATCTCCGTTATCTTAGCATCTCTGTAGAAACGTTCCACCTCATACTCAAGCATATAGCCATATCCGCCAAACAGTTGAATGGCCTCATCGGCCACTTCAACTGCCACCCGGGCTGCATACATCTTTGCAATAGAGGTCAACTTAGGGTCGATATTGCCTTGATCGAAATTCCAGGCAGACTTATAGACGATGAGTCTCGCCGTCTCTATCTTGGCTGCCATGTCTGCAAGTTTGTGTTGAGTTACCTGAAACTCAGCCAGCTTTTTTCCAAACTGGGTGCGCTCCTTGGTATAGGCAAGCGTGCGGTCAAAGGCCCCCTGAGCAATCCCAAGGGCCTGGGCCGCTATCTCTATTCTACTTTCGTCAAAAAACTCAAGGACATGGTAGAATCCCCTGTTTTCCTGGCCTACGAGTTGTGCGATAGGAACCCTCACATCATTGAATGAAAGCTCTCCGGTTGGGCTCATCTTTATTCCCATTTTTTCACCAACATCCGCAGTAGTGTATCCAGGGGTTTCCTTCTCAACAACGATGATAGACTGGCCCCGGTAGGTGGGCTTTGCCTGAGGATCTGTCTGGCACAGAACAATGACAAAGTCACCTATGGTCCCATTGGTGATGAAGGTCTTTACCCCGTTTATTACGTACTCGTCCCCTTCCTTTGTGGCGGTTGTGTTCATAAGGGTGATATCACTTCCATGGTCAGGCTCAGTAAATCCTCCACTGGAGACTGCCTCACCCTTTGTTATGGGAATAAGGTATTTCTGCTTCTGGTGCTCGCTTCCAAATCTCAGGATGATCTCTGATGAAAAATCTGCCAGGCTGAGGGCGATACCGATTCCTGAATCTTGTCGACAGAACTCTTCAACGACGAGGGCATTCTCAAGGATACCATATTCCTGCCCACCATACTTTTCTGGAAAGTGAATACCCATGAAACCCAGCTCGCAGGCCTTTTTCCATATCTCGGAGGGAAAGGTATGGGACCTTTCGTGTTCGAGGGCTATCTCCTTGTCAAATTCCCCTTGAGCAAACTCCCTTGCCGCCTTCTGGATTGCGTCCTGCTCCTTGTTTAAGGCAAATTCCATTTCAACCCCGTTTCTAAAGAAGTTTTCCCTTGAACTCGGCCTCTCTTTTTTCCAAGAAGGCCCCCATTCCCTCTCTGGCATCCTCACTGGCCAGGCAGATGCCAAATGCATCGGATTCCATGTAGCAACCAGTTCTCAGATCCTGGTCGTAACCCCTTTCGATTGTATCTTTGACGGCCCGGATGGATACCCTACCTTTTGATGCAAGCGCTTTTCCCACCTTCATCGTCTCTTCCCACAAGGCTTCTTTCGGGAATACCTTGTTAACAAGGCCAATATCCTTGGCCTCTTGGGCACTGATCATTGCTCCGGTCATACACAGCTCTTTGGCCATTGATTTACCAACCAGACGAGATAACCTCTGTGTACCGCCAAAGCCCGGGATAATCCCCAAGTTTATCTCAGGCTGACCGAACTGAGCAGAATCGGCAGCAAATATAAAATCACACGCCATTGCTATCTCTATTCCCCCGCCAAGGGCAAAGCCATTGACGGAGGCAATTACCGGTATGGGAAGGACCTCTAACTGAAAGAGGACTTCCTGACCTTGCCGTGAGAAAGCCCTCCCCTCTAGGGGAGTAAAATTCCTCATCACAGCTATATCCGCCCCTGCAACAAAGGCCCTGTCCCCTTCTCCTGTCAGGATAAGGACCTTGATTGATTTGTCTGAACCCACTTGTTCCAGGGCATCCTTCATCTCTTCCACCACTTTCTGATTGATGGCATTGAGGACCTTGGGCCTGTTAAATCTTATTACGGCGATATTTTCTGCCACCTCATAGATAAGGGTCTCATAAGACATGGCTAGCTCCTTTCCTGAAATGTCATTAGTCAATAGTCATTTGTCACTGGTAATGCCAACAGCCAGAGCCCTTCCCATTTAGCAAATGACTGATGACCAATGACAAATGACGTCAAACCCTCTCGAGGGCCATGGCCATCCCCTGGCCTCCACCTATACAGAGGGTTGCAAGGCCTAACTCAACATCGTTCCTTACCATCTCGTTCATCAGGGTTAAGACAATTCTGGCACCGGTGCAGCCAATTGGATGACCTATGGATATCCCACTTCCCAAAAGATTGGTCTTGTCCAGATCAAATCCTAGCTCCCTGATACAGGCAATGGCCTGAGAGGCAAAGGCCTCATTGAGCTCAATTTGACCGAAGTCGCTTATCTTCAATCCGGTGCCTTTTAGGACCTTTCTGACGGCAGGAACGGGCCCCAGTCCCATGAAGGCCGGATCCACACCCCCTGACGCATAGGCCTTGATTTTGACCATGGGTTTCAGCCCCAGATCTTTTGCCTTCTCAGCTGACGTTAGAAGCAAAGCGGCAGCAGCATCATTAATACCAGAGGCATTGCCTGCCGTAACGGTGCCATCTTTCTTGAATGCAGGACGCAACCGTGCCATCTTTTCCACACTCGTATCCATTGGCCTTTCGTCGGTGTCAAAGACAAGGGGTTCACCCTTCCTCTGGGGAATGGTGACAGGAACAATCTCTTGCCGAAAGATGCCTTCTTCTATTGCCTTTCGTGCCCTTGCGTGACTCATGGCACCCAGCTCATCCTGTTCCCCTCGAGAGATCTCGTATTTTTCGGCAATGTTTTCAGCTGTTATGCCCATGTGGTAACCATAGAAGATCTCCCAGAGTCCATCAAAAACCATCAGATCGACCAGATCAGTGTTGTTCATCCTCGCTCCCCATCGTATGGTATGTGATGCATAGGGTGCCATCGTCATGTTTTCCATACCGCCGGCAAGAATCGTGTTCTTCTCACCCTCCCTTATAGCAAGAGCAGCAAGGGATAGGGCCTTCATGCCCGAGGCGCAGACCTTGTTCACGGTGAAGGCATTAACCTCCTTAGGGATGCCCGCATGTATTGTTGCCTGCCTGGCAACATTTTGCCCCTGGCCTGCTCCTACGACATTACCCATGATTACCTCCTCGATCTCTATTGGCTGGAGAGAGTCTGCGTAATCATAGGCCTTCTCTTCCAGTTCAATCATGTCAAGCCCTTTGAGGGCATCTGGCTCAAAACTTCTGAGTTCATCGGAGGCTACAGGTCTCAGCCCCAGCCTTTTCAAGGCCTCCTTCAACACCATAGAGCCTAAAGTAACCACTGATGTATTCTGCAATGATCCTCCAAAAGAGCCAACCGGCGTTCTAACGCCCCCAATAATTACTACATCTCCCATATACCTATCTCCCTGTTTGCAGTTTGCTTTTGAATAGATCCAGCCGACATTGAGTCATACAAGGTATATTTTTTCTTCCAACCTAAGTCAAGTCAAAATGACCGGAGGGATGGGAAAAACAGATACTGTTCCCAGTATCTCATGGTAGTTTGGATCTCGGTGGACCCTCAGAGCGTGAGGTTCATAGAGCTTGAGTTTTTTATTGACAATGTAGTATAGTTACATTATAGCTAAAATATAATTACATTATGGCACGGAAAAGCACTTTCTTTACCATTTATTTGAGGAGTTTCTTTAGATCCGTGAATCACTTAACTCCTTTTATCTATTATCAGCTTTGATCGTAAGTTAGATGAATAATAAAAGAAAAAATTCCGAGGATCACGGCCCAAAAAAGGTCAAATTTGAGATCTTTGGTGAGGAGATGCTCGAAAAAGAGGTCAAAATGAGCGGTAACAGCGGCCGTATATATCTCCCCCCGGACTGGGTCGGCAAGCATGTCAAGATAATCAGGTTAGATTAGGCGCTGAATCTCGGATATTAGGAGGTTTGTCGGATTGGAAAATCTGCTCATAAGAAGGTTAGAGTCAGGTGATGCCAATGATATTTCCAGAATTCAGAAGGCAATCGCAGAGGATCTTGGCACCATAGATTACGATAGGGTTGTTAAAGAAGGGGCAGAGAGAGAGGACAGAGTTGGCTTTGTAGCAGAGCTTGACGGTACGGTGGTGGGCTATATGATTACCTATATTATCTATGGTGGATTTGGTCTGGAGAAAAGTGCCTGGATCGGACTCTTTGGCGTTGACCCAAAATATATGGGACGGGGGATCGGTAAAAGGATGGCCAAGGAGGTTTTTGACGTAATTACGGAAAGAGGCATAAATAATATTTTCACGTCAGTGAGGTGGGACTCCACTGATTTATTGTCCTTTTTTAAATCCCTTGGGTTTGACAGGTGTGAATTTATTAATCTGAAGAAAATTATCGATTGAGTATCCATTTAACAGATGACCCAGACACTTTGCTTCAGCGTTATACATGAAGGAAAGTATCCGTTGAGCATGGAGATGTCTTTTTTTGCTCCATGCCCTTTACTAGGGGGCCTCAGCGTGCCCCGTAAATCGGGGCACCGGTGCAAGGCGGATTTGACTAGTATACTCCATGGCGGTTGGTGTCCCGATTTATCGGGGCCTGCCGGTGCATTATGGAGAGGGCATGAGAGAAAAAAAGACATCTCCATGCTCTTTTACATGGCTAGTTTCTTAGGAGAGGAAAGGAGAAGGCTATCAGCAAAGAAGATAAGGGGTGAGGCCCATTAGTTTGCGGAAATTGATTCAATTTTCAAGATCAGTCCCCTTCAGGGGACTCATGAACTTGCCCCCTTGGGGGGCTGATAAAAAATAAGCCCCTGGCTTTGCCGGGGGTAGCTTAACTTCAGCAACTTAAGCGATTTCAATCTTCACCCGATGGGTGAAGGCCGTTTTTAGTTACGTTCCTGAAACCCATGATTAATCAAAAAGCACGTCACGGATTCAGATAATTTAGAAGGAAAAAAAATGAGGTACGCAGAGATAGGGTTTGATTTAGAAATTGATCTATCCCGAGGAAACATTGAGAGGGTAGAAACTGACCCAAGATTAACCGAACTTTATCTGGGGGGTCTAGGTACTAACGCCAAGATATTATGGGATAGGGTTCCCCCTGAAGTTGAACCCTTTTCTCCTGATAATCTACTGATATTTAGCACTGGTCTTTTATGTGGCACACCTGCTCCTGGTGCTAATCGTACCATTGTTTCTACCTTTTCTCCTCAGACGTTGTTAATGGCATATTCAATGATGGGGGGATTTTGGGCACCAGAATTGAAGTATGCCGGTTATGACAAAGTGATCATTCACGGCAAGTCCCCCAATCTGGTTTATTTGTGGATAAACAATGACAAAGTAGAAATACGTGATGCCTCTCATTTACAGGGTAAAGGCGCTATTGAAACTGCAGAACTTATTCTACAGGAGTTGAAGGAGCCGAAAGCCCAGGTGGCCGCTATTGGCCTGGCCGGTGAAAATAAGGTCTATTATGCTTCCATCGAGCATGGCAGGTCCAGTGCCAGTCGAGGAGGAATAGGCGCCGTTATGGGAGACAAAGGGTTAAAGGCGATAGCTGTTCGTGGAACAAAGGATATCAATATTGCCCGGCCGGATGAATTCATGGAGCTTTGCAACGAAGTGCTGAAATATATACAATACCGGGCACAAAATCCTATTAAAGGGGTACCACCCATTTTAGCT
>Ga0209636_10009242_pt1 | contig 10051 bp, 7 predicted proteins | sample DeeMarSWOR152_54_FD_187464 | JGI IMG/M metagenome (GOLD analysis project Ga0209636, IMG submission 187464) | Marine sediment microbial communities from White Oak River estuary, North Carolina - WOR-1-52-54 (SPAdes) (version 2) | ecosystem: Environmental > Aquatic > Marine > Intertidal zone >... | reverse complement strand
GCACGTCGTAGTTTCCTGTTATCGCATGGAGGATGGCCAACGCACGGTTGTTCTGAAAGCCATTAATGTGCTGGTCCAGAGAATTGATTCCCTGGATGATTGAGGCAGACTCAGCCTCGGCGAATGTCTGGCTGATCTTCCTGATATCGGCAGCCGGGACCCCACATATTTTCTCTACCCTCTCGGGAGGGTAGTTACTGACGTGCTCAACGAGTCTCTCAAACCCCGTCGCATATTTCTCCACAAATTCTTTGTCATAGAGGTTCTCTCTGATGATCACATTCATCATCGCCAGAGCCAGAGCGCAATCCGTTCCAGGTCGCAGTTGGACGTGAATCCCTCTTCTAGCCAGAGGGATCCGCTTTGGATCAATAACGATAAGCTTTAGTCCTCTATCTGTGGCTTCGTAAATCCTGCTGGCTAGAGGTGGCTCCGAGGCTTCAGGATTATGACCCCAAAGAACAATGCACTCGGCGTTGTCGGGGTCTTCCAGGGGGTAGGTGCCAAATGTCAGCAGCCGAGCCATGATGCGGGAACGGAAGCAGTGCGCTTCGATAGAGAAGAAATTCGGAGTTCCGAAAAGCCCCCGGAACCTCTGTGCAAAAGCCGATATCTCGATGTTCTCCGCTCCTATGGATCCGACGGAAAAGACTACAGAATGGGCGCCATAGTCGCCTTTGATATTCTGTAACTTGTGGGCGATCGTATCCAGTGCTTCATCCCAAGAGACCCGGCGCCAGCCCCCACCCTCCTTCTTGATAGGATGCTTCAAGCGCTCAGGAGAATAGAGATAGCTTGGCAGCTGTTGGCCTCTTGGGCACACGACCCCGTGGCTAAAGGGATGTGCTGTCATTCCCTCGACCTTGATGAGCTTACCCTCCTTGACATAGGCGTCTATCCCACACACCTGGAAACACAACATACAGACCGCCTTACAGACCCTTGGTTCGCTCGAAGTATCTCGCACGCTGTCATCCTCCTAGGCTCGTTCCAAGCTTAACTAGTTTTCATCCGAAAACACCCCCATGTCATTCTGAGAGAAGCGAAGAATCTCCGCTGGAGCCAGAGACTATGAGATTCTTCCCTTCGCCCTGCTCAGGACGGGCTTGCTTCGCTCCTCAGAATGACACGCGGAAGCTAGGTTTCCGGATAGGCACTAACGAGTATTGTGCTGCTTGGGAAACATCCCGCACTGAAGACACCTGTCCGCTTCACGGAGTGCTGCCCGTTCAGTGAAGCCGCACTCAACTTCTCTGAAGCTTTGAATTCTTGGCTTTGGAGGCAGCATAGGCATCCTCTGCCGCCTTCGATGCTTGATCCCCGCCGTATCAACAGCCTCGAGCCCTATCGTCTGGGGAACCGGTTCTTCAGACTCCACGATCTGGCCCCGCAGATATCCATCGATGGAGATGGCCGCCTTCCTTCCAGCAGCTATGGCCTCAATAACCGTTGCTGGCCCAGTCACCACGTCACCGCCCGCGAAGACCCCCGTAGACTTAGTTGCCAGGGTTCGAGAATTGACCGCGATCGTCCCTCTCGAAGTGATATCAACCGTCTCAGCGTCCAGGAAGGAGAGATCAGGAACTTCTCCGATAGCAGAGATTACCGTGTCCGCAGCAATCACAAACGCCGATCCGCTAATCGGTACAGGCTTCCTTCGACCGCCTTTGTGTGGGTCAGCCAATTCTGTCCGAAGGCATTCCACACCCGCAGTCTTGCCATTCTTACCGAGGATCTTGAGAGGAATGGCGAGACAGTGAATCCTGATTCCTTCTGCTTCAGCAGCCTCCACCTCTGCTCGATACGCCGGCATGTCTTCCTTGGACCTGCGGTAGACGATCGATACTTCCTTTGAGCCCAGGCGAAGTGCTGTTCTGGCAGCATCGATGGCCACATTACCCCCGCCGATTATGGCTGCCCTCCGTCCCAGCTCCACTGGCTTTTCGAGATTGATGTCTTTCAAGAAATTAGTCCCGGGATAGACACCGTCCATTTTTTCGCCAGGGACTCCCAGCGTCAGGCTCTTGTGAGCCCCCGTGGCAACAAGAATTGCTCTGTAGCCCTTTCGCCAGAGGCAGGCCATGGTTAACCCATCCTTAGTAATAGGGAGGTTTAGTTTTATTTCAACCCCCAGTTTCTGGATGTCTTCAATTTCGACTTCCAGGACGTGCTTAGGCAGGCGGTATTCTGGAATACCCACTCTTGACATTCCACCCGGGACGGCGAGAGCCTCAAAAACCGTGACACCGTAGCCGAGGTTAACCAAATTAAAAGCGGCGGTCAAACCCGCCGGGCCAGAGCCGATAATGGCGACTTTCTCCTGGTGAGTTCGGGCCACCGGGGTAACCTCTTTCCTGCCCCGTCTCGATGCCACTGTGTCGGCAACAAAGCGTTTAAGACCATTGATGGCTATGGGATCATCAAAATCGCCGCGATTGCACTCCACTTCGCAGGGGTGTGGGCAGACCCGTCCGACGGTGGCAGGTAAGGGAATCTTCTCCTCGATCATGCGAAGTGCCTCTCCGTAATGACCCTGATTGATTAACTCACTATAGCCTCGGATATCTAGTCCAGCAGGGCAGGCGGCCTTGCAGGGGGGAACAAGCAGCCAGGGCGAAGGTGCATTGAAAACGTTCGCTGGCCACTGGATGCAGGTTACGGATTGGTATCTCTCATCCGCCTCGCTGCAGTAGCCGCATGCGGCACATTTTACGATGTCGTCGGCTCTTCCCTCCTTGGCCTTTTTGGGCCAATCAGGGTCACAAAGGAGGGCCCTTCCGAGACCGATGATATCCGCTTTGCCCTCTTGGAGTATTCTCTCCGCTAAGGTAGCCGTTCGAATCTTGCCCGCAGTCACAATGGGCAGGTCAAATTCGGCCTCGCGAAGGGATTTACGAATCTCGGTGGCGAGATAGAGATTCGTGCCGTCAGGGGTCCACCACCGTGGACTCATACGGGAACCGCTATATCCTGCACCTGCAAAGGGAGGTGTATTTGGGGGAGGCGTTTCCGCATCCTCAAACCGCTCACCGGCGGACACACTGATGTAGTCCACACCGATTTGCGCCAACCGTCTTGCAATGCGGGTGCTCTGCAGCAACGTATTGCCTTCCTTCGTAAACTCTTCGCCGTTTATCCGTACCCCAACCGGAAAATCTCTCCCCACCGTATCCCGGACGGCCACGATCACTTCCAGAGGTAGCTTCAACCTACCTTCAAAATCTCCTCCATACCCGTCCTTCCTCTTGTTGACCAGTGACAGAAAGGAGGCAAGCGTCGTAAAATGGGCCATATGCAGCTCTACAAGATCGAAGCCTGCCCGTTTTGCGCGCTCAGCACCGGCCGCAAATTGATCCGGTACGACCCTTATGTCTTCGCGTCGTAAGTCTTCGACTCGCTGCCTCCAGCCGCTCCGAGCGACCTTAAGGAAATGGATCAGTTGGAGGCCTATCCTCAAATGAGGATTCACACTTCGCACCTTATTGACTAAGTCACTCAACTCCGGTACATAGCCATTGTCACTAATTCGGAGGTTGAATGAACTCCTTGAAGGCAGAACCACGGCGGGTTCTATGACCATCGCCCCAGGGCCACCCTGAGCCATCCTTGTGTATCTTTCTGTAAGAATGTTGGTGACATGGCCATCTTCCGCAGCGAGTCTCGAAACCATCGGGGTCGACAGTATTCTATTGGGAAATATGCATTTCCCTACCACCAGAGGTGAAAAGAGTCTCTCGAACCTCAACGTATCACCTCCCCCGGAGCCTCATGATCCCCGCTTTACTGAACTCCGGTCTTTTTTATGCTCAGCAGAAGCTCACTGTTTTGTGAGGCTTCCAGACTGTTGGGCCATATCGGGGATAAGTCTACAGGTCCTTCCTGTTTTTGATGCTATTCTTCAAGGCGAAGAGGGGATGACGCTCGTTCATAGCCCCAGATAGGCTTTCTTGATATGGGGGTTCTCCAGTAGATCCTTCGTGCTGCCGTGCAACGTGATCCTCCCCGTTTCGAGGACATAGGCTTCACGGGCTATCTGGAGGGTCCGATGGACGTTCTGTTCCACAATCAATACGGTGACGCCTTCGTTGTTGATCTTTCCGATCGTCTCAAAGACGAGATTTACCATGAGAGGAGCAAGGCCGAGAGAGGGTTCGTCCAGCATCAGGAGACGGGGGAGGGACATCAGTCCCCTGCCAATCGCCAGCATCTGTTGCTCTCCGCCAGAAAGAGATGCGGCCACCTGTTTCTTGCGTTCTGCGAGCCGCGGAAACAGCTGCAGGATTTGACCCAGGCTGCGTGAGAGGTTCTTGCGGGCCTGCCTGCTGTAGGCACCTATCTCGAGGTTTTCTTGGACGGTCAGGTAAGGGAAGATTCTTCGTCCCTCAGGGACCAGAGAGATACCGAGATCGACCCGCCGATGAGGGGGCAGGGAGGTTATCCCCTTCCCCTGGAAACGGATTGTTCCCTTTACGTTGGTGAGTATTCCGGACACTGCGCTGAGGATCGTGGTCTTCCCGGCACCGTTGGAACCGATCAGTGCGGTAATAGAACCTTCTCCTACCGAGAAGCCAACATCCCAAACAGCCTGAAGATCCTCATGAAATACCGATAGCCTCTCAATATCCAGCATAGAATTGAGAGATTCTCTGGGTGCGAGGCGTTCAGAGCTCAATTCTCTCTCCCAAATAAGCCTCTATAACGGTGGGGTTTTCGGCGATTTCCTGGGGCGTTCCTTCCGCAATCTTTTCACCGTAATGAAGCACAAATATCCGGCCAGATACACCAATGACCGCCTTCATGACGTGCTCCACCATCAGGACAGTCACCCCGAGACTCTCCCGGATTTCGCGAATGAGGACCATGGCCTCGTCCGTCTCTGTGGGGGTGAGACCTGCCAGGACTTCGTCCAGCAGCAAGAGTTCAGGATTGGTCGCCAGTGCGCGGGCGATCTCGAGCCTTTTGCGATGAGCCAACGTGAGTTCTTTGGCTGGAATGTCCGCTTTTTCAGATAGCCCCACGAATTCAAGAATCTGTTGGGCGTCGCGTTCTGCATCTTTTCGATGTCGAAGACGGTCTCTTCCAAAGAGCTTTCCCACACTGACGTTTCTGAGGACCGTCATGTTTAGAAAGGGTTTGACCACCTGAAAGGTCCGGCCGAGTCCTTTCTGACAGATTTGATGGGGTTTCAGCCTCGTGATATTTTCACCCTTAAACCTTATGTGTCCGGATGAAGGGCCATAGACACCGCTGATTACGTTGAAGAGAGTGGTTTTCCCAGCTCCGTTAGCGCCGATGAGGCCCACAATCTCCCCCTGCTCGACGGCGAAATCCACATCGTAGAGCGCCTTTAGTCCACCGAAGTTCTTAGAAACCTGGAATCCTTCAAGGAGGCTCATCGGTCTTTTCCCTTCCTCCTCATGAGGATTCGGCGTTTGATTGGGAAAACCAAGCCCAGGGGCATAAACTTAACAATGAAGATCATGACAATCCCCAGAATAATCATATAGGTGTAAGGGTATCGAGCCCAGAGGGCCTCCGAGATCAGGGTGAGAATGACAGCCCCTACGACGGCTCCTTCAACGTCCTCCAGTCCGCCGACAAAAGCCATTACGATTACCTGAAATGACACTATGGGGCTGAAAACGGTATATGGATCGATGTAAGAACGCCGAAGCGCCAAGATGGCGCCGACCATTCCCGGGAAAGACGCGCTGATGCCAAAGGCAAGCCACTTGTACAGACTCGTATTGATCCCCATGGCATTGGCCGCGTCTTCATCTTCTTTGATGCTGAAAAGGCCCGTTCCGAATCGAGAGTTCTTAACGAAATATGCTGTGATGGTAGCAATCGCTGTCACCACCAGAATCGAGTAGTATAAAGTATGTAACCCTGGTGTCATCATCAGAATCCTGCCTACTGTGCCACCGAGCTTGATTTCGAGATTAATGAAGAGGAATTTTGTGAACTCTGTTAGACCCAGGGTTAGAATCACGAAATAAGGGCCGCGAACCCGGAGAAAGGGGAAACCAATGGCAAAAGCAAATGCGGTACTGAGAAGGCCGGCCAGGATGACCCCAAGTCCATAGGGGATGTGGGTCCACGTTATGGCCATCAGATAGGCTCCCAGCCCAAAGAAAGCCGAATGCCCCAGGGAGATGTACCCCGTATAGCCCGATAGAATGATCCAACTCTCCGTCAGAGCAATCCACATCATGAGATCCAGGAAGACTGAGACGTGGTAGTCCGAAGCCATCAAAGGCAACAGGCAGAGGAAGAGTAAGATCAGCCCGATCGCTCCGATGAGGCGTCTCTCTTTCCCCATGCCCCTAGTATACCCCCCTTCCAAAAATACCCTTGGGTCTGATGAGGATAATGAGAATGAAAACCGAATAACTCAGGATGGGTCGAAGCCCTGGTGAAGTCACGCTGACGCCGATGGTCTCCAGGAGACCCAGGAGGAACCCTCCAAGAAGGCTCCCCAGGATGTTCCCGAGACCTCCCAGCACAATCACAATGAACGCGATGATGGTGTAAGGCAGGCCCATGAACGGGGTAATTTCATAAAACATGCTCAAAAGACATCCGGCCAGACCAGCCATGCCAAAAGCGGCGCAGAAGCTAATGAGATAGATAAAGTTCGCATTGATCCCAACCAGTTGGGACGCCTCTCTGTCTTGAATCAGCGCCCTGATCGCTTTTCCCAGCATGGTCTTTTGAAGAAGGAAGTAGCAGGCGAGACATACGAACAAAGCGACTCCAAGGGCCAGAAGCCTGTTGTACATGAGAGGAACACCCGCGATGTGGATGACCCGTGTCATGTACGAATACCCTCTGATGTCGGCCGTCCACAAGAGGGAGGCCACATTGGTGAAGATGAAGGACAGGCCGAAAAAGACCAAAAGAGAATTCGACTCGAGGACAGTGATCGATTTGGAGGATCGGATGATGGGCAAGAAAATGAAGAAGCACACCAACAGTCCAATAATGGCGGATAGACCCACCACCAGGACCATGGACAGGAGGGGGCTTACGCCGTAGAGCATATACAGCCAGTATGTGACGTAAGCCCCCACCATGATCAATTCGCCATGGGCAATATTCAGAAGCCGCATGGTCCCATAGATTAGATTGAGCCCGACCGCGATGAGGGCATAGATGCCCCCGATGATCAAGCCGGTAAAAATAATCTGGAGGACCCGTGTCAAGTCCATAATCTTCTATATCATGACTATGGCCATGCCGGTTTTGGATAGAGGGGTTTGGCCGTTGCCGTGGATTCTGGCCAGATGATTTCCAGCTCACCTTTCTGCCACTGAAGAATCATGCTTGGCGTCCGCGTATTCTCCGTACCCGAGAATTTCATAGGACCGTTGATGGTTTGAAACTCGTGAGCCGCGATGTAGTCTCTCATTTTCTTCCAGTCGAGACTCCCGACCTTCTCAATCGTTTGCTCCACAATCTGGCATGAGGCATAGGCCAGGGTCGAATTCAGGTAATCCGGCTTCTTGTTGAATTTGGCCACATAGCTGTCATGGAAATCCCTGGCGCCGGGCCATTTCCCCTTTGGGCTCCAGTGCCCCATCGTTGTGAGTCCTTCGGCGGCTGGACCAAATTTCGGGCCGAAGGGCACCGCGGCCGGTCCAATCAATTGGAAGAAGAGTTTCGGGTTGAGACCGACCTCCTGTGCCTGGGTCGTCATGGTAAAGGAACCTGGGACATAACAGAGGGCGATGACGGCCTCAGGATTTTTCGCCTTAACTTCAGATAGGAGAGTCGTCAGATCCTTGGCCCCCATTGGGTAATCCTTCCGCAAGAGGACGTTGAACCCTGCCTCTTTGACATAAGGATCGAGAAACTGGAGGTTTTCCCGAGGGAACAGCTCCTGGGCGTAGATAATGGCGATGTTTTTGATCTTCAAGTGCTTGAGCAGATCTACAAGAGCCTCCATCTGCCGGTCAGGTACACATGCTGTGATGAACCAGAAGTACTCGGTTTTGATGTCTCGGAGTTTGACTGACGCGGCCGTGCTTCCAACAATGGGTACTTTGTACTTTTCCGCCATGGGGGCGACGGCGAAATGGATCCCGGTCGTAGCCGGCGAGAGGACCACATCCACCTTATCCTCGGTGATCAACTTTTCGTAGACTCGGACGGCTGTTTCCGCTTGACTTTTGTCATCATAATAGACCAGTTTAACCGGGAGCTTCTTGCCGTATTTCTTGACATGGATCCCCCCCCGGTTATTGACGGTTTCCTCCCAGAGCTGATAGGCATCCATCTGGCCTGCTGCCTGGGCCGCGTACATCCCTGTCAGAGAAATGGAAAAACCCATGGTGATGGCGTCTTTGGCCGAAGCTTGGGACATGGGAAGACAGACAAAGCCAACGGCCACAATGAAGGATAGAAATACGATCGCTGTCTTGTTTTTCATCGGTTCCCTCCTTTTTTCTTTCCTGTGAGCAAATAACAGCAAAACCAGTCTGATATCATGATTGGGTGAGGAGCCCAATTTTCCTCCTGTTCCTCCTGTTCCTTGAAGCTCAAAGTCACCGAACCATTCTGATTGAAATCTCGATGTTTGTCAACGGATTTTGATTGAAAGTTTCACTTCTTGGACCAGAGAAAGCCTTTGATCTTGGCGAGTTGTTACGGCCCCTCGTTGTTTCGCTGGAAATCCGCCCGTTTTTTGTTATCAATCCCTAGGCCACTCCGGTTTTGGGTACATAGGTTTGGCCGTTGCCGATTCCGGCGGCCAGATGATTTCCAGATCGTTCTTCTGATACTGAAGGATCATACTCGGTGTCACTAGATTTTCGGTTCCTGTAAACCGGATCGGTCCATTGATCGTGGTGAATTCACCTTGGGCGATTGTGTCCCTGATTCGCTCCCGGTCGAGGGTGCCAGCTTTCTCGATGGCTTCTTCAATGATCTCGCACTCCACATACGCGAGGGCAGAATCGAGATAATCGGGTCGGGTCTTCCACCTTTTGACATAGCGTGTTTCAAACTCTCTGGCTCCTGGCCATGGGCCTTTTGGGCTCCAATGCCCCATGCTTGTGATGCCTTCAGTGGCGGAACCGAAAGCCTGCCCAAAAGCGGCGATAGATGGTCCCACCAGTTCGAAGAGGAAAGGCGGATTGAGCCCCACCCCTTTTGCCTGCCCCGTCAGGAGGAAGGAATCGGCCGGGTAGGAGAGTGCGATGAGGGCCTGAGGTTTCGTCATCTTCACGTCGGCCAGCAATGTGCTCAGGTCTTTTGCGCCAATCGGATAGTCTTTGACCAAAACCGTCTCAATTTGCGCTCGCTCAAGCTCTGGCCGCAGAAATTGGAGATTCTCCCTGGGAAAGAGGTCCTGAACATAGATCACTGCCGCCTTTCTGATTCCCAGAGACTCCAACAGGGCCACCAAGGCTTTCATCTGCTTGTCAGGAATGGCGGATGTTATGAACCAGAAATATCGGCTCTTGATTTCTCTTAGCTTTACGGACGCGGCCGTGCTTCCCACCATGGGAAACCTGTATTTCTCGGCCAGGGGAGCGACCGCGAAATGGATGGTTGTCCCCCAAGGCGTGAGGACCAGATCAACCTTGTCCTGGGTGATGAGTTTCTCATAGACCTTCACCGCGGTCTCTGGTGAACTCTTGTCGTCATAGTAGGCGAATTCCACGGGGAGCTTTTTGCCGACATCCCTAACAAGGATCCCCCCCTCCTGGTTGATTCTCTCTTCCCACACGTGATAGGCATTCATTTGACTTACGGCCCCTTGGGAGTAAATGCCGGTCAGGGCCATGGAAAAACCGATGCGAATCGATTCCTTTGCCAACACTGGCGAGAAAACAAAGAACAGGGCTAGAAGGTTTGCCAAAACCAGAAGCATAAGAGGTTTCTCCCTGACTTTCATACTCTCACCTCCTTTGATCTTAACCTCCAAATTGTTCAGCGGAGATTTCTGGATCTTATTCCGTTCAAAACTTTCTCAGGCGTGATTGGTAGCTCGGTGATTCGGACGCCAATGGCATCGAAAATCGCATTGGCCACGGCAGGGGCCACC
>Ga0209636_10009241_pt1 | contig 10052 bp, 8 predicted proteins | sample DeeMarSWOR152_54_FD_187464 | JGI IMG/M metagenome (GOLD analysis project Ga0209636, IMG submission 187464) | Marine sediment microbial communities from White Oak River estuary, North Carolina - WOR-1-52-54 (SPAdes) (version 2) | ecosystem: Environmental > Aquatic > Marine > Intertidal zone >... | reverse complement strand
GATGCAGGTAGGAGGAGTATGGCCGGCATCGACGTCGTCAGCTTCGACATGGAGGGCACACTCATCGACAACCGCTTCAGCGACCTCATCTGGGAGACGGACATACCCGCCCTCTACGGGCGCCACCACGGCCTGGACCTCGACATGGCCAGGGAGAGGGTCCTTGGGGAGTACCGGGAGATCGGCGAGGATAGACCCGAGTGGTATGACTTGGGCTACTGGTTTAGAAGGCTTAGGCTTCCAGGGGACTGGCGAGAACTCCCCCCGATGCGCTTGAATGACTGCTTCGTCTACCCGGAGACAGCAGAAGTTCTCGAGAACCTCAGCCAGGACTACACCCTAGTCATCTCGTCGAACACGATCAGGGAGTTCCTCGAAGTCCAGCTCACAAAGCTTCCCAGGGTCTTCACGGAGGTATTCTCGGCCCCCAGCGACTTCAAGACCGTGAAGAAGACAGACCTATTTTACAGAGAGATATGCCGCATCCTAGACATCGAGCCATCATCAGTCGCCCACGTCGGCGACAGCCTGAAGTTCGACTATCAAGCCCCGAGGGCGCTCGGAATAGAGGCCTTCCACCTCGTAAGGTCCCATGAGGTAACCGGAGAACACGTGGTCCGCGACCTCATGGCCTTTGATGAGAAAGTAAGGCGCCTAGCGTTTCGTATTTAAAGGGTCTAATCCCAACCATAAAACGAAATATTCCTATGTTTAGGAATTTTACTCTTATCCTCTATAGAACCAGCATCTGAGTGATTTCAAGAAAAAAGATAGGGGGTTATCGTCTCGGCTGAATAAGCCATATAACGATGGCCCCGGCTGCTAGTCCAAGTATGATAGATTCGTAGGGGAATCCAGGGATGCCTTTGGTCTTTGGTTCTTCTGGCTGTTCCTGTTCGTGTTCAGACATCGGCTCAGGTTTCGACTCAGCTTCCGGCTGGGTACCTGGTCCAAAGATGTAGATCTTACCAGCCTTAGGAATGCCATCCACTTCAGCGTCTCTCGCTACCACAACCACGTTCTCTCCGCTTACGGCCACAACCCAGCCGAAATATGCGGCCACCTCCGGTTCAGGTGCCTGTAAGGTCGCTAGGAGGTTTCCGTCGGTGTCGAACAGGTAGGCCCTTCCCTCGTTGATGGTCTTCACGTCGGCTTTGTATTCGCCTATCGCAATTTTATCTCCGCTGATGTCAACCCATGTGCCGAAATGAGCGGCTTCCTGCGGTTCCGGTGCTTGGATCGTCCTCAGAAAGTTCCCCTCTCTGTCATATAGGTATGCTCTTCCGGCTTTGATTTTACCATTGACTTCGGCATAGCTGTCTCCGACAGCTACGATGTCTCCGTCGACATCCACGGTGTTACCGAAGTTAATCGCCGACTCCGGATCCTGTGGGTGCAGCGTCGCCAAGAGACTCCCATCGACGTCGAACAGGTAGGCCCTGCTCGGTCCTACGGGACCATACGAGTGCGCGCTCACGACCTCTCCGATGACGATGGTCCTGCCGCTGACAGCTATGTCGCGACCGAAGTTGTGGTTGACGCCCAGCCTGGGCGACTGTATCGTCGTCTGAAGGATCCCTCCCGTGTCGAAGACGTAGACAACGCCTGCTCTATCCAGCCCCTCCGTCGTGTAGGTAGGATCGGAGACGACTACGGAATCTCCATCCACTGCCACAGCATAGCCGAATGTGTTCTGCTCCATTGGCGTTGGCGACTTGAGTGTAGCCATCAGGCTACCCTCAGGGTTGAAGACGTAGACATCCATCTGCACTTTTTTTTCCCCTTTGATTTGACCTATGACTATTACGTCTCCGCTGACATCCATAGAAAAGCCGAAATTACCACCCACCTCTGGTTCCGGTGATTGCAGCGTTATCTTTATGTTCCCTTCAAGATCACAAACATAAGCTTTACCCCCTGATCCTATGCCCTCAATTTTAGCATTGTTATCAGCTACGACCAATACGCCATCATTGAAAGTCACCATATACCCTAATTGTTCGCCGGCAAAGGGTTCTGGTGACTGAATGATTGCTGTAACATAGTATTCTTCTTCAGCTCTTACTTGGGCCACTATAATTACCGCGAAGAAGCTTAGAGCGATTAGAGCCAGAGAGACACCTTTCAAGTCAACTTTATTCACTTCGTTCACTCTCCTTTCCTAGTGGTACTTGTATAGCTCTCCACTTCGGAGCTAAGTCTCGACACGTGACTTGGACCCGCGAGAGCCTTCCGCAGCATGCCTTCACCAATGCCTATCCTCAGGACCCCGTTGGCCCCAACCACCTCCAAGATGGTATCCTCGATGAAGGATACTTCCTTGAGCTCCCCGAGGATCCCCTCGAAGAGCACGCGGTCGTGGGCTTCATCGGATATCGAGATGCTCTTCACGTACCTCTTGGACCTCATCTCCACCGAGAAAATGCTGTTCAATCTTCTCTCCTCCAAGCTTCTTATAGGTCATGCCTTCAACCTTGGCGGAGTATAAATCCAATATTAAATCTACTAAAGTTCAGTACAAAATTAATAATATCAGTACTTCCAAGAAAGGATAGGTTTACATGGATGTCCGATTCGCAGCGGTTCTATGATTTGCTCTTCGAGGTCTCGAACGAGTATAGGCATGGGATCCTCCTCCTTCTCATGGAGAGGGCGATGCGGCTGACGGACTTGACGAGGGAGCTGGTTCTCACCATGCCCGAGGTAAGGCGGCATATCTCGAGGCTCGCGGAGGTGGGCCTTACCGAGAGGAACGTCGAAGGCTTCTACACCCTGACCCCATATGGTGAGATGACTTTGCTATTGCTCAGGGAGTTAGACTTCATATCCCGATACGGCAATTACTTCGTATCTCACTCTCCGACGCATCTTCCCCAAGAGTATCTAAAGCGGATAGGTGACCTCGAGAATTGCGAATACACGGATAACGTCATGGATTTCCTCCACTTCATTGAGAATGGCATCAGGGAAGCTGAGGAACACGTCTGGCTTCAGGTCGACCAATATCCCTTGACGGCCTTGGCCGCAATTTTCGATGCGATAAATCGAGGCGTTCAGTTCAGGATACTGGAAGCCAAGGAAGGTGCGGCTGGGCCTCTGCTCGACTTGGGCTCTCCCGAGGGATCTCAGTTAGCTCGTACGAGGCACACCCCTCTGGTCGAGCAACGGACCCTCGAGAGGGTCGATGTCTTTCAATTCATATCTGAGAAAAGCTGTGCTCTAGCTTTTCCATCCATCGATGACGGATTCGACTACAAGGGGTTCAAAGCCGGAGATGAAAGGTCCCTCGTGTGGAGCAAGGAGCTTTTTCAACGGTATTGGGACATATCAGACCAGAAGGTCCACGCTTCCCCGACCGAGTACATTCGACAGGCTCGTGCATTAGTTACAGATGAGGCGTCCCATGACCGAGTTGTTGTGGAAGGCCATGATGACTCTCGGGTTGACGCTCAGGCCGTGCAGGACGCCGTAGATAACTTCGACGAGGTGATTCTCAGGGGCACCTTCAACTTCGGAGCCACTTCAGTAAAGATATGCAGAAGCGTTACAGTCAAGGGCGAGGGAAGGGAGGGCGATATACCCTCATCGGAGATATATAAAAAAGGGTGGATTTTTCCCTTCACCGAATACGACCGAGTTTTTCTGGTCGACGGAGAAGGCGTAGATGTCACGATTGAAAACATTCACTTCACGGACTTCAACTGTACATGCATTGACGGTCAACGAGGCAGTAGCCTGAACATCAAGAACAACAGGATCACCCTCGAAACAGGTTACGGCAGAGGGATGATTTTCGGCGCTTTCGGCGATCTAGTTATAGGTATTCAATTAGTCAACCACGAAGGAGTGGGCAACTTCCCAAATGGAGTTAATATTATGGACAACTACATCGACTTCGCGCGAGGTGGCGCGCGCGGCGGATACATAACACGAGGCGGGATTGAAGACGACCCTGACTATCGCCCCGACCTGCCCAATCACGAGTACTATATCGGCATAGGCATCGTGGTGAATCACGCACTGGGCAAGGCGATAATCAAGAACAACACGGTCAGAAACACGAATGCGAGGGGGATAATGGCCTATGATAACATGGCCTCTGCAGATGTACGAATCAGGCATAACATCGTCGAATCTGACGTTTATGGGTCCTACGCCTTCTATGGCCCTGATGCAGGAGTGGGAATCCTGGCTCAGAGCGGTTTCTCGTTTCCGGAACCGGGCTTCAACGTAGAGATCACAGACAACACTATCAAGCTTGAGAAGCTAAATCACTGCGGCATCGCAGTCTTGGGTCCCGTAATCGACCGTGAGGGGATTGGTAAGCTCATCGGCGGCGCCATCAGGGGTAACAACATCCACCTGAATTGTGGGTATGTTGGAATACATATTAGGAAGAGCGACGCCTTCGTGATAGCCGATAACGAGATTTCGGGTGAAGCGTATTATGGAATAATGATATCGGGACGCAGGAAATCCGGCGATCTCGACTTGAAGGCTTATAAAAACCTGGTTGAGGACAACGACTTGAATACTATGGAAATAAGAAGCCCTGACAGATATAGTGACAGCCACGTCGATGGGCGTATGTTCACAGGCTCAGAAGGTAAATCCGCTACAGCCCATGTCTGGCTGAACACTTACTCTAAAGAAAACGACATTAAACTCAAGGCCGGTGAAACCGTGATCGATGAGGGAGAAGATAACATTATAACTAATGTTAAACATGAAGAAACGAGTCAGTGACCTATTCTGGCTCCCTTCTAGTAGATTACTGATTTTCTGTTACGTAAGAACACCTAGAACTCAAGACCTAATCCTTATCATTCTTCATCCTAAACCCTCATCCGTAGATTTGAATTTACATTGAAATAAAATTACCAAAATAATCTTTATAATTAGAGAGTTTAAAAGACATGACTGTGATTCAGAACTTTAATAATAGTAGACAATTTTTATTGGGGTTAAGCCAATGAGATTATACGTTCATAGAGTGCAAAAGGTTCTTTCACTCATTGTTTTGCTGCTTGCATCTGTCCAAGCCGCATATGGACAGACCGAGAATGTCCCCCAGGAGCTGTCCTTCATCGTATACCCTGACGGGTACGTCGCCATTGATTATACCCTCAATGTGGACCCAACCAAGGTAAGTGTGAACGTTTCGCTATTCGGTACGCTGTACGAGGACCTGCTCGTCGAGGATCAAGATGGTGTGGGACTCGACCACTCCCCCATCGATGGGGGGATCACGGTGGACTCCCTCGGCTCCGCCTCTGTCCTGATCGTCTATGTTACACCGGACCTCACCGGTAAGGTGGGTCAGATCTGGACCTTCACAGCCTCAACTCCCATCCCCTCCGCAGTCCTTTTGCCTGAGAGCTCCAACATCTTCGACTTCGACCCATTTCCAATAGGGATGAGCAGCCTGAACGGCCACCTCCTCCTCACCATGCCCGAAGGGGAGATCGAGGTCTCATACATCGTCGGGGTCGTAGGCACACGGGAACACGCACTAGCAGTAATAAAAGATGCCGAGGGATTCATCCAAGCTGTCAAGGACGAAGGGATGATCACGGACGAGGCAGACGACCTCCTAGAAGGGGCCTACTCAGCTTATGATTCCGAGAACTACGTAGAGGCCGAGGAACTCGCTGGGCAAGCCAAGACCTTAGCCCAAAGTATAAGGGAAGCAGCCTTATCGGCCATCGAGGAAATAACATCAGCTGAGACCACAATAGCCATGGCTGAGGAATCTGGTGCCACGGTGGGCCTCGATGAAGCGAAGAGCCTTCTCCAACAAGCAGAGGAGGCGTATGACGAAGGTGATTACTCAGGCGCCAAGGATCTCGCTGAACAGGCCTACGCCAAGGCTTCGAGCGCCACAGTGCCCTCCCAAGGGGGCATACCCACCATGTGGCTCATTGGGGGAGGTGGAATCGTACTACTGGTCGTAATAGGGGCCCTACTGATGAGGGGGAGGAGCAGGCCAAGGCGCCCCGAAGCCCGTTACACGTACGATCTCGACGAATTATTTGAAGAAAAACCTCATCTTCGGATGGACGACAAGGAGATGATACGGTTCCTCGCCGATTCGGGCGGGGAGGCCTTCGCCGCAGAGGTTCGGGACCGCTTCGAGATACCTAGGACGAGTCTCTGGAGGATGATAAGAAGGCTTGAGGGTGAGGAAGTCGTGGAGGTTGAGACAATCGGGGGCCAAAGTTTAGTTAAAATTGCCCAAAAATACCGAACGGGGGGCTCAGGGAGGTGAAACAGGTGTTCCAAAACGTTTCTCCATGTTCCTCTAATTCAAGTATGACATCAATAGATTCAGTGATTAACGTGCGATACGAGAAGATAATTGCGCTCTTCATGCTTGCGATGCTGGTCTCACCCACCTTCATCGTCTCCGGAGCTACTGTCAAGCCATACAAAGTTGAGGGTTCTACACTGGCCGTAAGCGTAGTTCAGGCAACAAACGCCACTGTCGTAGCTTACAAAGGTACTGCTCTAAGCGCGAACGTTACTGTCAGGAATTACGAGAAGATCACCGAGAACCTCCTAGAGCAGTTGGAGAGGAACCAGGAGAGGATTGAAGCTTTCATCGAGAAGCTCGGTGACGTTGAGATTCCTGAGGATGCAAGGGAGAGCTTCAGTAAAGGTGTGAACGCCACGGAGGATGCGAAAGGCCTCTTCGAGGATGGCGACAACGAGGGGGCCGCCGAGAAGGCCTACGAGGCCATGAGATACTTCGCAGACGCCTTCAAGAAGCTGCAGGCGTCTCTCCCGGAAGAACCCAAAGAGGATGTAGAGGTCGAAGCTGAAAGGGCCAGAGGCCTTAAGGTGGCGATTGAAAGAGCCTTCGAATACCTCGACAGGGTGAATACTACAGTCCAGAACCTAGACGAGGACATAGACATCAGCCCAGTGATCGAGGAACTCAAGACAGCTAAGATGCTACTCGAGCAAGCGCTGGGCTACCTCGATGAAGGAGAAATCGACACAGCAGCTAGGGCACTTGCAGCTGCTAGGGAGACCCTTGGCAGTGCCAATGGTCTTCTCAACAGCATGATCAAGAAACAAAAGGAGAATAAGGCAGAGAGGTTCATGGTGCAATTGTCAGCAAACATCCGTAACATCAACGGGACGTTGGACCATCTAAGGGAACGCCTCGAGGAGGGCAAGACCACCAGCGTCAAGAACGTCTTAAACACGACAGCGAGGAAGATAGAGAGCCTGAGGGAGCGACTTCAGGAAGAGGGTATCGACGACTTACTGGACGAGCTGAAGGACGCAGTCGACGACATTGATGACAGCCTAGACGAGTTGGATGACAGCAACACAGCGGCTAATCTGAAGGAGATGAATAGGATCCATTCGCGGGTCCAGGTGTTGAACGCTACCGCCCTGAAGCTAGAGAGCAAGGGACTGAACAACACGAAGGTCAAGGCGGAGATCGGCTACACGAACAGCCTGCTGCAGTGGATGAGGAACCGTTACGAGGAGGGCAACATCGAGGAGTTCGAGGAGCTCATCGAGGAAGCTAGGAAGAACTACTATGACATAAGCGATGAACTACCAGAACCCAAGGTCTCAGATATCAAACAGAGAATCCGTGAACAACTTAGGAACATGCTGGGAACCGCTGTAGATAGTGACGACGAGGGCGATACAGGCGATGACGACGAAGATGAAAGTATCTACATAAGGAGGAAAGTGTACGGGGTAATCGGGGAGATAGCTGAACTCGCCAAGAAATTGACCATCCTCGACATGAAGATACGCCGTCTATCCTACCTAGACGTTAATGTTTCAGAAGTCAAAGTCATGGCAGACGAAGCAAGAGATCTTCTCAAGAAGGCTAAAGAGCTCGTTGAGGACGACACAGAGGCCGCGGAAGCCTTGCTTGAAACCATAGAAGAACTGCTTGATGGAATTGAAAACCTCCTTGAAGACCTGGGAGAAGAATTAGAGAGCGCGGGCACGCAGAGTTTGACCGGGGAAAGTGAAAAGCCCTCGACCAACAACACTACCGGTGGACTTAAACCAACGACTCCTTGATCGGTGAACAACTGAAGCCTCAATTTCATAAATATTTTTTAATTTTCTACTGTAAAAAGAATAAATTCTATCTCATTTCAGTTATGCCCGTCTTCAGCTAATTATAAAAGAAGGCTTCGTTAAACGCAAGTAGACTTTTGACCTTTCATATATTTCGAGTTTAAACCTCTTATACAGTTTGACATCGGACTTATATCGATAATCGTCACCGATTAGGAGAAGGAGAGAGTCGGTGTTGGTTGATCGTTCTGAGGAGATGGTTCCCCTAGGCGAGGCGGAGAACGAGGTCAAGGTGGTCACCCAGAGGCTGACGCTGATCCATCTCGCCTACGCTAGGACCCTCGTCGACGAGTTCGGCTGGAAGAGAGGGAAACAGCTGGTCATGAACGCTATGAAGGAGTATGGGAGGAGGGTGGCCGAGAGGACGAAGCAGGGCCACCAGAGCCTCCCAAAGTACGGCTTCTGGGAGAAGCGGGAGGGAAAACCATCGCTCTGCGAGCTGGGAAAGCTCGTCTTAGAGTACGACGAGCTGGACATCGGCAGCCTCTACTGCCTCATCGATCCCGCCAAGACAATGTGGGCGAACCCCGAGGAGAAGCTAGTCCACACCAAGTGCCTAGCCGTCGGCGACGAGCACTGCGAGTTCGAGACCGTACCTACAACCGACAAGGATAAGGAAGATTTCTTCGGAGAGGGCAGGGACTGGTCTCACGTGGACCCGAGGCTCGACGAGTACTATAGGGAGAAACACAGGGCCTGAATACACACTATTTCCCCTAGGAACCGAGCTCTGAATCTCAAGGCGCTGCTCTGCTCGAAGGCGCCATTTTCATTTTCGCGCCAGAACTTTTCTCGTATTCGTAGATGAGTCGGGAGGTCACCACCCAGGCCTCCAGGGGCTCATGGTATACGCTTTTCGCCTCATCCGCAAGCGACAGAGTCTCCTCGCTCATGGGGCCATGGGGGAAGGCACCTATCAGGACCGCTGGCGTCTCCTCGACGGAGAGGGCGCGGCACACTTCTTCAAGGCTAGAGGCCTCCCCATGGCTCGTAAGGGCGACGGTGTGAGTCGGTTCGATCTCCTTTATCAGGTCAGCAAGCCCCATGGGCCTCGAGGTCATCAGCGCTCCCTCCCCCTCAGGGGGGACTCTCCCCTCCGAAAAGAGCTGCTCGATTAAGCTGTTGAACCTGTTGCAGTCCCTCGGCAATCTTGCCTCCGGGGAGACCTCTATTGAGAAGCCCCCATATGCGTGGACCCAGGTCCTGAGCTCCCCAATCCTGTTCAGGGGAGAGCCCAGGGACTCAAGCAGGCAGAAGTGGGCGATATCGGGCCTCCCCCTCTTGTGCCCCTCCGGTAGCCCCTCCATGGCACGGTGGTGGAGGCTCCTGTCGAGGAGAACCTCCTCGGGCCTCTTGCCCTGCCTCTTGGCGTTCCGCCTCACTGCGGGGTGGCCCGCAATGGCCAGGGGCACTGTCTCGAGGGCCGCCTCCACGAGTATTAAATGGAGCATACCTGCAGTTCCTTAAAATAGGGCGCGCACTTCTTAAGTTTGGTTGGTGTTGTCCGTGGCCGAGGAGTTCACCCTGGCTCCTATGAGGAGGCTTATCAGGAAGCACGGCGATCTCAGGATAAGCGAAGGCGCCGCCGAGGAGCTTAGGCAGGTCGTAGGCGACTACGGATCCAAGGTTGCAAAGGCTGCCATCGCCCACGCCGTGGGTGAGAGTAGGAAGACGGTCCTAGAGAGGGATGTGAGGGCCGCAGTTGAAATAGTCGATCGTGGGGGAGCCGAACTCTGAGCGATGGCAGAGGGCAGACCCGGCCGATGGGGCTGCTAGGATTCATCTTCGGCAAGCAGGCCGACTACGTCAGGAGCCTCGCCCCCCTCTATGTGATCTGCCTCACGGGGTTCCTGTTCTCCCTCTCCGTCGGCTGGTACATGGGGGACAACGTCTCTGCCAGCATAATGGAGGAGGTTCTGGAGGCCCTCCCGGAC
>Ga0209636_10009239_pt1 | contig 10053 bp, 11 predicted proteins | sample DeeMarSWOR152_54_FD_187464 | JGI IMG/M metagenome (GOLD analysis project Ga0209636, IMG submission 187464) | Marine sediment microbial communities from White Oak River estuary, North Carolina - WOR-1-52-54 (SPAdes) (version 2) | ecosystem: Environmental > Aquatic > Marine > Intertidal zone >... | reverse complement strand
GCTTCACTGTGGTTTTCTCCTATTTTATCGGTTCTATAGCGACGTAGGATTTCGTGTCTTTTACGCCACCGATAGAGGAGAGTTTCCTTAACACCTCGTCGAGTTTGCTTCTTTCAATGATTAGGAGAGCATCAATGTCGCCTGCAACTCTGAACGCCTTTTGAATGGTGAGTCCTTTGATTTTTTCATACACTTCACTTCTTTTGCGTGGGGACACTTTGAGGAATACGAATGCAGGGATCGAGGACATTCCGAGTGCGTCTAATCCCTTTTCAGTTACGTCTATGAAGCCCCTGCCAGTTCGTATATAGTTTAGTTCTCTGAGTTTCCGTAGGTGAACGTTTAATGCTTGCCTGCTTATGCCTAGGCGTTTTGCAAGATCGTTTTGCTTCATTCGTAAGGTGTATGTGTTTGTGGACTTGCCTTTTTCGTATAACATTCGGAGCAGCTGCGTTGAACGCCTAGTAAGTGCTTCCAAGACTGTTTCCTTCTTAATAATTTTGTTAAGTTTGAATTTTACAATAGTACGGCTTATTTAAACATTTAGCAAGGAAAGAAGCTAGAAGAATATGCCATTTTATCGTCTAATTTTTGTGGGTAGAACTTAGAACCGTAATGTATTTATTTGTGGATAAAAATCGTTATGAAGCCACAGAAAAGTGAAAACGAGGAGTGAGGCGGTACAAATGTCTGAAAGCAATGCAGTGTTGATCGGAAATAAGCCAGTAATGAACTACGTACTGGCTTGCATAACCCTCTTTCACGGCGGAGCAAAAGAAGTAAATGTTAAGGCCCGAGGGAGATCAATCAGTCGAGCGGTTGATGTTGTCGAGGTTGTTAGGCGCCGATTCCTACCAGACGTGAAGATCAAGAATGTTGGCATTGGAACGCAGCAGATGGCACCCAGAGAAGAGGGTGGCACGCCTACAAACGTCAGCACAATCGAGATAAAGCTAGAACGCTAAACGCAGATTTCGTATAGAAGGTTCAAAGCTCCGCCCCCCCTCCTTTATTTGTGGAGGGTGTTTTCTAGGTGAAAACAGCACTGTGTAGTTTCTGTTTAAAAAGTGGGATACTGTGCCAAAAGTGTTTGACGAAAGTTAAGTCTGGCGAGATAAGCGAATTAGACTTAAAAATAGCTCGATCACTCTTATCCTTAGAGGAGGAATATCCTTCTCTTCAAAATGTCTATTTTTATAGAGCCGTGGATGTTGACCGCACATTGGCAGTGATTGTTGGAAGGGGTGATGTGCCTCGTCTTCTGGGTTACGGTGGGAAGATCATCAAAGCCTTAGGGGCAAAAACTGGTAAAGCGATTCGTGTTTTGGAGTACGGGGTTGATGACAGAAAGTTTCTGGAGGATTTGTTTGCTCCCTTGAGCATTGTGACGATAAATACTATTTGGCTGCCTGACGGGACAACAGAGACAAGGGTTATCTTGAGAAAGAGGCGTGGCAGACAGCCGCCTTTTAATGTAAATGCTTTAAAGGAGATCGCTCTTAAAGTTCGGAACATGACTCTGCGCGTCGAGTTCGCAGACTAGCTGAACATGATGGTGAAGTCATGAGATTAGATTCCATGGGTGATTGGCGGAGAACACATTATTCTCTTGATGTCAAACCTGAAATGCACGGTGAAGAGGTTACGCTTTTTGGTTGGGTTCAAGAGGTGAGGGACCTGGGTGGAATACGCTTTGTGATATTGCAGGATAGGGAAGGAACAATACAAGTTACGATACTGCGGAAGAAGGTAGGCAACGAAGTTTTGTCGAAGTCTGACGTTTTGCAGAAAAGGTACAGCGTTGGTGTGAAAGGGGTTGTGAAGAAGACTGACATGACGCCTAGAGGGGTCGAAGTGATGCCGAAGGAGATTAAGATCTTCAGCACAGCCACACCCCGTTTGCCGATAGACATAACGGGAAAAACACCTGCACACTTGGATGTTCGGCTGGACGCACGAGCATTAGACCTCTGCCAAGAAGAGAACTTTGCAGTCTTTAAAATCCAACACACAGCCGTAGACGCAATACGGATTTTCCTATTTGAGAGAGGATTCATAGAAGTGCACACGCCACGCATTATTGCCTCAGCAACAGAGGGTGGCGCAGCCCTCTTTCCTGTTGAATACTTTGAAAGGAAAGCCTTTCTCGCTCAAAGCCCACAATTGTACAAAGAAGAGCTCGTCATGAGCCTCGAAAAAGTGTTCGAAGTTGGACCCTTTTTCAGAGCTGAAGAATCACATACACGCCACCACTTAAGCGAGTTCATTTCGATAGACATTGAACAGGCTTTTGCTACTGCTGAAGACGTGATGCAACTACTTGAACAGCTGATGCAAAACGTTTGCATGGTTGTCAAGGAAAAATGCAAAAGAGAGCTGAAAACGCTGAAACATAACATAGAAGTGCCGAAGTTGCCCTTCAAACGCTTAAGATACGATGATGTGCTACAGGATTTGAAACGTGAAGGAGTGGAAATTCCGTGGGGAGAGGATATACCCACCCCAGCCTTCAGAACATTGGGCAAAGTTCATCCGTACTTCTACTTCATAGTTGACTGGCCAACCCATTCAAAAGCCTTCTACATTAAACCACGCGACGATGATCCAGAGTTTTGTGAAGGCTTCGACCTGATGTGGCGTTGGATAGAACTTGTCTCTGGCGGAACAAGAATAGCATCTAAAGAGCTTCTGATAAAAAGGTTGAAAGAGAAGGGTCTAAACCCGAAAGCTTTCAACTTTCATCTGCAGGCCTTTGAGTATGGAATGCCGCCTCATGCAGGATGGGCCATAGGCCTAGAAAGGCTGACAATGATGCTGACTGGAAAAAAGAACATAAGAGAAGTTACACTTTATCCAAGAGACAAGTTCAGGCTAACACCATAAAAACTTACCTACGAACTAGTCTGTCAAAAATCTAGACCCCCCCTATTTATACTTCGCCACTGTTTGACTTCAAATCCGAATTCCGCAAATGTCTAGGCTTCGTTGCAACAATGTTGTTTTTAGTTAAAGCTGTTATAAAAGTTGATAAATGGGCGTCTTCTTATTGCCAACCATGGGAGAGCGGTTAAAAATCGCGTGTGGAGTGATCGGAGCTGCAAATTTCAAAGGGCAAACCATATTTCCCTATATATACTGGGGTTTAAGGGCGCAAAACCATAGGGGTCATCAGTCCCACGGTTTCCTCACATATCATAATGGAAAATTTCACGTTTATCGAAATCTGGATCTTGTGCCAAAGGTAAAATCGAATGCGCTCCAAGAATGGTTTGGGCGGTTACCCGGGTGTGTGGGCATAGCTAATGTTAGGTACACAACTTCTGGGAAGACAGATGAAAAATCGTTGATAAAGGGCACACAACCGGTTACAGCCTCAAAAGACGGGTTTAAACTGGCTGTTTCCTTTAATGGTAACATTGTCAACATTTTCCAGCTTAGAAAGGAGATAAGCAAAAAGTTCTCGGGTTTTTCTTATGAGTGCGATGCAGACCTAATCTGCTACAAACTTCTAATTGAGTTAACAGAAGGTAGAGACTTAGCTTCAGCTGTTAAGACTTGCATGGAAGAAATCGAAGGAGCCTTCTCTGTGGCTGGCATAACAAAAGACGGTGAATTCTTTGCCTTCAAAGACCCCTACGGAAATAGACCCTTATGTGCTGGTCACAGCGAAGACCGCTCAACCTACGCTTTCTCGTCCGAAACCGTGGGCTTAGACGTAAACGGCTTCGAAAGAGATTTTGAACTGGAACCCGGCGAACTGGTGACAGTTTCAAAAGATGGCTTCAAAAGGGAAAAACTGGTTAGTAACAGGAGAAAGGCTTTTTGCGCCTTCGAATTCGCCTATTTCGCAAGACCAGACTCTCGCTTCAACATAAAACACGTTTATGAGATTCGTGAAGAATTCGGACGAAACCTTGTTAACGAGAATCCAGACATCGTTAAAGATGCGGACATTATTCTTTCTCTGCCAGAGACTGGCGATGACGCAGCCTTAGGAGTTCAAGAAGCGTCTGGCTTGAAATGGGAACGCGCCTCCCGCAGGCATCGTTACGTGACTGAGAGGGCTTTCATCTTGCTTAGTAGAGAGCGATACTCAACGATTGAAAAGAAGATCAACATTTTGGCATCGAAAGTTAAGGGAAAACGCGTCATAGTAACAGATGACAGCATAGTCAGAGGAGACACGACAAAAGTCATAGTGGAAAGACTGCGCAAAATGGGAGCTAAAAAAGTGTACTTATTCATAACTTTTCCACGAATAATTGGACCATGCTTCTACGGAATAGACATGGCAACATACGGGCAACTAATTGGGTCAAAACACAGCACTGAAGAGATAACAAAGATTGTGGGGGCGGATGCTGTGTGTTACCAGTCGATAGACGGCTTCATAAGAGCAACTGGTTTCAATCGCGATCATTTATGCCTTGGATGTGTAACGGGCAAGTACCCAACACCCTTAGCCCAAAAGATAGCAGAGGAGATGAAGAAAAGATTCTTGGAAGGCTATGAAGAGACAGGAAGGCTGTACGAGATAGCAGAAGCCCTCGAGAAGACAGGGCGATAAAGTAAATTAGAATTTCATGTATTCTTATGATTTGATGGGTTAATCATGAAGAAGGTAGGTATACTGGTTGTTTCTTACGGTGCAAGAGCCGTGGCGATGATTGATGCATTATCACGCAGCGCAAATTATAAGGTTGAAATTTACGTTGCAGACAAACAGCGAAACCCCTTCAACGTGAAAAAATCCGTAAAACACGTTGTCATACCAGATTTAAACGTAGAGGAAATCTGCAAATTCGCAGAAACCAACAAAGACAAAATAGACTTCAGCATAGTTGGTCCAGAAAAACCAGTAATAAACGGCGTACGCGACCTTGTTGAAGAGCGAACAGGCATACCAGTGATCTGTCCAACAAAAGAATACGCGATAGAAGCAAGCAAAGTCGCCCAGCGACTACTGTTCCAAGAAATCGTGCCAGAAGTAAACCCCCGCTTCAAAATTTTTAACCCCAAAGATTACAGAAGCCGAGAGGAAACAAAAAAAGCTGTTTACCGTTGGCTCGATGAACTTGAAAACAAGGCTGTTGTAAAGCCAGACAAGCCAGCGGCTGGAAAAGGCGTTGGCGTGTGGGGAGACCACTTCACAACCCGCGAACAACTCTTCGAACATTTCATGGCAAACCTTCAAGACGGCGCAGTCATCATAGAAGAGAAGATTGAAGGAGAAGAATCCAGCTTTCAAGCATTCTGCGACGGCAAACACTTGGTACCTCTGCCAGAAACGAGAGACTACAAGCGAGCCTTCGACGGCGACAGGGGACCAAACACCGGAGGAATGGGCTCCTACAAGAACAATGGCAACGTGCTACCCTTCATGACAAGCGCAGACAGAACCAGAGAAACAGAAATCGTTGAAAAAATCTTTGAAAAATGGAAAGCCAAAGACAATCAAGCCCTGAGAGGAATACCCTTCTACGTAGCCTTCATCCACACTGCTGAAGGACCAAAAATTCTTGAAAATAACAGCCGTCCAGGAGACCCAGAAATACAGAACATCCTGCCAGTTTTGAAGGACGATTTCGTTGACATCTGTTTCAAAATTTTGGAAGGAAACCTAACCCACGTCGAATTAGAAAAGGATGCAACGGTCGTAACCTATAAGGTTCCGCCAAACTATGCTGGATACATGAACGCTTTTCCAAACCTTATAAACAAGGATGAAATGGGCACGCCAGTCGACCTAAAAAATGCTTACGCGCTTAGTAGAAAACGTGGAGAAAGAATCCGTGTTTATCCCGCTTCCATGGAACTGCGTGACAGCGAAATCTACGCCCTTAAATCCAGAGCCGTATGCGTCGTAGGAATAGGCGAGAACATCGAAGCAGCCAGACAGCTCTCTCTAGAAGGCATAAACGCCATAAAAGGCGGAGCACTGTGGCATAGAACTGACATAGCCTCAAAACAAAACATAGAAAACAGCATCAGACACATGGAGGAGTTAAGGCGGCGTAAACAGTGAAAAGAGCCTTTATCTCAGACTGTGAAGGACCAATCTCTAAAAACGACAATGCCTTTGAGGTGACATCCCGTTTCGTTCCAAACGGAGACAAACTGTTCACTGTCATAAGCAAATACGATGATGTACTTGCAGACTTTTTAAAAAGACAAGGCTACAAGGCTGGCAATACTCTGAAGTTTGTTATCCCCTTTCTGAAGGCTTACGGTGTAACAGACCAGAAGATGCGGGAGTTTTCAGCTCAAAATCTCATTTTAATTCAAAACGTGAAGAACACTTTGCGATATGTGCGAAGTATAGCTTATGCCTTCATCGTTAGCACAAGCTACGAACACTACATAAAGGCTCTATGCCGAATCCTAGAATTTCCGTACGAAAACGCTTACTGCACCAAAGTCAGCTTGGACAAGTACAGCGTAGCAGAAGAAGAAAACAAATTGCAAGAGCTTGCCAGAGAAATCTCACAAATGCCAATAATTCAGATTCCTTCAAAGGCAAAGTCCTTGGTCGATTTTTCAGGAAGGCACCGAAAAGCTATCCAGCGGCTTGACGAGATCTTCTGGAAGGAAATAGCGAAAATGAAGTCTGGAAGAATCTTCCATGAGGTTAACCCTATGGGAGGTAGAGAAAAGGCTGACGCCGTAAAGGATGCAGCTGAACGAGTTGGCGTCGATTTGGAAGATGTTATGTATGTTGGCGACAGCATAACAGACGTGGAAGTCTTCCAACTTGTGAAGGAAAACAGTGGTTTAGCCGTCTCATTTAACGGTAACCAGTATGCTATAAAGAACGCTGAAATAGCACTCTTATCTGAAAGCAGCGTTGTGACAGCGATAATTGCAGACGTTTTCTGCAGATTTGGCAAACAAGCAACCGTGAGTTTAGCAGAACACTGGAGTCGCGAAGCACTGGAAAACAGCTCTGTTAGCCCACTCTTGCTCAACCATCTTTTTGAACTCTACCCAAAGGAATTGCCCAAAGTTAAAATAATAACAGGCAAGAATATGGAGACTCTGGCAACGGAGAGCAGCGAATTTAGAAAAAAGGTTAGAGGCGAAGTAATAGGAAGACTGGGATAGATGATTAAGAAAGCCTTGATAGAGGACACCTACGCAGAAGCTTTTGACGGTCTCTACTGCCGAGTCATCGTCACTGCAGATGATGAAGAAACGCTAAAGAGAGTAGCTGAAGATGCAACCGCAACACCATCAGTGGTTATAGGCAGAGTTGACAGCGGAATCGAAAGATGGCTGAGCGAAAAAGAAACACCCGACAAGCGAAAAGGAGCAATCTTACAATTTTGGAAAGGATTAGACAAAACAAAATCTCAAGAAGATCTGATAAGAAGATTTGAAAAAGAGCTTTCCTACCGGATTCGTCAAGACATCCTCGTCAAGCCTTTCACCGCAGTCTTCAATGCCTTGTCTGTGAAACCTGAAGGAAAAATGGACATGATGGAAAGGGTTGGACACTGTGGAGACGGATTTGAATGGGAAGAACAACGTTACGACCGCCGCGTAATCGTTGTTCCAATCATGGTTCCTGACTTTCTCATAGAACGGTACATCGGCTACGCAAGAGGAGTATCTGGCGGCAACTTCTGGTACATGTGCAAAACCAAAAAAGCGGTAATGGATGCTGGAAAAAAGGCATTAAAAGCCATAAGCCAAATCGAAGGCACAATAACCCCATTCAACGTCTGCTCAGCCGGATCAAAACCTGAAACAAACTATCCATTGATAGGACCCACAACAAATCATCCATATTGCCCGTCCTTAAAACAGAAGCTAGGCACAGCGTCTAAAGTGCCTGAAAACGTAAGCTACATCCCCGAGATAATAATCAATGGAGTCTCGATGCAGGCAGTGAAAGAAGCCATGAAAGTCGGCATAGAAGCAGCCTTAAGCGTCGACGGCGTACTCAAAATCTCAGCAGGAAATTACTCTGGAAAACTGGGCGACTACAATATTTATCTGCGCGAGCTGTTCCCATGACCCGTTTCGACGCCGTTGGATTTGGCGCCCTAAACGTGGACAAGCTCTTTAAAGTCAACAAAATAGCCTCTGCAGATGAGGAAAGCTTCGTAACAGATTTTGAAGAGGCATGCGGCGGCTCGGCAGCCAACACAATAGTCGGCTTGGCAAGACTCGGCTGCAAAGTGGGGTTCATTGGAAAAGTAGCTGAAGACAGAGAGGGAAAAATGCTGCTAAAGGATTTTCATAGAGAAGGTGTAGACACAAGCGGCGTAACAATAGCGAAGCATGGCAGAAGCGGAACAGCAATGGGCTTCGTGGATGAGAAAGGCGAGCGAGCATTATACGTGGACCCAGGCGTAAACGACACACTAGAATTTGAAGAAATAAACAAGGAATACGCATTCAAAACTAAATTTCTGCACTTGACATCCTTTATTGGGGAAAAACCATTTCGGGCTCAGAGAAAAATTGTTGAAACGCTTCCTGATAATGTTAAAGTAAGTCTCGACCCTGGAGAATTGTACGCAAGAAGAGGAACCAGGCTGGAGCCAATAATACGAAAGACGTTTGTTTTAATGCCACATACGAAGGAACTTGAGCTATTAACGGGTACCGCCAAATACAAGAAAGGCTCAGAAATTCTGTGCAGAAAAGGTGTGAAGATAGTTGCTGTCAAACTGGGAAGCGAAGGCTGTTACATAACAGATGGAAAAGAAACTCATTCTGTAGAAGCGTTCAAAGTGAAGGTTGTTGACACGACTGGGGCTGGCGACGCCTTCTGTGCAGGCTTCCTCTACGGTCTAATACATGACAAAAGTCTTAACGAATGTGGGAGAATAGGCAATTTTGTTGCTTCGAGATGCATAATGAAAATGGGCGCAAGGGCTGGGCTACCAAGACTTACAGATTTAGAAAAAAACAAGCTGGAATAGGATTTCTTAATTGCTTTTACATTCAACTCTACAGGGATTGTGTCTATCATGGTGCCAAGCAGCGTGGCCATCGCCTTAACTGCTGAAATTCTTTCTTCCAATTTTTTTCTAATGACAGATGTCTGTGTAGACAGAGAGTTTGGTGTCTATTCCGAGAGAGTGAGCAAGAGCGATTCTACTGTTATGAAGTCGTAGCGAATCTCAAATATGCTGCTTTCATCATATGTGATTTCAATTGTTCCAAGTGTTCCTTCCCAGAACAGGTCTTTTTCTCCTGTCTCAGTCTCGTCACCCAGCTTTATGGTGTAGTTTACATGTACGTTGTAGGTCGCGTTGAATGCTATGGTTGTAGTTCCAGATCCTTCCAGATATCGCATCAGTTCGTTTGAAGATATTTCCCACCAAGGACAATTCGTAATAGCTCTTCCCCAAACTGGGTCTTGGTTCCAATATCCACAAGAGGACGTGTTAAGGGCTTCGGGGCCGTAAATGAATGTACAGGTGTCCATGTAAATCATCGTAGGAGTCGCAATAGACGCGTGAATAGTCATGTTCTCAATTGTGCTGACATTAGCAATACTTCCAACAAACCAAGGTCCGGCGGGCTGAGTTTCAAAAGTTCCCAGAGGCGCGCGGCGGTAGCTCCAAAGTGTCACTACTATGTCTTGCACAGAGGCGGTAAATCCACCGTGATATTCGGGTTGAACGCCGCCCCAATTCGAGCCCTTCGGAAGATGCAGACCAATTCCGCCGACGTAGATTCTAGAACCGTTCTTCAGTCCAAATTGCATCTCGAAGAAACGCCTCAGAAGGGATGCATTAACGTATTCAGGGTCAATCGGCACCTGATCTCCTTCAGCCCAAACAAAAGCAAAGCCAGGTTTTGGCGAGACATTCCCATATGGGGAATAATATACTATGGTACCAAGCAAACAAGCAAGCGAGATGGCCGCAATCGTTCTTCCAAACACTTTCTTTCTATTCTCAACCAACTACCTCACCACCTCTTTTCAGAAAAGAAACTCGTATTTAATGGTACGTTTTTATACACTTGTATAAGAAAATTGAACACCAATACCTAAAAATACGCCAAAAACAGACAAACTTCTCGATCATCAATGAA
>Ga0209636_10009237_pt1 | contig 10053 bp, 8 predicted proteins | sample DeeMarSWOR152_54_FD_187464 | JGI IMG/M metagenome (GOLD analysis project Ga0209636, IMG submission 187464) | Marine sediment microbial communities from White Oak River estuary, North Carolina - WOR-1-52-54 (SPAdes) (version 2) | ecosystem: Environmental > Aquatic > Marine > Intertidal zone >... | reverse complement strand
CTTGGTGAGACAGCTGAGTCCGAGGACGCCGCCAGATAAAAAGAAATAAGAATATCGCTGTCTCTCCCATCCCTCCCATAGAAGCCACAAACCTGTCACACTCAAGAAAACAAACGTGGATTCGCTGAGAGCCTCTCCACAGAATCGTGCCAAATAGGGATTCACAGAGAAGAAGAAAAGGCCCATCAAAACCACTTCTCGATCAAAAATCCCCTTCCCCAAATAGTAAAGAGGAAAAAACACAAAACTGCCTGCCAAAAGAGAAACAAGCTTTCCTGCGATCTCCGCATCCCCGACGATCAGCTTCATGCCCGCCAACAGAAGGGGGTAGAGGGGTGGCGTAATATACTTCAACGCCTCGGAGAGTTCCCCTGCTAGGAACGTATTGGCCATTCCAATGTAATCGATGCTATCGGTTCCGATCACGAAGGTAGAAAAAAACAGATAAGTCCTTATTCCGACACAAAGCGCAAAAAGGAGCAGAACTATTCTCCCTAATTCCCACAGCGAACGATTCATTTCCTACACCTGAGTAAAGACTAGATATCTAATTCCCCAAAAAAAATCACTTTGTCAAGCTTTTTTTGACAGGTGAATTGGAACTCAGGAACTAAATAATTGACGGGGTTAAGGCATTATTGTCAGGAGTCTTCGATTGGAAAGCCAATGTGGGTACAGGCTCTTGGATTTCTATTATCTGAGAAATGGCCCGATTTTCTTGCCTAATTCCCTCTCGTTCCGGCCATTCTGAAGGTGTGTTGAAGTGAGTTGAAAGAGCGGTTTTCTTAACTGCTGGACAGAGGGTTGAAGATAGAGGAGGGATCAGCAAGGCACTGGAGGAGGTTTTTGGAAGGTACACGCTTGTTCAGAGATGTCAATGGCACAAAAGGGAGAACGAGGTGAGCTATTTATCCAAAGCAAGGCAAGATACTTTCAGAAAAGCCCTAAAGACCGCCAGTAACGTACACGACTCTAATCACTCCTTATCTATCCATCACGATGCCTTAGGAAATGGGTTTGAGGCAGAAATGTCCATAAAAAACACCGCCCTTCTATCGCATTATGGAATGGAAAACTATTCGGTGTCTTGCTCTTGGGCGAGCCGGGAAGCATAGCCCGGGATTATCGCAAAATGATTCCTAATTTGATAGGATAACGCTGTAAAATAGCCCTATGATCAATTTGCTAGCATCCTCAAACACGGAAAACAAAAAAACAAGCCTGATTCTTCAGCCAATCAGAATACGCCTTATTGACAAATCGAAACAAACAAAGTATGATGAAATTGCAAAGCTGATTTAGAGATTTATCCGTATATCTTTCATTCAGTGGTAAATGTGATTCCTCATGAATGGTACGCAGAAGATTCCTCCAAGTAAAGCCAAAGCAAGGAAGCGACAAAGAGGTTTTAGTACATGACTAATAGACTAATTCTACGCCGGTATCTAAAGCACCCAGCATTCAGATTCGCGGCAGTTTTTCTGTTCCTAATAACTCTACTGTACACAATAAGTTCCTATGCTTCGGAAAAGCCGGCTCTAGCAAATTACACTTCTCAGATATACCCTAGCAATGCTGATGCGTTTGATGTTTATCAGCAACTGAGAGAAAAAATCTTAGCCAATACTGTAGAGCTCGATGATTTACAGGCATTCGAGGTAATTATCAAGGACAAGAAGGACCTCGAGAAGATCCGCAAAACTCTCGACCTTACAAATTATAATAAAAATCATGAAAGCCTTTATTCTTTACTTATTAAAGCAAGTCCCAGCACTGAAATCCTATATCACTACTTGAGAGAACAAATTACGATGATCTTAGAACGCGCAGATCATAAAAATAAGTGGAGAGCTAGTTACTATGCCTGGGCTTGGGCATATTCAGCAAGAGCAGCAATCTTAGCCTATTTGGCTAGTAACGAACTACGGTTTCTCGACCTCGTCGTATCAAGTTACGACACAATCTTGCAATTTCGTGATTCGACAAGAAACAGAGTTGACGAGGTAAGGGGTAGAGTATTGTATTCATGGGGTTACAGTAGAAATACTAACGGCAAGTGGACAAATGTCATTTCAGTTGCGGGAAGGATAACATATCCAATCAGTGTTTTTTGCAGAATTGTGTTTGACAATGAAAAATTGCATCCAAAATATCTGAATAAGGCAAAAGTGTACTTAAAATCCATTGAGATGGCACTTGCAGAATTCAAAGAGGACTTCCGTACAATCCCTGATAGTGGTGAGGGGTATTACTGGAGTCCCTCCCGTGGAGTTGTTGAACCTCTAAATCACGCACATGCTGCCGGGAATACACTTGTAATGCTATATTCCATCACTGGCAAAGAGGAATATAAGAGGATGGCTGAACAAATAGCTAGATACTTTATTTCCTCAATTAAAGTACAAAAGAACGGCTCCTATGTATGGGGGTATCAACCGACGCCTGAGAATAGAAAAAGCCATGTACCAGAAGCAATTTGGAAAGGGCAAATTACAATCTCGTTTCCAATCCTAGCGTATAAATATGGGATTATATTCAAGAAAGAACATATGATTTCTTTTAGCAACACTTTCTTGGAGAATATATGTATTGGAAATAATAGTTTCAACAGCACAGTCGGATCAGAAAGAAAAGAACCCCTGGTCCACAAAAAGGGCTTGGGCTCAAGAAACCTCAGGTTATTTGGGTGGATTTTTTTGGATATCTTTGCACCTGAAATTCGAGCCATACTTGAAAATGCCATGGCCGCACGCCTAGATTTATTTCCAGGTGGTTGGTTTCAGCATCCAGTGACGGCACAAGCTTATGGTTATAGACTCCACAAGTTACAGTGGGGTAGTAATGAGTAATATGTCGCTGGGCATCATTTAATTGAACAGGAATATACATTGTTTCATTCTACGGATCGTAGATACGAAGGGACTCCCTTATCTAACCCATATCGCCTCAGGTTAGTCCAAGGGCCTACCATGCCCCCGTAGGCGCTCAACCCTCAGAAATGTTGTTCAACGGTAGAACACCGCTCCACGCATGGGACTTTAACGAATGTTATACTGATCGAACAAAGAAGAGATAGCCCCGTGGCATGTGGCACACTCTAGATATCATCATCTAGCTCGTCATCATCAAAATCGTCTGCGCCTTCTTCTCTTTCCTGGAACCGGGTGAGAGGTTGTTCCGCGGAGCGGAATTGTTCCTGTACGAATCGTTTCTGGCTTTCAAACCAGTCCACATCCCCGAGGCCAATAAGGTTCTGCCCGTCAATCACCGCCACGGTTTTTTCACCATATGTGCCAACGTTGCCGAGTTCCCCGTCAAACACAATCAGAATGATTCTCTCCTTGAGTCGCTTGAAAAGATGCTGTGTAGTCTTTCGGGAGAAGTAATGAAGGACCTTTTCATCTATGACCACCCACTGGCAACCTGAATGAACTGCACTGAACAGGCCCAGTGAATACCTGATTTCGGGCTCAATACGATCCCACTCATCCCTCGAGACAGGCCGGTCAAGGCCGTCTGGCAAATGCCCAATCATATTATCATTAAAGCCCAAATCTTGTAGATCCTGGTGCAAAGTAGCAAGATGATAGTCCCGAGGAAGATGAAAAAGTTCTCGTAGGGAGAGCTCATTTAAATACCCGTTGCTCTCTGTGACCACCTGCATACATCTCAGAACTCTTTTAACTAGCCCCTGTTCATGCCCGAACAGACAATCTATGTACATGGGAATCTTATAGAAATCGAAATCAAATGGACCCACAATTGCAATAGTATCGCCGTTTCTTACATTGATAGAAGACAAGGAGTCGTGGAAAGGGCTGGTGTGCACAGTAATTCTCTGTCTTCGTGTGACAGGATCTTTTTGTGCTTTGTCGAGATCAAGAGAATCGACAAAAGAAAAATACCGAGCAATTATGGGGTACAAACGGTTGATGCTAGTCAACATGACAAGGTTTTTCTGCAGATGACTCAAACAGTACCTCAGAGCGAGCAGATACACAATAAGCGCACCCCAGTGAGCATTACCGATGATCGCTTTTCCACCGAGAATGAGGGCCACCATAGAAAGTAGGATAGCCACGAGGATATTATTGATGAACCTGGCATTCTCAAGTGTCTGAAAACGTCGACGGAATCCCTCAAGATTACCTTCTATCTCACCTTCAATATAATAACGGTCCATCCAATCAAAGAAACCATCCTCAACATCATTCGAGCGCATGGCTGCCTGCAAGATCTTGTGCTTTTCCTTTTTCGCTCCTGGGGCATGATTTTCCATTTTTCTAAAAGAAGAAGCTCCCTTCAGGTTGTTCTTGTAATGAAAGAACATTGAGACGCCTACAACAAGAAGAACAATTACGGTGAGCAGAGAATTAATGTAAAAGAGAGCCCCTAGTGCGATGACGAAGGTGAAAGTTGGCTGAACGAGGGTGATGAGTCTGCGCAGGATGCGGCCGCAGAGTCTGGCGTCCCTGCCCGCCAACCTGAGCAGTGTCCGCTTGTCGTACAGTGAAAGCATACCGGGGGAGCAGATCCCCTGGAGATAACCAACTATTGAGAACACCTTTTTTGAACAGAAAGTTTCATATGAGGAGCAGAGTTTTATGATTTTGCTGTTGGAATAGTAAAGCAGAAAAGACGAGAATATGAGGAATAGTAGAAGGGATGCTATAGAGAGGAAAAAGAAATCGGCCGATCGGGGGTCAATGTTATGTCCAAGTATTTTAAACGTTTTTCCCGTTTCCAACGCACGGGCACAATAGATCACCTGACCAATAGCACTGATCTGAAAAAAGGATCCTAGGACGCCTGTGATGATTATCAGTATAGAATCTTTCATGAAGCGGAAGATAGAATCCCTGACCAGTTTGCTAAATAAAGATGAATATCTCACCAAGGCTTGGAGGAAAGAATTGCACGATCTGATAACTATGAAGAATCCCATTTTCTTATCCCAGAATTTGGTGGATGGTTTAGTCCACACCCGATTGAAGGGGTGTGAAAAGCCCCGCTTAGGCGTATCCCAGCGACTCCATGCCTCTAGCACATAAACGGTGTATCCTTTCTCCCAGTTCTTCGGGAAGTTCATTCATCCAACGCCCGATGCTGGAGGTAAAAAAATCCCTTTTCAGGTTGGCTGCATTGGGGTGCCTGCTTTCATGCACACTGGCCTTAGATTTATAGAACCTGAAAACGGACTCTTCCATGTGCACAGGGAGAACCGCGAAGACTCGTTCGAGAGTTTGCTGCGGTGAACAAACCAGGTCCTCATATCGGAGAATCAAACTGGTAGAGGAGTGCTTCTTATGAAAGCGCCGGACGGCATCCAGATGCTTGTTCCAATTCGCGCATATCTCCTCTGGAGACAGGCCAAATTTTCTTTCGATGTATGAGGCCACCACGTCGCGGGGGTCGCGTACGATGCAGATGAAGTAGCTATTAGGGAAACATTTTGCCACCTTGACAACGATGGGCGGACCGACTTTGAAACCGCACAAGTTTGTCCTTTCACGAATCCGTTTTCTCTCCACCACTCTCCAGGCTAGAGCGAGTCGGTCCCGGATCAGCATGATGCATCGGAGACCCTCGTCATCGAGCGACTGGAAAAGGTAACGCAGTTCATCCACCGCGATCCCGGTCCGCTGGCAGCGCGCCAAGAATAGACCGATCTGTCGCCGCCCCGCCTTACGTAGAGCACCTCCGCACTTCCTAAAATCGCCGCCACTCATATCAAGCCCTTGATCCAGGGCTTGAAGCAACACGGCGGGCGAGGCCACAGGAGGGGGGATCAACTCATATCCCATGGAGATTCGCGGATGTGAGTCGAGTATGGTTGCCACGAGGGTTGTCCCGGAGCGGGACATGCCGCACGGAAAGACCGCGGGGCTTTCACTGAGCGGCCCGCGCTTCAGGGAGAGTCGAAAAATCATCTTGGCTGCTTTCAACCGGGAGACGATCCAACTTACAGACTTGCTCCTCATTTTGACACCCTTTCAATGAAGGACGCTCCTGCAAAAAGTCAGACTGCGTAATATGCAATTCCTGCCAAGATACCCCACAAAGTCTTAGATGTGGACAGAGTGAAGTGCTCAAAAGACAGCATCATAGATTGGTACACTCTTTGGTCTAAACAACAGCTAGAGCACCAGCTTTGTTATTAGCCTCTCGGAGAACGACGAAAAACGGTGGCAAAAACATACGGCCTGGCCGGGCGATTTTTCCTATAAATGGATACTTAACAAGCTTTTGGCAAGATTGTTTAAGATTCTTTCTTTGTAGGTATACAACCAAAACCTCTCGATACGCAAAAGCCCACCCCACGTGCTTCCTTTAGCCGAACTTCCACCATATAGGGTGAGTCAATATTCCCACTGTATGACCCCTTTCCGGATCACGGCAGCCGAAAGGCTTCCGCCTTCGGTTGCGATACCGCGTACGTAGCCTGCCGCCCGAATCCGTATGATACACATCGCGATCTACATCGCGGCACTCGTACTCCAGACCGAAATTGAACATGGAAACCTTCCCAAGATCCACCTTGTTCTCACATTTGGGACCCGTCCAGATCATCGTCCTGGGGCCACCAAAGCGATCGTTGCAGCACTCCGTGAATAGTTCCCTGTTGCGGAAGCGAAGCTCCCTACAGAGTTTGTCCCCATGATTGGAGGTGCCCTTAATATCTATTCCCAGGGATCGAAAAAAATCGAGTTCTCTCTTCAGCAGTTCGACCGCGTCTAATCCTTTGCGAAGCGCCAAGACCACAAAATTGTTGTGCAAGTTAACTTCGTGTCCCAGATCGGTCAATGCCTTCGCACAGTCGACAAGATCCCGAGTATGAACATACCTGTCTCCATCAAGATGGCCATAATACCAAGCCGTGTGTAGAAGACAATAAGTTGACCCGATATTGCGATCGTGCTCCCACCTCGCTATTTTAAGCGCAGTGATGGGGTCGTGGTCCACGTCATGACGAATTAGGACGATTTTACGATCGCCGATTTCAGACTTCTGAGAGTAATCGCAATAACGCATAATCTCGTACTCACCCAAATACGGCTCCAGAAGCCTTTCGTATTCGGCGTGATCGTATAGTTTGCGCCTCTTGATCCGGAGCATATGGTATAGAACTATGGCCCTAGGCAAGTAGTACAATTCCAATTAATATCTCCTTCGAAAAGACATTCATGCGTATTTCCAAATTGCCATCCGGTTCCCACAAAGCCTTTCAACTTCTCCAATACTGTCTACGTCCAATTCCTCGCGCCACCTGCCGACGCTTGTCGTAAAAAAACTTTGGCGCAGGGATTCGGCGTTGGGATGGCCTGTCCGATGGACCGTGGCCTTGGATCGATAAAAGGTAAAAACCGAATCCTCAAGTTCTACAGAAAGCTTTCGGAAGAGACGTTCAATGGTCTCGTGCGGTTTTGTCACCAGGTCTTCGTAGCGGATGAGCACGGCCACTTCGGGGTAGCGGCCTTGAAACGCCAGGAAGGAGTCGAGGTAGTTGTTCCACGCTTGGCAGATCTGCTCAGTTGACCGCCTGAATTTCCTCTTCCGGTGCGAGGCGACTACGTCCCGGGGGTCCCGCAGGATAAACACGTAGTGACCGCCCGGAAAAAGCTTGTGAGCCTGGGCCACTGATGGCATATTAAGCTTGAAGCCATAAAGCTGAGTGCGTTCCTGGTCCCGTTTTTTCCTGGCAATGCGCCAGGCAACCGCAAGACGGTCCTCCAATGTTCTGATCTCCATCAGACCGGAGTCATGCAACTCCTGGAGAGCCTTGCACACATCTTCTTCTGAAATACCAGCGCGTTGGCACCTCTTGAAAAAAAGCCTCTCATCCTTGCGGCCGATTTTTTTCAGTAGATTGCGGCAACCGTCGAAGCTATTGCCCGCACTGGAAAGCAAGTCCAGCAGTGCGGCGGGCCCAGGTAGCGGCGGGGGAATCAATTCATACGCCATGGAGATTTGGCTGTGCGAGTCGAGGACGGTCGCCAGCAGGGTTGTGCCGGACCGGGACATTCCGCACGTAAACAGCATAGGATCAGTTGTCATCACCTCGGTTGCCTCTTTTCTCCTTGATAGCATGAATCCCCTATTTAATATCCTTGATATATGCTGATCACTACAATTATGGACTTCTAACGTTGTTTTGGCTGAATGTTAATTCGATAAAGGCAAAGTGCTTTGCCTTAGTAGAAAGCAAAGTGTGAGAACGAGTTTCGACATAATGGCAATCTCGCCTTCGCTATCATACCTTAAGAGACTCTCCTGCGTCAACGATCTTGAGCCATAGTCGAAATTGATTGTTTGTATCATTATCACCTGTCCGGCATTCAGGGGGCTCGTTAGTATCGGATAGTATTGCCCTTCGGGCAGGCAATACCGGGACGCTCAATATGAATACTCTGCAATGCTAAGCTCTTCATCCATGTCGAGCCTCTTGAAGGCATCTCGCCAACTTGGATTATCTGGAGCATAGCGCGTGTCGCTTTTCCGAACATTCTGCAGAGTCCAATTGGTAACGTGCTGCGGTGGTGCCCGCTCAATAAAATCATACAGCAACTCCGTTCTCTCTTGCGGTGCGGACAGCAGATCCTCATGCCGGAGCAGGAGGTAGTTCTCCCGAAATAACTCCTTGCCTGTATCATGTGTTTTCCTGAATTTATATTTCCACAAAATCAAAATCCTCATGAAATCCTCGCATCCCTTAAGATGCGAATATCCGGGAGTGTTTAATACAATTTCGGAAAAGGGAAAACTGGACCAGGCAGTTTTGGTTGATGTCCTTCCGAAAAAGACTTTCTCATTGGAAAATCTATCCCTGTTTCTTTGATTTTTGCCGAACAGGTAAGAAGTAGTAACGGCACGGGGATCTCTCACTATGTGAATGAATTTAGCTTCAGGATCAATCTCCCAGAGCACGCGCACCTTAGAGTGCATGCGCGTAAACTTAATCACTGTATGTTCTGACTGCAAAATCATGAATTCTATGTAATCCCGACAATAATCAGGCAAATCAGGTTCAAATTCCAACTCTGGCTGGCGAGGAGCACCATAGTTCAGTAAATCCACGCTTGCCAATTCCGGGTGCAGGGCCATGAACGCTGTGCGGCAACTCCGGATCTTATCAAAAAAATCAACGGAGTGCGCTTCACTACCGCCACCGATGGCTTTGTTTCGAGCCGCCGCCAATGGTTCATAGTAACAGTCAAAAGTTCCATCCTCAGAGAGGGCGTCGAACAAGATCGTCGTGCCAGATCGTCGCATTCCCTGAATGAAAATATTCACAAATACTCTCCCTTTTTCGGGTTGGAAGGCCTATTACAAACTCACAAGTTCTTCAAAACCGGCCACTGTCTTGCTCCACGAGAAGTGCTTTCTGATCTCTTCTGCGTTCCTTCCTATAGTATCAATCATCTGTGCCTCAGACAGAATAGCAATTGCACGACTCAGGTCCTCAAGGTCCGGTTCGTACGATGGAACACCTGATTTCGTGTATCCGATCTGATGAGAATCCACCAACAGCCCATTGTATTGATCACGAACGATTTCATTCATCGGTGGATTATCATTGGTAATGATCGGCATGCTGAAAGATAAGGCTTCATAAAGGTGTAGCCCGAGTCCCTCCCATCGGCTTGGAGCGAGGCATATGTGGCAAGAGGAGAACAACTTGTAATATTCCTGTGCAGGGAGGTCCTCTGCAATCACCTCGATACGCGGATCCAGGTCTTCAAAGTTTCCAACATGGTCCGACTGCCTCTTTCGGGTTTGAGCCTTGATCACGAGTCTTACCTCAGATGAATCGACCTTGGTGAAGGCCTCAATAACCGTTTTGGTGGGTTTGCGCTTAGAGAGGTACCCACCAGGAAAAAAGAAATATACACCGTCTTTAAGTTTTTCTGGCTGGATAGCAGTCAGCTCTGGATGGCATCCCCATTGCACCCAAGGACTTTCGATGCCGAAGGAAGCGTAACGAACCTGCTCGCATTTCGTCAAAGAATAGATGACACTGAAAGTGTTCCTTGCAGGTTTTACATGCTTTTCACT
>Ga0209636_10009236_pt1 | contig 10054 bp, 5 predicted proteins | sample DeeMarSWOR152_54_FD_187464 | JGI IMG/M metagenome (GOLD analysis project Ga0209636, IMG submission 187464) | Marine sediment microbial communities from White Oak River estuary, North Carolina - WOR-1-52-54 (SPAdes) (version 2) | ecosystem: Environmental > Aquatic > Marine > Intertidal zone >... | reverse complement strand
AGAGAATAGTGGAAATTGCCAGACAATACCCTGAAAAATCCTGCCGGGAGGTTGCTTTTCATATAACAGATAAGGAAGGCTATTTTATCTCAGAGTCAAGCGTTTACCGCATCCTCAAATCACACGATCTTGTTACATCCCCGGTCTACACTGTGATCTCAGCCAAAGATCACTTCGAACATCCCACCTCCCGGGTTAATGAGTTGTGGCAAACGGATTTTACATATCTAAAGGTCATTGATTGGGGATGGTATTATCTGTTGACGGTTCTCGACGATTATTCTAGGTACATTATTGCTTGGCAACTATGTAAAACAATGAAGGCCGAGGATGTAAAAATCTCCCTGGATCAGGCTATCGCTAAAACCGGAGTTGAACATGTCCATGTCTACCATCGCCCCAGACTACTCTCAGACAATGGGCCATGCTTTATCTCGATGGAGCTCAAAGACTATCTCAACCAGCAGGATATGAAGCACATCCGGACCAGGAACTATCATCCCATGACCCAAGGCAAAATCGAACGCTATCACAGGTCCATGAAAAACCTCATCCTGCTGGACAACTATTACTCGCCATCTCAGCTCGAAGCACGTATCTCAGAATGGGTTGATTACTACAACAACCATCGCTACCATGAAGCCATCGACAATGTCACTCCCAGTGACCGCTTCTACGGAAAAGATAAAGAAATCCTCAAACAAAGGCAAAGAACGAAAACAGAGACCATGTCTCAGAGGAGGAAAATATATCGATTTTTTTTGATAAATGACTTGATGAGAGGGATTAATTAGAAGTAATATGAAAAAGCTAAATCATCGCTTAAGGGTGTGTCCAAATTATTTGACGACATACAGAGCTACTCCATTACATTGGGCTGCATTAGTAGGTTGTAATGATGTTGCTGAGCTTCTGCTTTCAAAAGGAGCGGAAGTGAATGCGCGAACTGAGAAATGTATAGATCTTAGCGAGGTTGCTGAATTAATGTTTCCCGAATGGCAGGAACGCCGGGCCGATGTCATTGTTCGATTTGAAATTAAAGAAAAAATAGAGCCGCCCTCTGAGGAAGCAACGCCTTTGGATCTTGCTTATAGAATAAATTGTAAACAACTTATAACCTTGCTGGAAAAAAATGGGGGAAAAAGAGGAAAAGAGTTGAAATAGCGCCTATTATTGGTGTTAGCCCGGGAGTCGAGGGTTGTAAACGAGATTGACGCGGCAGGCAACGAGATCGAATATTATTATGAGGACGGCCGGGGAAACATGACCCGGAAGGTGGAAAAAGAGAAGAAGCCGGACGGGTTATTTGAGACCTACGTGACCCGCTATGAGTACAACTCCTTCCATAAAGTGTCAAAGATCACAGACTCCCTGAGCCAGGCCTAGGTCTTCACCTATGATGAGATGGGGAACCTCTCTGGCAGCCTTGATCCTGTGGGCAACTCAGTATCCCACGTTTATAATGCGCTGGGAACGGAGATCAAAACAGAGAGGCATTTTGTAAACGGCACAAAACAGGTGACGGAGACGTGTTAAGAGGCGTATATTATTACGAATAGATCGGCGTATGAATTTACGAGTCTTGCCGATCCAAATCTTTGCCAGAGTCTTATCCTTATTAGCCGTGTGTCAAGAGGCGTATATCTTTACGCAGTAAATCGGCGTATAGTTTTGCGAAGATTAGGGGTTCCGACTGTGGAACTGAGCGGTTAATTATGTTCTCATGTAAAGGATGTCAGCAGGTGAAAATAGAGAAAAATGACGAGAGATTTGTTGCGACCATCAAAACCAAATTCTTCTATGATGATGTGATGCAAATCTTTTCTTTATGGCCTCCTTTTTTTATTACTTTAATCATCTCCTTACAGGGGGAATCCCTTAAATTCTCCGCTTTCTCTTCATTTTGTGCCTTTTACACATGGTAGAATCCGGAGGTTCGAATTCTGTATCGCCCACCACTTCCATCACTTTATTTTCAAAAAGTTGGGAGTTTTCGGGGTTCCCAAAACATCAGTCGTGGCAACCTTTTAGAGAAGAGGGGATTGAATCCACGCTCCAGGTAAAGTTGACATCCACTTGACGGATGTCAACTTTAATGCTATATTGTTGACATCTATAAAAAAATTTTTAGGGATGACAAATGGTACAAATAGGCAAATATGTAAAACAAAAGGGTAATTATAACGCCTTTATCCCTGATAAATTTCCTCCAAAAGAATTTTCCTATAATGAACATAAGATTATAAAGCCATTAGCTAATGCTAATTTGTTCCTTGGCAAGCTTGATGGATTAACTAAGCTTCTTCCGGATATCGATTTTTTTATTTTTATGTACATTAATAAAGAAGCTGCTCACTCCAGCCAAGTGGAGGGAACAAAAGCTAACCTTACCGATGCCCTTCAGGCAGAAGTAGAAAGAACCCCTGATCTTCCTGACGATGTGGATGACATATTACATTATATTCAGGCAATGAACAAAGGACTAAAAAGGCTAAAAAATTTTCCGTTGTCATTAAGATTAATCAAAGAGGTCCATTCGACTCTTTTAACTGGGGCACGAAGTACAACGTCACCAAAGCCAGGAGAATTTCGCGATTCCCAGAATTGGGTGATGGGGACAAATCTTAATGATGCGCGTTTTGTCCCCCCACCACCACAATACGTGCTGCCAGCAATGGGAGAACTCGAGAAATTCTTTTATTCTCATAAAAACATACCAACATTAATAAAGGCTGCTTTAATTCACAGCCAATTTGAGACAATTCACCCATTTTTATACGGTAATGGAAGAACTGGAAGATTACTTATTACATTCTATCTTTGTCATCAAAATGTACTTGAACGACCGGTTCTTTATCTTTCAGAATACTTAAAAAAACACAGAAATAAGTATTTTTCGCTCCTGGATGGATACCGAAAAGGGAATATATCTGAATGGTTAGAGTTTTTCTTGAAGGGTGTTATTCAGATTTGTGAAAAAGCCATTGAGACTTCAAATAAAATCATTGATCTCAGGGAAAATAATCTCCAGAAAATGTCGAGTATGGGGAAAGCGAGTAAAAATGCTACGGTGCTATTGAAGCATCTTTACAGATTACCCATTGTTAATGTAAAAAAGGTTGAAAAAGCAACAGGTCTTTCACGAGAAGCTGCAAATAGATTAGTAAAACGATTTTGCAAGGAAGGAATCTTAGTCCAGAAAGATAAAAATGTTAAATATGGCCGATTATTTATTTACCAAGACTACTTAACTCTATTTGAATAAAAACCTTAAAATCCCAAGAGTTATTGACGATTTCCTATCTTCACTATCATATCTCCCTCTAGAATAAAGTATGTTTTGTATACCTGGTAAAATGTTCTGATTGCAATAAGGCATCAACGCATTTAAGCTATGAAGATACAGCAAGGCATGTTTCTTCCCCCTTATACATCAGAAATATGGTACGTATTCAAAGATGAAGAATATTTCTGAGGGGCCTTGAAAGCAAGGCTTTATGAATGAATCGTTGATGCAGTCTATCTTGTCGACAACTCACTCTCCTTTATGATGCACTTCTTCACCCTCTCCTTCCTGTTGACTACATCATTTTCCCTATGATATGTTTATTCCGGCATGCCAGAAGGTGAAAATCACGGAAAATCGTGAGGGATTTGTGGAAACCACCAAAAGGAAATTCTTAAGGATAACATAGGGCTTCAGAAAATAAACTTGATTTTTGGCAGAGGAGAGTCGAACTTGCCATTTCCATCGACATCTACAAAGATAGGATTGGTTAAGGCGTAAGGGTGAGGGCTACATTCGTTACCGTCGTATTTTGTACTCCTTTGTACGACAGGGAATAAAGTTTCTTTGCCGAGGACCTCTATAGCGATATAAGAATCATATTCGAGATTCAGACTGATTCTATCTTGAAATTTTAAGATCTGTTCCCTCGGAGCTTTTACGGGTAATATAATTTTTCTTTCACCGTTGATGATAACTCTAACTTCATCCACCGAGACCCAAGGAGCACTATGGACTTTGATCCCTACATCAAGCTTTGTTTTTTCAACGATGATAGTGCTGCCCGGAATAGATGTATTGTTTACCCTAAATTCGATTATGGGACCTGTGCTAACGAAGGATTGGCCTTTCTTCATCGCCTGAAGCAGGGCGCTTGTATCCAGCTTATTTCCTTTTTCTCCTTTGTAAAAGACATATGTCCTCGAATAACCCGGTTCTGCTCGATCGATCCCATGTGAATCAGAAGATCCCGTAATCGGAAAGTAATAACCTCTTTTCAGAAGATGAAGCCAATCCGCAATGACTTGAGAGTTTTTACTTTTATCGTGAGAAAAGAATGGTCCGTTCATCACTTCCAGAAGATCAAAGGACGTGTCAAGACCTTTGAGGGCGGTTGCGGCGGTTTCTGGATCGAGCTGATAATAAGTAAAATAACCATACCCCCTCCGTCTCGGGTGATTGACCTGGATCAGAGCCCTGGGGTCCTTTCTGCGACTTTCGCCAAAAATGGGCGTGTTGTTTTCATAGAACCGGACGTCGATGGCGCCGTTACCCGGCTCGCCTTCTCTCATCCTGAGAGGAAACCGGTTGAACTCTGGCATGTCTTCCCGATTGACATCGAGGGGTGTGACTTCCTGCCCGATGAGGACAGCTATATATTCACCCAAGCCCAGTTTTTTGAGCACAGACGGATAGTCGCTGAGGTAATTGTGATCCGCGGAAATGGCCACATCCACCCCTTCGGCGACGACAGACCGTATTCTTTCGGCAACCGTCATAGATCCGTCTGAATTAAGGGTATGCATATGGGGATCAACAGATATGAGATTTTTCGTATCAACAACTTTGTTAATATGAAAAACGAGCTCTTGCTCGCTGTTCTCTAAGACTTCAATAACTTTCTGATCCAGAGTATATTCAGGTCCCCTGGATGCAGAGATCATATAAGTTCCGACAGGGAGGTTGACCTCGAGACCTTCTGCCTGCGGAAAGCAGGAATTCTTGAAATATTCATGATAATTATTTGTCTCTAACGGGTTTTCGGGCCTGAAATACGGAGTCCTTGTAGGATCGATGCCGATGAATGTCGCTTTCCCGGGGACAAAGGCTCCGGCTTTGTTTCTGATGGAAACCTTGACCTTTCCTTCAGGCGGGTTTTGGAGGAGGCAGGTATTTTCTTTTTCCAAATCAACAGATAGCAGATTCTCAACGATGGCCGGAAAGAAATTAGCCCTGACGGAATAAAGCCCTTGAGGAAGTAGCACTACGAGAGGCTGCGGCTTTTCTAAGAAGGAGCTGAAAAAGAACCGCGATGACATATCTTGAATCACGACTTCCATGAGTTCTCCGTGAAAATCAGCCGTGTCGATTTTTACTCTGGCTGCGCGCACGCCGAGCATCTGATAAATTTCTTTAAGGAGGTCTTCGGCCTCGACATCGACCAGAAGAACGTATCGGGCCTCAAAACTTTTTCCGGAATCGAGATTCATGGAAACGGATTGAGATGAAGATCGGATGGCATTCAGGTCTATCCATCCCAAATAATGCCCTTTCTTGGGGTAAACCCAGAAAGGAAGCCTGGATTTCACTGCCGACGAGGCGGATGACCCGCTTAAATCTGCCTCCTTAAAAGGACTGAAGTAATAAACTTGACCCGAACTGCAATAGAGGGAATAGTGGAGGTCTTCCAGCCTCTTGCTTCCCGTATTTTTTAGGGTAGACGTGATATCAATTTTTCCTGACTCGGGATTCAGGTGATACAGCGTTTTCACTTCCGCTTTTTCCCCTTTTTCCCCTCTGTAATGCGCAACAGCAAGGAAGAGAAGGGATCCGTCTTCATCTTTCTGAGGAATGGTTCTAAAAGAAGAATAATCAAGATATCGGCTTTTATTTTTAAGTCTTATATACGGCGAGCCGATGACCAGATTGCTCTTGAGCCCTTTCCCTTCAGGCATATAGCCCAGAACAGAGCCCAGGGTGTGTTCAATAGGGTATTTATAATAGGAACTCAAAACCCTTTCTGTTCCCCCGAAAAGGACCAGGTTCTTGCCGTCCGAGACAAGGATATCCCCTTCTCTCCACAAAGTGTTGAACTGCTCTGGCAGATCCACCGCGTTCTTGATTACCTTCACTTCAAATTCTGCCCCTACGAGCAGAATAGGAACGCAAAGGAGCAGGATTCCAAACAGATTTCTTTTCAATCCTTTCATTCTTGACCTCCTAAAAAATGCTTAAGAAAAGGATAAACGCCGCTTAAATAGCGACTGGCGAGGTTTACTCTTCCGCAGTTTATCTGCTGGCTGGGCTACTTCAGGCTGCGCATTAGGGCTTCAACGCGGGCCAATCCCTTGAGCGTCTTCTCAATACCGTAACCAAAACCGGTGCGGATGCCCTTATCCAGTCCATGCTGGTCGCCAGCGGTAAGCAGCACGGACTGCTCGACACGCAGGCGGTTAACGAGTTCCGTCGAGTTGATGGGGAGTTTGTATTCACAATAAACGAAGGCTCCGGCTTCCGGACGGACATAGGTGAAAATGTCATCACGCTTTAAGAACCATTCTTCTACTGGAGGCAGGTTTTTGCGGATAATCTGGCGTGCACGAGCAAGGATGGACTCTCGTCGCTGTGGTTCCATGACAATTGTGCCCAAACGGTCACTCAACAGGCTGGGCGTACAAGTAAGATAGTCGAAACGAATCCTAAATTCCTCGATCAATTTCGGTGGCGCAGCGACCCAGCCTGTACGCAGTCCACCCAGGCCAAAAGCCTTTGATAATGCCGATGTAATGATAACTTTTTCATACCGTCCCCAGAAGCTCGGTGTCGTCCCACCCTGTATCTCGGCGCCGCGGTAGACTTCATCCACCACTAACCAAGCTCCAGCCTTACGGGCGACATCCACAACGGCATCCATCTCGGCGGAAGTTAGTACCGCCCCGGTCGGGTTATTGGGATTAGTGATCAGTATGACATTCGTCTTGGGCGTAACGGCGCGCTTCAAGCCTTCCAGGTCAAGCGTCCAGCGGTATTGACCGGCCTCTTTTTGCATGACAAGCTGGAAAGCATCAACTCCATCGGCGTACGCACGTCCTAATCCCCAGGCTTGCATATAGTTGGGGATCATACAGGCCAGGCGGCCATCCGGTTCAAGCAGCGTCCACAATGTCACGTAGTTCGCCTCGGAACCGCCGTTGGTTACAGTAATATTCTCCGGCTTGCAGTCCATGTAGAACTGCGCGATCCGCTCACGGAGCAGCTCAGAGCCTTCGGATTCGGGGTAGTAGAGCTCATTGGAGATGAAGCGCTCAACGTCATCCACATCATCTAGGAGTTCGGAGAGCCTCAGTGGCGGAACGGTTGTCTCTGAGAGGTTGAACTCAACCTCTCTCTCGTACAGGCACTGCATCCGCATCATCTCAAATTTTTCGATTTTCATAAAATCTCCTCCTTTTTAAACGTTAATACCCATTGACTGCCCATGAGCATGTGCTTTCTGCTAGGCCAACACAGCAAGGATTGTATCATATCCTCGCGATAATATCACAAATAGTGATTTTTTTCCTTCTTGGGAGCCGTCGCCGGATATTATGGTGCTTCCTCAGGGAATTAAGTGCATTCTTGTCAAGAATAATGTATGATATATAATGGTAAAGGAGGAAACAATGTTAGAAACGAGGAGACCAAAGCTGGAAATGCTGTCCGAATCGTTCATAGATCAGATTGTTTCTGAAGCATTGGATGTTCTGGGAAAAACGGGCGTGCTCATAGAGAATGATGAAGCGTTGCGGCTTCTAGCAGCCGCAGGATGCGAATGTAAAGGGCAATCGGTGTTGTTCAAGGAAGACCTTGTCGAAGAGTCCCTGAAAACCGCACCTCATTCCATCAAAGTGTATGACCGCAGCGGTGATCTAGCGATGAATCTGGAAGGTGATGCGATTTACTTTGATCCGGGCTCCGGGGCTTTGACGATTCTGGATCCGGTTACATTGGAAGAAAGAGATCCGGTAACCAAGGATCTCATCCGTTTTGCTATATTGACCGATGCCCTCCCCAACCTTGCAGCACAGAGTACGGAGATGATTTCCACCGATGTCCCTAAAGCCATGCAGGACAGGTATCGGTTATACATCGGACTGCAGTTCAGCAAGAAACCGGTAGTGACTGGTACTTTTGCTCTGAAGAGTTTTGAGATCATGAAAGATATGCTGGTGGCAGTCCGGGGGAGTGAAAGAGCGCTCAGAGAGAAGCCTCTGGCAATTTTTGACTGCTGCCCTTCACCGCCCTTGAAATGGAGCAATTTGACCTGTCAGAATCTCATCGATGCATCCAAGGCGGGGATTCCCGCCGAATTGATATCCATGCCCCTGACAGGAGCCACGTCTCCGGTAACGCTGGCCGGCACATTGGTGCAATTGACTGCCGAAAATCTGAGTGGTATTGTCATTCACCAATTAGCCAACCCGGGATCTCCCATCATCTTTGGGGGTTCTCCTGCGGCTTTTGATATGCGGAAAGGAACGACACCCATGGGAGCCATGGAGACGATGATGCTCAATGCTGCTTATGCTCAGATTGGGAAACATCTGGGGCTTCCCACTCATAACTACTTGGGACTTTCCGACGCTAAAATCGTCGACGGACAGGCAGGGTTGGAGACAGGAATGGGAGCGCTCATGGCTGCCCTAGCCGGAGCGAACGTCATCTCCGGTCCAGGCATGTTGAATTTCGAGAGCTGTCAGAGCCTGGAAAAACTCGTTCTGGATAACGAGATCTGCGGCATGGCTCTCCGACTGGTCAGAGGTATCGAAGCCAGGGGAGATCGATTTAGTGGCGATCTCTACGGGGATATTTACGATGGTAGACATTTTTTGACTTCAGAAGAGACGCTTCGGTGGTTTCGTGAGGAATTGGCTCAGGCCGGTTCGGTGATTGACCGCGATACATATGATGTCTGGAAGAGCCAGGGGAAAAAGAGCGCCTGGGATCGGGCGTGCGGGGAAGTCGAGAGAGTCATGAGTTCCTACACAGTGGAGCCGCTGTCGGACGATTCGCTCAAAGCACTGATGAGCATCATGAAGGACGATGCCCAGCGAATGGGCACCGATCTGCCACCGTTGGATTGAAGGTAAGGATATGAATCGTTTTTAGTGAATGCCATCCAGACTTGGTTGCCCCCGCTGCGCAGACAGTCCGAGAAGGCTTAAGGGACTAATTTCAACACCTGCTTTATTGGTTTTAAGATCTAATTATTCTTTTCCAGCTCGCGAATTCCTTCTTGGATAAGCTCAAGGGCTTTAGTCATGTAATCCATCTTTTCTCCATAGCCGAACCGAATGTACCCATCCATTTCAAAGTGGTCACCTGGGCAGAGAAGGACGCTTTTTTTCTCTCTCAATCTCTCTACAAGCTCTGTTGAGTTTATATCAAGGTTATACCCGGCAAAAGCGATGGCACCTGCCTTGGGAGGAACATAATGGAATATCCCTTCTTGGCGGTTTAACCAGGATTCAAGAACAGGAAAATTTGTGTTTAGGATATTGCGCGTCCGCTGAAGAATTTTTTTTCTGTTTGCGGGTCTTAGCGCGATCTGAGCGAGTGCGTCACTCACAGCGCTTAAGCATATTGATGTGTAATCTTTGTAACTCCACACTTTGTCAATAAGATCTTCAGGGGCAACAAGCCAACCCGCTCTCAGACCCGAAAGGCCATAGGCCTTGGAAAGGCCGCACGTAACGACCGCTTTCGTATAGGTTCCCCAGAAACTCGGTGTGATTATTCCATCCCGTTCGGCACCTTGGTAGACTTCATCCACAAAAAGCCATGCATCCGCACGGTCTGCAAGATCGATGATCGCATGTCTTGCGTCTTCACTCAGTTGACCTCCGGTTGGATTGTTGGGATTTGTGATCGCAATGACTTTTGTGTCTTTTGTAATGAGAGAAGACAACTCATCGGGATCCGGATTCCAATCCAGCTCCTCTTTGAGATGAAAGGTTTTCACATGAGCTCCGAACGATCTCATCAGGCCTGCGATCTGCATGTAGTTAG
>Ga0209636_10009235_pt1 | contig 10054 bp, 9 predicted proteins | sample DeeMarSWOR152_54_FD_187464 | JGI IMG/M metagenome (GOLD analysis project Ga0209636, IMG submission 187464) | Marine sediment microbial communities from White Oak River estuary, North Carolina - WOR-1-52-54 (SPAdes) (version 2) | ecosystem: Environmental > Aquatic > Marine > Intertidal zone >... | reverse complement strand
CGACGAATTGGGCCTTGATCTCGATAAGGTGGTTACCATAGGCGGCGTCGGATGTATGTCTAGAGCTCCTGCCTACATCAATACGGACGCGATTCACGGCATACACGGGAGAAATCTGGCCTACGCCACAGGTATAAAACTTGCGAACCCCGAGTTGACAGTCGTCTCACTCATGGGAGATGGAGACTGCGCCGCCATAGGAGGGAATCACCTGATACAGGCAGCGAGGCGGAATCTAGATGTCACAGTGATCGTAGACAACAATGGAGGCTACGCCATGACGGGGGGACAGGTTTCCCCGATGACGCCAACCGGGGCCACGACCACCACGACAACCCGGGGGAACATTGAAAGGCCCTTCGACCTATGCAGGCTGGTCGAGACCGCTGGAGGAACGTACATCAGCAGGTGGACGGCAGCGCACAGCATTCAGTTGACCAACTCGATAAAGAAGGGAATTAAGCACAAGGGTTTCTCTTTCATAGAGGTTATCGGACAGTGCCCCACCCAGTACGGCCGATACGTGCTTGGCCTGAGAAGCCCGATTGAAAACCTCAACTGGCTCAGGAATAATTCCGTAACGAAGAAACAGGCCGAGAAGATGAGTGAGGATGAGCTGAAGGGGAAGATAATTGTCGGCGACCTCGTGGAGAAAGAGCTGCCAACGCTCATTGACGGCTACATCGAGTTGGAGCGCAGGTGCCGCGTTGATACATAGGAGGAAATGAAATGGCCGAAAGAAAGACGGTGAGATTCGGGGGTTTTGGTGGACAGGGCATCGTCCTTTCCTCAGTGGTTCTTGGGCTAGCAGCGGTCCACGACGGCAAGTATGTCTGTCAGAGAGCCTCTTACGGCGCTGAGGCGAGAGGAGGAAAGTGCAAGTCAGAGGTCATAATATCAGATGAGGAGATAAGCTATCCTCTCATCGACCATTTGCAATCGCTGGTAGTAATGTCCCAGCAGGCGTTCGACAGCTATCTAAACGAACTCGACCCTGAAGGTCTCCTGATAGTGGACTCAGACATGGTAGAAGACGTGGAACGAAGGAAGGACGTGGAAATACTGAGAATACCAGCTGCGATGACCGCTGATGCTCTCGGTAACAGGATAGTGGCAAACATGATCATGCTGGGAGCCCTCCAGGCCAGGACGGGTATCGTCTCAAAAGAGTCGTTAAAGAGGAGCATTAGGGACTCCGTCGCCCGGAGATTCGTCGACTTAGACCTAAAAGCCGTGGACGAGGGAGAGAGGATACTGAAAGCCCTCCCAAAGGGAAAAGAGATTTCCATGTAGGCTGGGTCAGAAATGAGGTTATACGAATTTCAGGCCAAGGAGCTGTTCGCCAAGCATGGGATAAAGATCCCAAGAGGCCGCGTAGTGGACACCCCCGAGAAGGCGGTAGACATAGCGAGGGAACTCGGCGTTCCAGTGGCCGTCAAGGCCCAGGTTCAGGTTGGTGGGAGGGGTCTTGCGGGCGGGGTCAAGTTCGCAAGGAACCCGGAGGAGGCCAAGGAACTCGCCGCGGGAATCCTCGGCGGGACCCTGAAAAAGGAGGACGTGGACCGGGTTCTCGTCGAGGAGAAGATACCCATAGAAGCCGAGTACTTCGCAGGCGTCACCATCGATTATCAAAGAAAAGCGCTTGTCGTTATAGCTTCTTCGAGGGGTGGAGTGGATATCGAGAGCATAGCCCTTGAGCACCCCAGGGAGATTGTGAAAGAGGAGGTTGACCCCTCAATGGGCCTCACTGACTTCGGAGCGCGGAGGATAGCCAAAAAGGTGGGTTTGGAGGGGAGGAACATGCTCTCCTTCGCGAACACGCTGAAATCGCTGTATTCTATACTCCTCGGATATGATGCGACCCTTGTTGAAGCGAACCCCTTAGCCCTCGCCGCTGACGGATCTTTCGTCGCGGTCGACGCGAAAATCGTCCTAGACGACAACGCATCCTTCAGACACAGGGAGCTCTTCTCGAAACTAGAAACCCATGGGAAGATCCCATCCGAAGACACGAGGTTGAGAAAGGCCCTTGCAGAGAGGGCGGAGATACCGACATACATCGAGTTGGGTGGGAACATTGGGATAATAGCTGACGGAGCAGGCACGGGCATGCTGACGCTAGACCTGACAAGGGACCATGGAGGCGAAGTGGAGACCTACTGCGAACTCGGAGGGAGGACCAACCCTAAGCTCATCGAGGAAGCCATGAAGATCGTGTTATCCAATGGAAACGTCTATGTCCTCCTGATAAACCTCATCGGAGGCCTCAACAGGATGGACGAGATGGCCAAGGGGATAACATCGTACCTCTCCAAGGAAAAAGGGCTCAAACATAAGCCCGGAGCCCAGATCGTGGTCAGGATGTCCGGCACCCTCGAAGAAGAGGGTCGAAGGATACTCAGGGAAGCGGGAGTTGACTCCTTCGACAACATATACGAAGCGATCGAGAAGGCGGTGGGCCTCGCGAGGAGGGGTTGACATGTGCATCCTAGTCGATAGGGATACTAGGGTCATCGTACAGGGGATAACTGGCACCGTGGGGTCCTTCCAGACCAAGGTCATGCTCGACTACGGGACCAAGGTCGTGGCCGGGGTGACGCCCGGCAAGGGCGGGCAGGAGGTCCACGGGGTTCCCGTCTACGACCTGGTCGAGGACGCCGTGGAGGAGAACGGCGGAGACGCTGTTATCAGCTTCGTACCCGGGCCCTTCGCAGCCGACGCTGCGCTGGAGGACATAGAGGCGGGACTGGGCCTCGTGGTCATAACGGCCGAGGGGGTTCCGCTCCAGGACATCATGAGGGTGATGAACCTTGCGGCCGAGAGGGACGTCTCTATAATAGGGCCAGACACCGCCGGCGTCATCTCCCCTGGAAGGTGTAAGCTGGGCGTCCACCCGCACAGGTTGTTCATGGAGGGCGGCATAGGGGTGATCTCGAAGAGCGGGGCGTTGTCCTACGAGGTCTCGAAGGCCCTGACCGAGTCCGGTCTGGGGCAGTCCACCGTCGTGGGAATAGGCGGAGGTCCCATGTGGGGCCTCGCGCAGGTCGACGCCCTCGAGATGTTCGAGGGGGACATTGAGACCGAGGGCATCGTTCTCCTGGGGGAGATAGGGGGCACGATGGAGGAGGAGGCGGCAGAGTACATCCGTGAGCATGTGTCGAAACCTGTGGTGGCTTTGATAGTGGGCCGGCACGCCCCTGAGGGTGAGAGGATGGGGCACGCCGGGGCCATCATTCAACACGGGAGAGGGCTGGCGGACGGTAAGATAAGGGCTCTGAGAGGTACGGGCGTTCATGTGGTCAAGGGGCCGAGGGAGATCCCGACCGTAATGAAAAGTTTGCTTTGAGGAGGGATGGAAATGGTGGAGATAAACATCGACGAAAAGCTGTGTAAGGGCTGTTACTTCTGTGTTGAGCTATGCCCTAAGAACGTGCTGGGAAAATCCTGTGTACTAAGTCCGAAAGGGTATATAATCGCCAAGGTTGAGAGGCCTGAGGACTGCATCGTCTGCAGGTTGTGCGAGAGAATTTGCCCCGATTTCGCGATATCCGTCCACGAATCTGAAGAGGACTCAAAAAAGGAAAATAAATAAACTATACGTGCCAATATTATTTTAATATAGAGGATTTGTATTAACTTACTTTTTTCTATCTTTAGCACAAAAGGTTAGACCAAGATTAGATCTCTAAGGGACACGCTCCACGTACCGCCACGCCACCCGTCCGATGACCATCGCGCGCCAGCTCTCTTCTTCGAAATTGGAGGTATCGAGCTCGTCAGCGGTAGCGATAAATCCTGCCCAGCAGTAGACGGAGCCCACTACAAGCAGCAAAACGATTGATAATCCGATAGATCTGGCTCTCATACAGGAACCCTTGAACCCAATAATACAAAAATGGCATTATTAACCTGTTACGAATCATTATCCTATTTGAAAACCACACTTTTAGGATTCGAGCTCGCGTGCATGAAGATCTAGTCTTTTCTTAATTAATCATAAGGGATAATGGCATGACACATAGTGTCCCTTATCGATTTCAACGATTTTTGGTTTCATTTCTTTACATATATCTTGCACGTACTGGCATCTTGTGTGGAAGGAGCAGCCGTGGGGTGGATTGATCGGGCTAGGCACATCACCAAAGATTGCGGGTTTCTCGATTTTAATATCTGGGTCTGCCTTGAGGATAGATCCTAGAAGTGCCTTTGTGTAGGGGTGCTTTGGTGATCTAAAAAGATCCCTTTTCGTCGAGAGTTCCATCATGTTCCCTAAGTACATGACCAATACCCTATCAGCTAAGTGGTCTATTATGGCTAGGTCATGTGATATGAAGAGGTAGGTGAGGCCTAACTCACTCTGTAACTTCATGAAATCGTTTAGTATTCGAGCCTGAACGGACACGTCTAAATTTGAGGTGGGTTCATCCAGGACGATAAACTTTGGATTAACAGCCAGCGCCCTAGCTATGGCGACCCTCTGCCTTTGCCCTCCGCTGAGCTCGTGGGGGTATCTCCTCATGAACTCCGCTTCAAGGCCAACTTTCTCAAGAAGTTCTCTGACTCTCTTTTTTCTATCTTCTCCTTTAAAGAGATTGAAGTTCTTAATAGGTTCCTCTATAATATTTTCTATGGTCATCCTAGGATTGAGGGACGCGAAGGGGTCTTGAAAAACGATTTGCATGTCGCATCTCAGTTTCCGTAGTTTCTTTTTCAGTTTCGTTATATTACGCCCGTAAAAAATTATATTCCCTGACGTAGGCTCAATTAGCCTGAGAATCAGTCTACCAACGGTTGTCTTACCACAACCACTCTCCCCTACAAGGCCAAAGGTCTCACCTTTCCTTATGTTGAAGCTTATACCATCAACGGCCCGAACAACCCTGGTCCGCCTCATGAATATTCCCCCCCTTAGTGGGAAGTGCTTCACGAGATCCCTAATCTCAAGGAGATTTTCCAAGAGAATTCACCCATATATGTGACAAGCAACGTAATGTCCCTTTTCGATTTCGATAATATCTGGTCTTTTTCTCTTGCATACACTCTTTGCGTGCTTGCATCTTGGGCTGAATCTACAACCTGTTGGGGGATTTATCATGTTGGGTATAGAGCCAGGGATGTCTTCAAGCTTTCTTCTATTCGTTCCAATCTTCGGTATACAGTTTAATAGACCGGTCGTGTAAGGGTGCTTGCTATTCTTAAATACGGATATTACATCGGCATGCTCCATAACATGCCCTGCATATAGTACATATACTCTGTCGCACATCTCGGCTATTACTCCTAAGTTATGTGTGATGAAAAGTAGGGATGTTCTGTAGTCCCTTATCAGATTCTTCATAAGTTCTAGAATTTGAACCTTTACAGTGACATCCAGCGCTGTTGTTGGCTCATCTGCTATGAGGAGTTCAGGTTTGCAAGCCAGGGCTATGGCGATCATGACCCTTTGCCTCATTCCTCCGCTGAGCTCGTGGGGGAACTTCCTTACAACTAGTTGCGGATCCGCGATACCCATATTTTTTATCATAGCGATCGATGCACGAATGGCTTCAGCCTTGTTCATATCACGGTGCCTTATGAAGACCTCTGAGATCTGATCTCCTATGCTTAGAACCGGATTTAGGCAAGTCATAGGCTCCTGAAAGATCATGGTTATGTTTTTTCCCCTGATATCTCTCATCTCTCTAGAGGTCTTCTCTAGTAGGTTTTCTCCTTTGAAGAGAATCTCTCCATCGACTATCTTGCCTGGAGGTTCTGGTACGAGTCTCATAATTGATAGGGCAGTGACAGATTTTCCAGATCCAGTCTCTCCGACTATGCCTACGGTTTCACCTCTTCCCACCTCAAGGTCTACTCCATCAACGGCCTTGACGGTGCCCTTTAGAGTGTAGAAGTATGTTTTGAGGTTGCTGATGGACAGTAGTTTTTCGCTCATCCTAAATCCAGACCTAATCCCTCAGCCTTGGGTTCAATATATCAGTTAATCCATCTCCAAAAAGGTTCCAGCCTAGAACCGCTATAACAGTGAAGAGTCCAGGGAAGAATGGAATCCAAGGAGCCTCTCTGAGGTATGGTAACCCTTTGGATATGTCTAGGCCCCATTCCGGCGTTGGAGGTTGAACCCCAACTCCTAGAAAGCTCAATCCTGCACTTGTGAGGATGGCGTCACCTATTAAGAGAGTAATCTGTACAATTATGGAGCCTAAAATATTGGGTAAGATGTGAAACATGAGTATCTTTAGATCCCTGGTTCCCACGGCCCTCGCCGCCTCTATGTATAGGTTTTCCTTTACGCTCAGGGTTTGACCTCTAGATAGTCGTGTGAAGTCAGGTATCGTAACGATGGCTATCGCTATCATCGCGTTCTCCAGACTCGGACCCAAGGAGACTGTGATCCCTATTGCTAACACAATAGATGGGAAGGATAACAATACATCCATCACCCTCATAATAAAAGAGTCTATTTTCCCGCCTAAATACCCTGAAAATATCCCAACTGGAGTTCCTATGATGGCGGCCAATCCCACGGATATGCATCCCGCCCATAGGGATGCACGTGCCCCATGGATAATTCTGCTGAGGATATCTCTGCCAAAATGATCCGTTCCTAGGATATGCCCCTTTCTAAGAGGCGGTGTGAATCGGACAGCATAGTTGATCTCTATGGGGTTATAAGGAGCCAATTGGTATGATAAGAGCGCCGTGAATATGATTACTAGGATGATTGATAGTCCGATGATGGATAGGGGGCTTCTAGCAAATTGCTGGATGAATTCCTTCACTCCGCTTGAAATCGTTATTTGATGACTGATTTTCTTTCTAATATACAAAATAACTTTTTCCATATTTGCTCAAACCTATTAATATTTTATTCTGGGGTCGATGTACATGTATAAGATGTCGATGACCAAGTTTATGAATACGAATATGACTGCGTAGGTTAGGACACATCCTTGTACTGCTGGAAAATCTCTATATGTGATCGAGAACCAAAGATATTGGCCCAGACCAGGCCAGGCATAAACTGTCTCGGTCAGAACAGCTCCACCAAGAAGTTTTGCGAAGTTGAGACCACCAACTGTTACAACGGGAATTAACGCATTTTTAAGCGCATGTTTGAAGACGACGATCCTCTCGGCTAGGCCCTTTGACCTCGCGGTCCTTATGTAGTCCTGGCTTAAGACCTCCAGCATGGATGATCTAGTTATTCTAGATATTAGAGTGGTTTGTACCATGCCTAATGTTATAACCGGCAATGTCAGATGCTTTATAACGTCGAGTAGGGCTGGGATGTTTCTTGCTATCAGACTATCCAATATCAACAAACCCGTAAACTTGTTTAATTTAGTGAAGACTCCCATTCTAGCGGAAAACGGGAACCATCCCAAGTAGAGTGAAAATATGAGTTGTAGCATCACACCCAACCAAAAGATGGGGGTTGAAATACCGAGTGTCGCCCAAATTCTAGCAATATGATCGAAGGCGGAGTTCCGTTTCGTGGCAGAAATGACGCCTAACACAACTCCAACCGTGAAAGCGAATAACATTGCAAAAGTGGTCAACTCTAAGGTTGCCATGAACCTTTGTGTGATTTCCTCAATCACAGGTTTGTGTTTAAATAGGGAGTATCCCAAGTCTAGGTGTAGTAGTTTGTTTAGGTATCGACCATATTGAATGTATATTGGATCGTTCAATCCAAGTTTTTTCCTAAGGGCCTCTACCTCCTCCTTGGTGGCCTTCTCCCCGGCCAACATTTGAGCAGGATCACCAGGTATGATATTGGTTAATAAAAAGGTGATCAATGAAACACCCACTAAAATGGGTATCAACATGATAAATCTTTTAATAATGAACGATAACAGGTCTCTCACTTTAAAACCCCTACTAATTTCTTAATTTAATAAAAAATAAATTTTCGCTATTCATTGCGACTTCACCCACGCGAGACGCTACCTTCTATGAGTATTAAAGAGTTCGCCGTTGCCCAAGTGGAACGAACTTAAAAAACATTTAACCATTGAAAACGTGCGTTCATGATTAAAAAAAGGGAATAGAATAAAGATCTTTTTTTCTACTTTGGTTCCGTCTTGTACACCGTATCATAGTAGTTGACATACAATGGGGTTAGGTAGAAATCTTTCACCCATTCTCTTTGGGCACCCATTATGAGGTTGTAGTATATGTAAACCTCAACAACTTCCTCGTTGGCTAGTTCTTGTGTCTCCCAGTAGAGTTCCTTGCGCTTCTCTGGATCAGCGATCCTTCTTGCTTCCTCCATCAATTCATCGAAGGTTGCGTTTGAGAAGTGCTCGTAGTTGGGTCTCGGAATAGCCGAGGAATGCATCTTAGGCCAGATGAATGTGTCTGCGTCTAGATAATCGCCACACCATCCATAGACGATGAAGTCGTAGTCGTATCCTGTTATACTCTCAGTTATGGTGCCCCAGTCTTGCCCCTCAAGTTCAACTGTGATGCCGATTTCTGCAAGATTGGATTGAACTTGGATAGCCACATCTGTTCTTACAGGATCCAGAGAGGGATATATGAGCGTAGCAGTAAAGCCATTGGGATATCCAGCCTCTGAGAGGAGTTCCTTGGCTTTAGTTGGATCATAAGTGTAGCGTATGAGGTTAGGATCATCCTGTGCCGAGCCCATTATATGAGGTAGAACAGCACAGTAAAGCCTCTCGCCGAACCCTACCAGAATCTCATTCACGATACTATCGTAGTCTATGGCATAGGCGATCGCCTGCCTCACAAGTTTTTTGTTGAATGGCTCCTTAGCGTGATTAATTCCAATGTAGCGACTGCACATCCCAGGGATTTGTTGAACCTTGATATCTAGATTCTTCAAAAACTCCGGCATATCTGTGAGCCTAGCATCATAAGCGTAGTCTATGTCTATGTGACCCGCCTCTAGTTCCATCCTCCGAGTGGATGCCTCGGGGATGATTTTAAAGATTATCTTGTCTAGCTTGGGAGGGTTACCCCAATAATCCTTGTTGGCTGTTAAGACGACTTCGATCCCCTCGTCCCAGTGGTCGAAGACGAAAGGCCCAGTTCCGATCGGGTGTCTCATGATCTCCTCTCCCATAGTTTGGTAGGCTGTGGGGCTCACAATACCCAACCTTCCGAAGGTGAGAATCGAGAGGAAGGGTGCGAAAGGTTCTATGAGCGTGAATCTCACCGTGTAGTCGTCCACAACTTCGACCTTTTCTATGGACTCCACCTCGTATTTTTGGGCAGCAATTACCCTATCAAAGTTGTACTTCACGGCCTGAGAATTGAAGTCAGTACCGTCATGGAACTGAACTCCCTCTCTTAGGTGGAAAGTCCACACCTTTGAGTCCTCGGATGGTTCCCAACTTGTCGCTAGCAGCGGCTCGATCTCTTTGAAGTCTGGCGCCTTAAGCCTAACGAGGGTCTCTACAATGTTAATCATCACATCAAAATCATGCATATGGGTTGATTCGACAGTATCCAGCACAACAGGATCAGCGGCATACCCTACAATTAATGTCCTCCGCTGCTCATCCTTCAGCTTCTGCTCCTCTTCCAACCTCTGCTCTTCATCTTTTCTCGCCTTCTCTGACGGAAGATAAGAGAAATAATAGTAGCCTACTGCAGCCAGAGAAATGATAATAATAACCGAGATAGTTATAACAGTATTCTTACTAGTTGTACTCATTGGAAATTCCCAATTTAGATCTAACTACTTAAGTATTTTTAACTTTTTTGATATATTTACACTTAAGGATTCGGATTAACTTCTTTTTTTCGTAGTAGGTACCATCACGCATTAGACTGTGGAAGTAACCGACCCAAACACACGCGTCAGCGTGTAACGTAAATGTTAGGTTCGGCTGGTTGAGCAGTTTTAATGGTTATATGGACTAGGTTTTTCCTTCCTTCTCCGGGCTTTATGGTTCTCCGCTGGTGGGATTGTCCCTTCGCCTGACACCATTACAGGGTCGCCGGGCGATGACCTCCAATACAGCTGCACCCCTTGCAACTGTCCCGAATCGCCGTATCGGTCTCGTTTCAGTGGCTCGCGTAG
>Ga0209636_10009233_pt1 | contig 10057 bp, 13 predicted proteins | sample DeeMarSWOR152_54_FD_187464 | JGI IMG/M metagenome (GOLD analysis project Ga0209636, IMG submission 187464) | Marine sediment microbial communities from White Oak River estuary, North Carolina - WOR-1-52-54 (SPAdes) (version 2) | ecosystem: Environmental > Aquatic > Marine > Intertidal zone >... | reverse complement strand
GGTGCTGGGGCAATACCTTCTGTCTTTGTGAAAATCCTCCCTGCTTCAAAAATTTCGTTTTGATCGTAAATTCTTGTTCTTATTATTCCTTTGTTAGCTAACACGCATATGATTGGTGCCATTCCATGATACCTTAATCCTCCTGCATGTATGGCTGGGGGTATAAAGTCATATCCGAGTGTATGCATTTTTATCAATGGTGTTTGTTTCGCCGTATCACCGTAATCGTACTTGTATTTTCCCTTTGTTACCGAGGCACAAACAGTTGGCTCTACTGCTATGAACTCTGTTTCTCTTTTCTTTATCGCATCTTCTACAAATGGAAGGATGAAACCACCATAATTCGATCCACCACCGATGCAACCAACCATAACGTCTGGATATACTCCAACTTTCTTAAATTGACCTTTAGCTTCTAGTCCGATTATTGTCTGGTGCATTAAAACTGCATTCAATACGGAGCCTAAAGCATATGCTGTATCCTCATGTTTCATAGCATCTTCTATAGCTTCAGATATAGCAATTCCTAACGAACCAGAAGTATTTGGTATTTTTTGCAGTATTTTTTTACCAAAATCTGTTCTGTTACTCGGAGATGATAGAATTTCAGCTCCAAACAGATTCACTAAAACTTTTCTGTATGGTTTCTGTTCATAAGAACATCTTACCATATAAACTGTACAATCTAACCCCATTTTATTACAGGCAAAAGACAAGGCAGAGCCCCACTGTCCTGCCCCTGTTTCTGTCGTTATTCTTTTAAAACCCTCTTTCTTTGCTAAAAATGCCTGCATTATCGCTGTGTTAGGTTTATGACTTCCTGTTGGAGACACATCCTCTCTCTTGTAGAATATCTGTACTTTTTCTGATAATTTAAGATGTCTTTCTAATCTGATTGCTCTCACTAATGGCGTGGGTCTGTACTGGCTTAAAATCTCTCTGACTTCTTTTGGTATCGGTACGAATTTTTCTCTGCACATCTCTTGTTTCAGAAATTCTTTTGGAAAGATTTTGGGTAAAAGTTTTAGGTTCTCTCCTTTGGGCGGAGGAACTTCTAAGATATTCTGTATGTTATAAAAGTTTTTTGGAATTTTTGTTCCAAACACGTTCACCTTTCATTTTTCATCACCTCTTTTCTTTCATTTTTTGATTGATTATCACCAGAATAAAGAGCAATTCCCATAGCTTCCACAATGCCCATTCCAGCATAAAGTGCAAGAGTTTGCTCACAGGGAACAATAAAAAGAGGTATTTTGGGAACTCCTGTGAGAGCACTCATGGCTAAAGATTCTTTTCTAGATCCACCAGATTTTCTTATTTCTCTGTAGAATAAAGCCTCTCCAATTCCTGGAAAAAGACAAGAAAAGACTTTCCCAAAATCTATCAAATAGAGACCAAAGGGTTTTCCCATGTTCATTAAATAATTCAATTTTCCGGTTTTTTCTAATGGTTCATATCCTCTTAATTTTTGGATTATAGAAGGTCCCTTAACTTTGTACGGTTCTCCCAAATTATTCATTATAACATCATTTATCGGCTTTACTTGTCCTAAAGGACCATCTAAAGTTATTTTTAGTGTTCTATGAGCACGTTCACGATATACCATGTATTCAGAGGTCCATGGTATGGGATCACGACGTACCTTGAAGAGATTTGCTGCATAATATCTATAATGAAACTCAACAAAACATTTTTCTGGATTTTCTCCGAATCGTAATTTGTTCGACAAAAGTTGTAAAACTCTTTCTATATCTTTGTGTGTACCTCTTACTCCAACGTAAACATTTTCTATGAATGTTCCCCTAAAAGCCCCATGAGAAAATTCATAACGATCTGTCACAAATTCGTAATCTAAACTACCAAAATGTTCAACATAACAGGGATGACAAAAACGAAGATGTTCGCATATCTCTTTAACTTGGTTTTCAGGATAAAAATTTTCACATACAGAACATTGTTTTTGTTGAATTTGTTTTCCAAAGATTTTCACCAGTCATTCTGACTCACCCCTCAAAATATCAAAAAAAGTATTCCCTAAATCAGTGAAAATCAATGGTTTCCCTTTACATTCATGATTCCCAAAATCTATCAGATTGAATTTTTTCAATCTTTTTAGAATACACTTTGCAGTGCTCTCAGGATAATTTCCATCAACTAACCTTCTTACAGCTGCAGAGAACGTGAATCCCTGTAATCCATGCAAACTCAAGAACAATTCTTTTTCTCTCTTTCTCAGTGATCGCTCTAAGAAAATCTTAAGGTCTTTTTTACAAATGCCAAACGCGACCACTTCTCATCCTTATCACTCAATATTATGACTAGTCACTCTTAAATGCTTTTTGGACAAAAAACTTGACCATTTATAACAAATATATTACTACAACTCGATAATTTCTTTGATGAAACTTAAGATAGAAAAACACATCGACATAAAAGGAAAGGAAGGTAAACTCATATCTAAAGCAATTTCTGATGTTATTAAAGAATTTGTTTACAGAGATAGGATAACGGGCTTGAAAAAACTCAGAATTTTCGTTACAATACATCCAGTAGAAACATGTGAAAAAATTATTCTACCCAGGGCCAAGTTAAGGATACACGGTGAAATGAGAGAATGGATTTGTCAAAACACTCCGAGCTTTTCTTATTGGTCTAAAGGACAAACTCCAACTATAATGTTGGATGCACATGAGAGAGTCTTCAAAACGAAAAACTATGATGCAATAAAAGGACTTTTTGCTCACGAGCTCATGCATTTGTTGAACAAGATAGATGGTATAGAGAAGGAATTGGAAACAGAAGCTGATGAAGCTACAGGAAATGTAGTACCTTTATTAGCGAAACACAAGGAGGTTAAACCCTTCACTAAGGACAGACTCCTCGTATCTTTATTGAGAGTAACGACTACTGGAACATTCCTGATCAAGGATATTCTTGCAAATACTCGGGCAATGAGTTTTGGTTTTGACGGAGAAGTCTATGCCAATTACAAGACATCTCTTTATAACGTGAAAAAAACAATCGAGTTTAACAACAAAGATATCGTGAAAGCTCTAAAGAAGGATAAAAAACATGTTTTAGACAACGCTTTCATAACTTATTTGGGATTGAACATTAGTTGGATAACGTTTAAGATGTTTCACAATCAATGGTATAAGAAGTTACAGGATTTAACAGACATCAAAGTTCCAAGGATTATCAAGAAAAACGGTGACCCGATCTTAGATGAATTGTTGAGACTGAGATCCGCGAACGATAAGAAAAGAATAAGAAATATTTTAAGATTAACCCAACAAAACTATTTCAATGTTGTTCAACATTATTGTAAGAAACTAAGGTGATTAAATGCCTGTTGTAAAAATAGACATGTGGGAAGGTAGAACAGAAAAACAGAAGGAAAAATTAATCAAGTCAGTATCTAATGCTATTGCCAATGTTCTTGATATTTCAGAGGAACATATAACTGTGATAATTAACGATGTTCCCAAGATAAATTAGGGATTAAAAGGAGAACAGGCTTCAAAGGTAAGGTGATGTGATGACAAATTTCCAATTCATAGTTTCAGATTCAAAAACAAGAAAAGCATACAAGATTGAGGTGGATCAAGATAAAGCTACTGGTCTAATAGGGAAAAGTATTGGTGACAAATTCAATGGTGACATTCTTGGCTTATCTGGTTATGAAATACAGATAACTGGTGGAACTGATAAGGATGGCTTTCCGATGCATCCTCAAGTTCATGGTCCAGGAAGAAAGAAAGTTGTTCTAGCACATCCACCAGGTTTTCATCCTAAGATGAAAGGACAAAGGAAAAGGAAAATGGTTAGAGGGAATACGATTTCTGCTGATATAGTTCAGATAAATTGTAAGATCGTGAAAGCGGGGACTAAACCCATAGAGCAAATAATCAAGAAGGAAGAGAAGCCAAAAGAAGAAGCTAAGCCAGAAGAAAAGAAACCCGAGGAGAAGAAACCTGAAGAAAAAAAAGAAGAGCAGAAAAAAGAACAAAAACCATCTGAAAAGAAACCAGAGAAACCTAAAAAAGAAAAGCCAAAAAAAGAAGAGAAAAAAGATAAAAAGGGGTGAGGAAGTTCGCAAAGAAAGTAGACTCTAAACTGATACCAGAAGTCAACATCGGTATGGTGGGTCATGTCGATCACGGCAAATCCACGTTAGTAGAAGCATTAACCGGCAAATGGCCTGCACTCCATTCTGAAGAATTGAAACGTGGTATCACTATCCGTCTTGGTTATGCCGATGCGACATTCTACAAATGTCCTAAGTGTAGAACTTACCTTTCATCCGAAAAATGTCCTAAGTGTTTTGTCAAGGCTAAAATACTGAGAACAGTTTCTTTTGTCGATGCCCCAGGACACGAAAGTTTAATGGCTACTGTTCTGACTGGTTCAGCGTTAATGGATGGTGCAATTTTAGTTATTGCCGCAGATGAGAAATGTCCGTTACCCCAAACGAGAGAACATCTGACAACATTAGAAGTAGTCGGAATCAAGAATATAGTCATAGTTCAGAACAAAATCGATATTGTAACTAAAGAAAGAGCGGAAGAAAATTATCAAGAAATAAAGGATTTCATAAAAGGAACGATTGCAGAATCTTCCCCGATAATTCCTATTTCAGCTCAACAGAAGATAAACATTGAATTTGTTTTAGAGGCCATAGAAAAAGACATTCCAACTCCAAATAGAGATTTGAAAAAAGACCCAAGGATGCTCGTGGCAAGGAGTTTTGATATCAATAAACCTGGTGTTACTCCTGATAAACTAGTAGGTGGTGTGATCGGTGGAGCAATAATTCAAGGTAAATTCGAAAAAAAAGATAAAATCGAGATCAGACCAGGAATTAGGGTTGGTGATAAATGGAAGACTGTTACGACAGAGATAGTTTCCATGGAAAAGGCTGGCAAAAAATTAGAAGAAGCCAATGCCGGAGGTTTATTAGGAGTGTTAACAAGACTAGATCCTTACTTCACGAAGGCCGACGGGTTGGTAGGAAACCTAGTTGGTTTACCTGAGAAATTGCCTCCTGTGAAATCTAAATTAACATTAAAAACAGAACTTCTAGAAAGGGTCGTGGGTACAGAAGAAATGGCAGAGGTAAAGAACATAAAACCTCAAGAAACATTGATGATAAACGTTGGAACAGCGAGGTCTATTGGTACTGTCGAACAAGTTAAAGGAAATGAAGTGGAGATTGACTTGAAGATTCCTGTATGTGCAGATAAAGATGATAGAATTGTTCTTTCAAGGCAGATTCTTGGTAGATGGAGACTCATTGGTTATGGGGAAATAGTAGATTGAAATGAAAAGAATAATCTTAGATACCAATTTCCTCACAATCCCTTATCAATTCAACATCGACATCTTCGAAGAAATAGATAGAATCATGGAAGAAAAATACGAGTTAGTTACTTTAGATTCTATTGTGGAAGAATTAAAAAATCTGAAAAAAACTAAAGGAAAAAAAGCTGCGGCTGCTAAGGTTGCATTGTCTCTGATCAAAGAAAAAAACATTAAAATTATAAACACTGAAGATAAAAATGTTGACATTACAATTCACAGAATGGCTGATAAAAACACGATCGTTGCGACGAATGATAAGGATTTGAGAGAAAGGCTAAAGAATAAAAATGTTAAAGTACTTTATTTGAGGAGTAGAAAACACATTGTCATGAGTTGAGGAGGTATTTGAATGGATGTATTGATGATTGCCCCGATTTCAGGCTTGGCTTCTATCATAGTCGCGTTATACCTTTACATCTGGGTTAAAAAACAGAGTACTGGAACTCCTAAGATGAAAGAAATTTCTGATGCGATAAGGGAGGGAGCGATCACTTATTTGAAGAGAGAGTATAAAACACTCGCTATCTTCGTCGCTGTATTGGCAGTTATCATTGCATTAGCTCTCGGTGAAAATGGTCTTAGTACTGCTATTGCTTATGTTGTCGGTTCAGGTTGTTCTGCTTTGGCTGGCTATTTAGGAATGGATATTGCTTTACATGCTAACGTTAGAACGGCTCATGCTGCTAGAAAGAGTTTGAAAAAAGCATTTCCAGTCGGATTCTATGGGGGGGCAGTCATGGGCTTGGCAGTTGTCGGCTTGGCCTTGCTCGGCATAAGTATCATGTATTATATTTATCAAGACCCAGAAATCGTACTCGGTTTCAGTTTTGGGGCAAGTTCAATCGCACTCTTCGCCAAGGCTGGTGGTGGTATCTACACGAAGACAGCTGACATCGGTGCTGACTTAGTGGGTAAAGTAGAAATGAACCTTCCAGAGGATGATCCTAGGAATCCTGCTGTGATAGCGGATAATGTTGGTGATAATGTTGGTGATGTTGCAGGAATGGGTGCTGATATTTTCGACTCTTACGTTGCAAGTATAGTGGCAGCGATGATACTCGGTACAGCAATTTTAGGTTTTACTGGAGTTATGTTACCTCTTCTTTTCTCTGCAGCAGGAGTAATCGCATCCATAATCGGGACTTTTCTTGTCAGAATTAAGGGAAACAATCCTGGAAAGGCTTTGAACAGAGGAACTTACATAACAACCATACTTTTCGCATTATTCGCATTCTTAACGATCTATTTACTAGAACTTGACATGAACATATTCTACGCGACTTTAGCTGGTTTAATAGCTGGAATAGTTTTGGGAATAACATCAGATTATTATACATCCATAGACAGAAGCCCTGCGTTCAATACTGCAGAAGCATCTAAGACAGGAGCAGCTATAAACATCCTAACTGGGTTTTCTTACGGTTGTATTAGTATAGTACCACCACTCATCGGTATTGGCGTCGCAACCATATTGTCATATCAACTGGCTGGTTTGTTCGGAATATCTATGGCTGCCGTTGGCATGTTATCGATAACTGGTATGGTCGTTTCTTCGGATGCTTACGGTCCTATAGTTGACAATGCTAAAGGGATTGCAGAACAATCCAAGCTTGGAAATAAAGTAATAAAAGCTGCTGATAGACTGGACGCGGCAGGTAATACAGCTAAGGCCATAACCAAGGGTTTCGCTATAGGAGCGGCAGGTTTGACTGTCATTGCTTTACTTGCTACTTATGCAGAGATAGTAGAAATTAAAATTGTTGATATGATGAGTCCATTCGTTTTAACGGGTGCACTCATAGGAGTTTTCATGCCTCCATTATTCTCGGCTTTAACGATTCTTGGCGTCGGAAAGAATGCTTACAGGATGATTAAAGAAGTAAGGAGACAGTTCAAAACAATTAAAGGTCTGAAAGAAGGAAAGGCAAAACCTAATTATACTAGATGTGTTGATATTGCAACCATAGGAGCTTTGAAAGAACTTATCTTACCGAGCGTTTTGGCAATAGTAGTTCCTTTGGCAGTTGGTTTCATCCTTGGTAAGAGTGCATTGGGAGGTTTCTTGGTGGGAAGTATTCTTTCTGGGTTAGTCTTTGCTTTATTGATGGCCAATTCTGGTGGTCTATGGGATAATGCCAAAAAATACATTGAAGACGGTCACTTCGGTGGAAAGGGCTCGGAGGCTCATAAAGCTGCAGTAACAGGAGATACAGTCGGTGACCCATTCAAGGATACGGCCGGCCCTTCAATTAATACTTTACTTGTAGTTATGTCTTTGACTGCATCGATGTTCGCACCATTGATTGCGATGTATGCTCTGTTTGGTTAATTGTTAATTTTTTGTAGAATTTTTATGAAAGAGATATTCAAATGGAGATGAAAAGTTTAACTTTTAAATGTGAACAACCAAAATAGATAACTATGTATCGGATACTAACGATTAAGACAAAGATAAAGGTTCCTCCTGAAAATTTTGGTATGTCTTTGAAAAAAGCAATAAAAGAGAGTGTAGCTGACAAATATGAGAACAGGTTGGACAGGAATTTCGGGATGGGTTTATGTGTTGTTAAGATAAATGAAATAGGTGAAGGTAAGATATATCCGACCGATCCAAGTATCCATTATCCCGTAACTTTTGACTTGTTGATATTCAAGCCCGAACTACATGAAGTTCTGGTTGGAGATGTAATAGACAACACAGAATTCGGTGCTTTTGTGAGGATGGGACCTATGGATGGTTTAGTCCACGTATCCCAGCTAATGAATGATTATGTGAGTTATGATGAGAAGAATTCGATATTCATGGGCAAGGAAACTAGGAAGACTTTGAAAGAGGGTGATCCTGTCAAAGTTAGAGTTATCTCGATATCCATGGCACCTGGAAAGGAGAATAAGATAGGCTTGACGATGAGACAACCACATCTAGGGGCTTTGTCTTGGATAGAAGAAGAAAAAAGAAAAGCTAAGAAAAAAACTAAAAAGGGTAAGTGATAGTATGGTTAAGAGACGATATGTATGTAGGACTTGTAGAAGGTTTACAACTGAGAAATCATGTCCAGTATGTAATTCTACTGACTTGTCAGCCAGCTGGAAAGGTCTTGTCATAATTAATGATCCAGAGGATAGTGAGATAGCAGAAAACTTGGGGATAGAAGCCCCCGGGAAGTATGCTTTGTTCGTTGGATAGGTTTATCGTTTATTCTTTGGGTTAATTTTATAAAATATTTAAACCTCACTAACAAATTCTGAATAACGGTGAAATGATGAAATTAGATGTCATAGAAAAGAGAGATAATCCATTCTTGAAGAGGACAGATTTATTGTTATCAGTCAACCATAAAGGTCAAGCTACCCCTAAAAGAAAGGATTTGGAAAAGGATATTGCCAACCAATTCAAGTCAGTCCCAGAAAAGATCGAAATCGTTTACATTTTTTCTGAGAAAGGTTTGACAAAGTCCAAAGTTAAAGCAAGAGTGTGGAAAGAAAAGATAGTCGAGAAGAAGGTAAAAAAACCTAAAGAAAAGAAACCAAAGGAAGAGCCCAAGAAGGAAGAAAAAGTGGAAGAAAAGAAGGAAAAACCAAAAGAAGAAAAACCACCCGAGAAAAAAGAAGAACCCAAAGAGAAGCCGAAAGAGGAAAAGAAACAACCAGAGGAAAAATCTGAAAAAAAGGAAGGTGAAAAGAAATGAAGCATAAATCAACAAAACAATGGAACATTCTCAAGGTAGAAGGTAATCAAGTAACAAGAAAAAGACAAATATGCCCTAGATGCGGGGAAGGAACTTACATGGCCGAACATAAATCAAAGGACGGAAAGTTAAGATACTACTGTGGTAAATGTCACTACACAACATGGCCTTAAATTCTATCAACAATCAGAGAAGATAACTCAACCGATTTAACCTTTTTACTAAAATCATTCAAACAACTGAAACACATGGGACAAGCATTTACTATCATGTCAGCCTTTACTTCTTCAGCATGCTTCATCCTCTCTTTGGCAATTTCTCCAGAAAGTTCAGGATAATTTGATCTCAATCCACCACCTCCACCACAACACCATGCCATTTCTCTATTGAATTTCATCTCAACTAATTCGTAACCCAAAACCTTCAGAATCTCTCTCGGCTCTTCATAAACTACGCCGTATCTTCCAAGATGACAAGGATCATGATAAGTAACCTTTACAGGTTTCTTAATTTTCTTTACTTTCAATTTCCCATTCTCGATTGCATTCCAAATCGTTTGTGTTATATGTTCAACTTCAATATTGAAATCATCCAAGAATTTAGGATATTCGAGTTTGAAAGTCTTGAAACATGCGGGACAAGGTGTTATTATCTTCTTGACGCCATGTTCCCTAAAGATTTTGTAATTTTTCTTGACTAAAGTTTCAAAGTCAGTGAAATAACCAGCATTCAAGACAGGCGAACCACAACAAGCTTCCAAATCCTTCAATTTGATGAAATCTATTCCAACCTTTCTCAGTATATTCTCATAATTCTCTTGATGTTTTTTTAGGACAAATTTCTCCATACATCCTGGATAGAATAAAACATTTCCACCCATTATTTTATCCAACAATCCCATCATATCACCATAACATGAACCAAATACCTAAGATTATCATGATTATTCCTGAAATTAGTCTCATGTATCTTCTTGTCTTCAGTCTGGTTTTTTCAGCCTTCTCAAT
>Ga0209636_10009232_pt1 | contig 10057 bp, 12 predicted proteins | sample DeeMarSWOR152_54_FD_187464 | JGI IMG/M metagenome (GOLD analysis project Ga0209636, IMG submission 187464) | Marine sediment microbial communities from White Oak River estuary, North Carolina - WOR-1-52-54 (SPAdes) (version 2) | ecosystem: Environmental > Aquatic > Marine > Intertidal zone >... | reverse complement strand
CTTTCCAAAATTCTAAATTAAGGGGAAAAAGCAGTTTCTAAGTTCTTCAACTATTTAAAAATAAGGTGAAAACCTGTTTCATTTGCAGTTTACCTGAATACATCACTGAAGCAGTATTGCACGAGCAAGCACATAGATTGAACTATGGAAAAGATTTAGATATATGTAGGATTCATTGCAAAAAGATATCTTTGACATTTGAATTCTATATTTATGTCGAGAAATGGTTTATCTAGGTTAAAAGGAGCGTTATGTTGTGCCGATTTGGCATATAGGTAAACGTAGAGAAGCTCTCACAGGTAACTCTGAGGTTTATAAGAGACAAATAGTACGATTCCTCGAAAAAAGAGGATACTATCTTAAAGCAAGTTCTGATGTTGAAGCTACTTTTGCCGATTGCATTCTAACTAAGAGAGATGAAGCACGAGAATATTGGTTAGAAGCGAAAGCAACAACAATCAGCTTAGGTGAACGTGCCTTCCTGTCTCAATTGGGCAAATACTTGGCTGAATATGTAAGACGAACTCCGGCAAATAGATTTAGAATGATAATAGCATGCTACAACGTAACCAATTTGGGGTTTTTTGAGCGAATACTTGACAAGTTTGAACCAAAGGCTATTGAGAAGATTAAGAAAGATATTGTGAAGTTAAGTGAATCACATTTGAAAAGGGCCATAGGTAATGCCAACGAGGAGGATATTAAGAGCTTCTTTGAGGAAACAATTGTAATCATAGCAAACCCTTTTGAACTGAAAATTGGAGAGGAAAAGATAACTCCTTCGATACCTCAGATCCCGACCCTTTCCGACGCTGAGTACGCTAGTGAGATTCTCAGGAAGTTTGGAAATGTTGAACCGTTACAAGCTTCGGATGTTATATGCCTCAGCCTTTTCAGACTGAGTGTCCCGAAGAAACTATATGTAGGCAAAAGTCCGTATTGGACAGCAAATGCTATGTTCAACGAGAAACCCAATGTGTCATTCCCAGCTTTTCAATTGGAAAAAGGCAAATTATATTCTTTTCACGAAATGAAAGAAAACACTTTGCTTGGGCAATTTGCTGATCCAGAATCTGTAGTTGCGATTGATTTGGAGGAGTTCGATAGGGACAAGAACAATGAACGTATTGTTATTAAAATACTGAATAGATGGATAAAAAACGAATGCAGAAAATTGGGTTTGCACTTCGATAAAAGAACGCGCGCTTACTACTTTCCTAGAAAGGGAGATGGCGCTAGTCCGGTTACCGTTGTTTGGAAACCTAGATCCAGATTTTCGAGAAGAGAATTGACAAAACCGATGACTACTGACGGCAAGATCAATTATTGGGTACATCGTGCAAGTGAAATCTACGCGAACAAAATTTGGAGGAAGTATTATATGCATATCAAACCACGATGGTTGTTTTCATCAGATGGAAGATATCTCTTTGAAGGTCCAAGAGCAGATAGACTAGACAGAGCATTCAGAAAGAGCATTTATAATAGAAATCTTAATCGATTGTATGACGTCCTCTTCTGGTACCGATACATATTTTCAGAAACAGATGTTTTGGGAAATCTAAGATTAGATAGCCTCATCAAAGCAAAGGGTAAACGATTGATCAAAGTAATTGAACAAGTAGAAGTAGAATCTGATCACAAGCCTAACGTTGAAGTAGAAGAAGAGATCGAAAAGTTCGATGAAATAGAACCGCAACAAGTGTCATTCTATTTGAAACCCCTTGACGAGTTTTTGGTAGGATAAAGGAAAATGACTCATCTGACGAGTTTTTACGTACCCGAACCTGATCTTATATTTGCTAATGGAGTTAGGTTTAAAGATCCAAAGGGAGGACTCTTTCTTTTTGGACCTTATGGTAGATATGCAGATGGTAAACCAGTTTCGGTGATAGCGAACGTTGGGATAATTGGCACCGCAAGAACAATTGGGGATACGGTTGATTTTTTCGATAGTATTCACAACAAGATTCCTGCGAAGAGTAAAGGAGGAATAGATTTTCCTGGACTTGGTTTAGAGGGCAGACTGAGGTTTGATGTTAGATTTGATGAACAATGGCAAGAGACAATCACTAGAAGAGATATAGAAGAATGTAAGAAGCAAGCTAAACGAACTGATAGAGCATTATACGCATTAGGATTGATTGAAGATAAGCTGGAAAGTCTGCATCAAAAAGAACCCAGCCCAGATTTAGTTTTTATTCCTATTTCAATGGAAATCATAAAAATGTGTAAACTGTCTCAACAAGTCGGTCTAAAAATAACCCTTGCGCACAGAAGGTTTGGATCTATTCCAACCGAAGAACAATTGAGAGGAGATTACGACTTTCATAACATAATTAAAGTAATGGGGATGGAACATAATCTTCCAACACAAGTGATCCTGCCTACTACCTTAGATCTCGAACGAAAAATTGGAATTCAAGACCTTGCAACTAGGGCTTGGAATCTAACAGTAGCTTCATATTACAAAGCCAAAGGAGTCCCTTGGAAACTTACGGAACTAGAATCAGGTACATGTTACGCAGGAATCTCTTTCTACAGAGAATTGGATCCTGAAGGAAAACACTCTATGAGAGCCAGCGTGGCTCAAATATTCCTACATACTGGCGAGAGTTTGGTCTTAAGAGGAGACCCATTCGAATGGCCGGAGTCAGACCCTTATCCCAGACTTGATGAAGAACAAGCATCGGCTCTTTGTGAGAAGATTATAGATTCTTATGTAAAAACTCATAGGGAGCAACCTGAAAGGTTAGTAATTCACAAAAGCACAGCTTTCACTGATGAAGAAATAAAAGGATTTTCCGAAAATGATCAAAAGGTTAAACAAATAGATCTTCTAACACTAACCCGATCATCAATTGACTGGTATCGTGAAGGGGCATATCCAATAGTAAGAGGGATCGTAATCAAGACACCTGAACCCGAGTTCTACGTTTTTACGTTGGGATACATCCCTCAACTAGAAACTTATCCTAAACCAGGAATACCCACACCTATTAGAGTTAGAGTTGCAAATCTAGACTCTCCTGAACGCAAGATGTGTAAGGAGATACTGTCTTTAACAAGATTGAATTGGAATAATGCTGATTTCTGCGATCAGATGCCTATTACTCTGTTAGCTTCCGATCGAATAGGCGACATTCTTTCCGAAGCCAGAGCAAGAGAAATTGAAACCAGCACTGAGTACAGATTCTACATGTAAATGCGCACGCGTAATCTTTAACTAACATTAGAAAGTAGAAACTTAGAAATATTTTCTCAAAAGGTATTCAGCTAGCTCCTTCAATATGTGTGTGAGAAAAGAACTTCTATGATGTTGATAGCACTTATGATGTGGTCTTCTAAAGTTTTATTTTGTTTTTTCTCTAGTGAGAGAGCAACTTGGTATGGCACATTATGAGCTGCTTCATTTCTGGTGTCTCGAATTTTCTTCATCTTTTCATATGTAGACCTATCAATTATTTTCTGCTTATGCAACTGTTCGATGGTTTTTCCAAAGGTAAACTTGTAGATTTTGCGAATCTCATTTTTGGAAGTCTTGCTTTGTTTCCAGAGCAAACGTGTCTTTCCTGCGAAATCTAACATCGAACCTGACATTATTATTCCTATGAACCAGTTTCTTTCTTTTATTAGATGTTCAAGTTGTTTTGTAAAGAGAACTGGAGAAATTTGAGAATAGAAACTTCTTTGCTTTAGAGAATGATCTTCCCTAGGTGGTAAGTTTTTTAGGTTTTCAATGATTTCATCAAGTGCATCTGGGTTCAAATTTGCAAACTTCTCGTTTGACATATGCTAAACACAAGTATTATAGTTATGGAATTATTCTTATTAAATCTCTTATTCCAATAATCAAATAAGAAAAATCGAAAGAAAACCTGAGGTTTCTAACTTTATAACTTTCTAAGAAGAAAAAAATTGGAAGTTTATAAAATCTCAACTAGATTATAAATTAGAAACTTAGAAACTCTATCAGATCTCAAGATCAGCTAACTTTTCTAGCGTTAGCTTGCAATCAAACTCTTGTAATGATCTGGGAAAACTTGCCTTAATCTTCTTTTGTTTTGTGCGAGGTCCAAAGATTTCAGGGAATAAGCTAAGTGTCACAAAAAACACCGCGTCGAGTGTCTGATTTGCGAAGCTTGTGCATAAGTTGGTCATTTCAACATTTGCTTCAAATTTTAGATCAGCTACTTGCTTGGCCTTCTTTGGAAGAGATGAAGCAAGCTCGCGATGCGTGCTGTGGACATACGTGGATAACTCACTGTACAGGTCTTTCAAATTCTGCTTGTGTCCCAAGTTTGTTTGATCTATAAGTCTTCCACCGAATCCCCATCTATCGATTTCTTTGACGATTTCAAGTTTGCACACCATATCTGTATTGTAGTGTCTTTCATCCACGTAATATGCTTGAATTATCGAGTCCAAGACAAAACGCAACTCTCGAATACACTGGTGGTATGCGTTCTGAGATATGCAGCTTTGTATCCACCGAAATTCTCTATAAAAGGAGGCTACACGGAAAAAAGTCAGAGAGTTTCTCGCTTCTTTCGGTGCTCTAGCATAGAGGTCGTAGAAGACCATTATGAATTGTGTTAAGACTTTAATTTGTTCATCTAGCATGCCTTATTTTTCCCTACTTGCTTTCTTTCGATTTCTTCTTATTTATGATAAATTATAATAAGATTTTTTCGAAAGAAAACCCGCAAGGCAAAAGATAAAACCTTTTGGAATCAAAGAGGTATTGGGTTTTAGAATTGCCTCCTCGTGCTGTAAAGACCATTCAAGATCTAATCTTTTGGCAATACGCTAAAATCATTTCAGAATCAGCTGGATATGGAAAGAAACAATTTGGATTCGTGATGAATCGATTTAAGAAGTTGTCTTCTGGAGAGATCAACTGGTCTACTTCAATTAGAGAGTACGTTAAGGAAAGAGAAAAGAACGATGTCTGTATCTACTGTGGAAAAAAGAAAGACCTGACTTTAGAGCATATTCTGCCTCGTTCAAGGGGCGGTCCAGACACAACAGACAACGCTGTTTTCGTCTGTAAGACATGTAACTCATCGAAAGGTGATAAACGGCTTTATGAGTGGTTTGAAATTGAAAACAGATACAAAGTTCCTAGAATAGCTGAAGGGAAGTATCTCAAGCTGTTGTACTCTCTGCACGAACGAGATGGAACACTGAACCTGTCTGACGTTTCAAAACTATGTCCAAGATGTGACTTGGAGAGCAAATGTCCAGAAAAGCAAAAACTAACAGTTTACTGTCTGGAAGGAATCTTCAAGAGAACTTGATATTCAACCGAGGAGTTAGAGATGAATTGGAAAGAGTTTGAGGAACTAGCAAGAAAAGTAATGGGCCAATACTTTGGCGTTAAACTTGTTGAGAAAAGCCCAAAGGCCTTTCCTAAAAGGTTCGACATGGTTTCTGCTGATGAAAGTGTCGTAGGCGATGCTAAATTCTTAACGTTAGTTCATAGAAAGAAGACTCCGCCTGCCAAAATGATGGAAATATCTGGTCATGTTTGGTTGCTAGAAAAAGTTGATGCAAAAAACCGGTTTTTAGTTTTTGGTAATCAACGTAGTGTTCCAGAGATGTGGTTAGAGAAATATGGCAACTTAGTTCGGAATGTGGAATTCTTCTTCATAGATCCTCGTGGAAATGTGGAGAAATTGCAAATAATAAAGAGAATTAGTTAGATTTCTAAAACATGTGAAGAATGTTAGGATTCATTGAGGATTCTAAGTTTATAACCTTCTAAGCATGAAGAAAAACTAGAAGTTTACAAAATCTTAAACTAATTATAACGTAGAAACTTAGAAATTCATGTGAACCTTAAACTTGAAATGGCCAATGAACTATAACAGCAGGTGGTGTTTTAGTGTCCGGAGACGAAACAAAAGATAAGGAGATTGTAGTTTCTATTGATTTCTTGCCAAACTTAGCAAGATTGGGACAGACGGAAATAGTTGAGGATTTCCTCAGAAAGAAGTTTAAAAATAGCTTGTCCAGTAAAATTGTAAGATATGGGAAACTTCCATATCTAATTCTTCGACTTGGACCATTTAGCCTGTTGATTCGAGAGGCAAGGGATCTTTATGTTGATGAATACTATAGAGCTGCTGTAGCGCTATGTGGGATGACAGTTGAGTCCTTGTGTATTGCTATTGCTAAAGAACGAGTTAAGGATGAATCGTTAAGAAAGCAATTGATTGACCCTTCTGAGAAGTGTCGGAAGAAAATTAAATCTTTAAAAAAATACCTGAGAATAGCCAAATCTGCGTCATTGCTTCATCGGGTTCTAGACATACGTAAGGAATACCTCCACCTGCACAAGGCACGAGTTCGTCCAGAAGAGGTCTTGGAATGTATTAATACACTCCATCTAGCAGTGATTGCAGAATATGGCCTAGTTCCTGCTGAAGGAGGAAAGGTTCGGTTCGCAACTAAAGAAGACATTGAACAATTGGCTAGAAAGATGGGAATACGACTGTGATAACTGGTATAAGAATAGTTTGAGTTTATAAGTTTCTAAACAATCGAAAAAGAAGTTTGTAGAATCTCAACCTTACTAGAAAGTAGAAACTTAGAAAAATCATTTGGTTAGCAAACTGGCGTAATCAAGTCTTCTATGAGCGATGTCCAGCTCTAGAAGAGTACCATTGGATATTTTCTTCCATTCTCCATTGAAATTAGGAAGAATCTCAGAAGATATAATAATGTAATTCTCATTTTCCAAGTATTTCATAGTGTAATATTCCGGATTTTTTTGATGTTTAACTAGAATGTACACAAAAGCTTTGCTCGCTAGGATGCAATCAAGTGCAGTGTATTTTTTGATTTGGTTCACAGTATTCTTGACAGCCTCTCTAACGTTGCTGTACTGTTTGATGCTAGAAAGGAGTAGCGCAAAAAACTTTTCGGAGTCACTCTTCTCTTTAGATTGGAGTTCAGTGACCGTTCCATTATGACAAAAATACCAACCTTCTCTCTCAAAAGGATGTGTAAAACTGAGATTAACAAGGTTCTTGTCTGAAGCTCTTCTTGCATGGACAATAACAAAATCTGGTTTAGCATCATAGTATTTCAAAAATCTAGGGTCTTTCCAGCAAGGAATATCTTTCTTGTATAATTCTTTCAGATTTCCGGATTTTCCTAGGACAATGCCCCAACCGTCATCGTGTAAATAGTTGCAATTGTTTCTGTTCTGTTCATGTGCTTCGTTTCGGTTTAGTGCCATGAGTTTGAAATCATCAAGCAACTGCGCTACGGGAAATTGACCTACAGCGATCAACATTCGGCAAGTCATAAGCATTTCTCTCCAGACTAGGTCATTTCAATTGTTAGGTTTATAGCTTTCTAAACAAAGCAAAAAATTAGAAGTTTATAAAACTGAACTTAACTATAAATTAGAAAGTTAGAAACTTCTTGTTAGCAAGTATTATGTAAATAGGATATTTTCTTTCCCGGACTTTTCTTGTAGACCTTTTATACGAACAGGAAGTTGAAGATAGCCCAGTCGTTGTGTGCTAGAGTCTATCCCTATTACTACAATCGTGTGCTCTGATTGTCCATAGATTCCAGACTCTTGAACAGTTTGATCCAAGCGTTTGATAAGCTTTCTTACAAAATCCGAGAGTTTTGTTTCTTCGTCTGGTTTACTCTCCCCTTCTTTTTTGATTCTATCAAAGAATTGTTTTGCAGAAATTCCCTCTCCTTTAACTTCTTTGGATGACCAAACTGTGAAGCTGCAATTCTGCTGTACTACTATACTGTGTGCTTGATTAATCCAGTTAAGATTTCCAGTTAATCGAGAGGCATCAATCATACAAGTGAAATTTAGGAGATTGCCGAAGTTAGAAGTCAGAAAAGCATCACTCACTATTAAAGGAAACGCGTAGTGGGCGTCGCATAAGCCACTTCTTGCTATGACATCTAGAACTCGATGCTGATTTTTATTCTTGTTGTTGTTTACTCGAAACCTAGCCCAACTACCATCTACACCTGATTTTGCGGCCTTAAATTGAAGAATGAGCGGTTTGCTAAAAGGAAAAAGCACGTCTGCTCCAACTCTTGATTCTTGTTTCTGAGTAAACCCAAATACGCCTATTCCGGCACTAGATATTCCCTCATGAGTAATGTTCAATTCAAGGGTCTTTTCATTTACAAGCCTGCCCGGCATATTCATCAGACTCACATAGGCATGAAAGTATTATTAATTTTGCGTGCGCGCGCAACTATTAAGTAAGTTACTTGGTGTTACTTTTGAATTCGATTCTTTTCGGATTTCTGGAAAGCCCTAGTAATTCTGAAAGAAACTTTTCACGTTCAGAAGCATCAAGCATCATTCCCTTATGTGGAAATCCAGTATCCTTATGAACTTTCACTATTGTTCGATTACCTTCACCTAATTCTCTCTTTACCACTCTTCCTTTTCTGTGTGTTGTGCTACTTAAAGTAACATGTAATCCGTCTTCTCTTCTATAGTGTGCAACAAAAGGAGTAGTCTTAACTCTACGAAATTTCATTTGTCTTAGAGCAGAATCAAATGATTTGAACGGTATTTTGTATGTTTTTACCTTTCTATACGCTTTCACTCAATCATCTCCGAATGCGCGTGTGTAGATCACACACATTTTCCCTAATCCTTAGGAAAGCATCGAATCTTCTTTATTGCTTCAATTTGACGATTGGATGGTCGCTTTGCCCGCGCAAAATCGACAGCATAGTACTTGACAATTAGATCTACAAGTTGTTTCTGATTTGCGTCAACACTTATCGTGATTAACTCTAGAAAGTGCAAAACTGAAAGATGATATACCAACCTTCTCCAAGTAAGCTTACGATTTCTGACGTTTAACTCTTTTTTTAACTCACCAATTTCGATTCCAGGTTTGTCTCTGATTAAATGCAATATGAATCGGCGGTGACCAATGACTCTATATGCCTTGGCCAGGACACTCATCACAATGCATTGTTAGTGGTTTCGCTTTTTACACTTTGTGCATAGAACTATTTTGCGAGATCTTTCTCAAACTCGAACACATTCTGATTTCTATTGAAAGCTTCGTCTAGAATCTCTTGAGCTTTTAATGGTTCTTGCCAAACTTCATCTAAAACTACTCTCACATCCTTCTCATCTCTACAAACCCTACAAATCTTCTGTACAGTAACGTTCTTGTCAACACCTTGCTCTCTCAACTTTGCATTGAAATCAGTAGGCCTCAACAGTCTGATGTTCATCCTTGAAACATACTGCGCAAGTTTTATCTTCTGTCCATTGACTACAACTTTCTCTTTCGGATTGTATGCTCCGGCACCGAAAACAGGAATTACACCTTTCTCAACTTCTCTGCAATTCTCAGTGTCAACACCGAAATCAGTGCTCCATTTCAAAACCTCAATGAAATCATCCAATGTTCTTCTTGCAACAACTGAATACTTGCACTCAAGCACATAGGTCACTGTTGGACTGAACAATCCAGGAGTAACCTTCCAAACTCTGTCAACTTCACCACTCTGTTTCCTACAACCAACAGGTTTCAGCAGATGCAAAGTGATTCTTCTCGGATCGATGTTCCTTCTGTGATTCTGTCTCTGAAACTCTGCTCCTTCAGTAAACTTGTCAATGAACCATTCAACAACAGCTTCCCAGTTATGTCCGATACGGTTCTCTCTGCCAAACCTTATCCTAATATAGTTCTTCTTCATCTCAATGTTAGCTCGCAGATCTTCTTTCTTCATCGAATCGAGATAGTAGTAAGCAAACTTGTCAAAAATCTTCACCTGTTTAATATCTGGGTAGAGTTGTCTTGCACGTTTCAACGCTCTCTTTGCACTATCGATGTCGCAGTGCAGTATGTTCCTAAGATAAGACAGTGACAGAAGTTCATTTGTTGTGAGCAGTTGATCTCTAATCAACCTATCTTTCATGAATAGTGTTTGAAGTTGGATTCTCAAGAAGCACCTTGTTCGTTCTCTCAAAAGCTTCTCTAATCGCTTTATCTCTTGGTAGATCCTGATCTATCCAAGTCAAGATGAAACCTTTCTT
>Ga0209636_10009229_pt1 | contig 10058 bp, 10 predicted proteins | sample DeeMarSWOR152_54_FD_187464 | JGI IMG/M metagenome (GOLD analysis project Ga0209636, IMG submission 187464) | Marine sediment microbial communities from White Oak River estuary, North Carolina - WOR-1-52-54 (SPAdes) (version 2) | ecosystem: Environmental > Aquatic > Marine > Intertidal zone >... | reverse complement strand
CATGTTCTTTAGCTAAGCCCTCTGCTAGCATTTTCATTTCTGTTTCTCCGCCACCAATCACATCAAAAAAGTCATGAACAATTGCTATTTTCATTATTAACCCCTAAAAATACTAGATATAGTTATAATTTTATTATAGAAATATTAAATGTTTTTTGATTTCTCTTTTTTAGAATCTTTTATCATTTCTTTAACAGTTTTTTCTATTGCTTCTTCCAAAGGAGTTGGTCTCCATCCAAGCTCTTCTATTGCCTTTCTAGAAGACATGTAAGGCATGTCTGACCCCTCTTTTTGAACTGTATTGAAAAAAATTCTGAAATCATGTTTTTTCTGAAGTATTCTGGCCAATTCTCCTGTAGAGGTTTGTTCAGGATGTATTAAATTAAAGGTTTCATTAGTTTTATTCATAGCACGAATACAACCATCGGCAATATCATCCACATAAGTGTATTGGTTCTTTCTTTTTCCAGGACCCCACACTTCTATAGGCTCGCCTTTCATGGCCAAATCTATAAAAGTTACTATAACATTGCTACAATTTCCTGATCCAAAAGCTGAACCAAACCTTAAAATAACATAATCTATGCCAAACTTTCTTGAATACTCTTTAATTAATGATTCTGCCTTTAGCTTAACTGCGCCAAACAACTCCATTTTTAATATATTAAGATCTGTCTCTTCGTTTACTATCATTTTTGGTTCAGTACCATCGTAAACATAGAAAGTGCTTGCAAAAATTATTTTTTGGATTTTGTTTTGTCTACAAGCCTCTAAAACATTTAAGGTACCTAACATTGCTAAATATGTTGATCCATAAGGATCTTTTCTGGTCGTTCCTAAAACAGGACCTGCTAAATGATAAACAAGGTTAACATCTCTTAAGGTCTTTTTAACTTCATCAAACTTGGTTATGTCAACTATTCTTGTTTCAACATCAAAATCTTTATCAGGAAATTCGTTTATATCAATATTTACAGTATCATAACCTTCTTCTATCAGCTTTTTAATCAATCTGTTTCCTATAAAACCTGAACCTCCTATAACAGCTATTCTCATTTTAAACACTCCTTAATTGATTTTGCCACATAAAGGGCTTCTTCATCTGTCATTCTGAAAAAAATGGGAGGGCAAATATGAGTAGCGCACAACTTTTCAGATTTTGGTAATCTTGCTCTAACAAAATTTTTAAATGCTGGTATCATATGTAATGGTATTTCAAACACATAACCACCCATTGCAATGTTATACTTCTCTTTTAGTTCTTTGTGTAATTTCTCTCTATCGAATCCATTTAAAAATAAAACGTATTTATAATAATTGGTCCTAACATTATGAGATATGTTTAAAATAGAAAGTTTATCAAAATTAGAAAACTCTTCATTATAAATTTTTGCAATTTCATTTCTTCTTTTTATGAAATCTTCTAATCTTCTAAGTTGTCTTAAACCTAACAAAGCAACAACTTCAAGCATTCTCCAGTTATTTCCTATTTCTTCATGATAGTTTTGATAAATTCCCTTCCATATCTTTGCTTGGTTTCTTAGAATCAATGTCTTATTATAAATGTCTTCATTGTTTGTTGTTATCATTCCACCTTCTCCAGTTGTCATAACCTTTGTAGAGAAAAATGAAAATCCATTGGCAATTCCAAATGTCCCTGCCTTTCTATTATCCAAAGTGCTTCCATGAGCTTGTGCAGCATCCTCAACAAAGTATAAGTCATTGTCTTTGCATATTTCCATTAATTCTTGGGTTGAAGGTGAAATCAGACCGCCAATATGAACTGTCATAATTGCTTTTGTTTTGTCTGTAATCCTCTTTCTAACATCTTCTGGGTCTAAAGTTAAATCATCTCCACAGTCAGCAAACACGGGTATTCCTCCAGCATGAATAACAGCAAAGGCTGTTGCAGCAGATGTGTTTGTTGGAACTATTACTTCTTTTCCTTTAAAATCCAGGATTCTCAAAATAATCTCTAAAGCACATGTTCCATTAGTGACAGAAGCTGCATATTTGGTTCCTATATATTCTGCAAATTTCTTTTCAAACTCTTCACAATGTTTATATTGGGAAAGAAAGGTCTTCCCTCTTAAAATATCTTTAAAATTATTAGTTATAAAATCTATATCATCTTCAGTAAAGTCAACTTTAAATGATGGTATCTTCATTTTCTCACAGTTAGTTATTAAAATGTTAAATTTAAATTCTTTTCGCAGTCCATTATCACATCTCTTAAAATATTAGCAGATTTTTTCAGCATTTTAAGCTCTTCTTCTTTAAGAACAATCTCTATTATTTTCTCTATTCCATTAATACCGATCCTAGAAGGGACACCCAAACAAACATCTTTTATTCCATACTCACCGTTTAAAAGAGTTGAAACAAGTTTAACATCTTTCTTGTCATTTACTATAGAATCTACGATATTGCTTATTGCAACAGCAGGTGCCCACCAGGTACCACCTTTTAACTTTATTATTTTTTTACTTATATTTTTTGTATATTCTTTAGATTCTTCTGTAGAATCAAAAGGAATAAAAACCATACTATTTCCATGTTCTCCTAAAATCATTTTTGCTTGGGACTCAACAGTCTTAAACCTGAAAAAATCTAATATCGAACTCATACCAAAAACATGTTCTCTTTTAAAACCAGAAACCTTTAGAGCAATATAAGTATTAATATCAACAGGATTGGTAACCATTAAAATTAAACAGTCTTTTTCAACTCTTTTTATTTTTTCTGTTATATCTTTTATTATTTTAGAATTTGATATTGCTAAATCTAATCTGCTAACTTCTGATTTTCTTGGAAAGCCAGCTGTTACAATTATTAAATGTGAGTCTCTGACATCTTCAATTTTTTCTGAATAATTTAATTTTATATTACTATTTAAACCACCAATAGCATGCAAAAGATCTAAATATTCACCTTCTAACTTACCTGGAATAATATCTATTAAAGAAATTTCATCTATTTTTTTGTTGTTTAATAAACTAAAAGCTGCTGCAGAACCTACTTTTCCAAGACCTATCATACTTACTTTCATAATATCAAATTATTCCTCTAAATTTAAGTTCTTTTCTTCCAAACATCTACAGAAGTTTTGCTTTTCTTAAAAAAAGAAATTAATAGTGAAACAGAAAATATTGAAGACCAGTATAAAAATGCGAATATGTCATAAATACTAAACTTTTTTAGGTTTTTTAAAAAAATAGAAAATAAATTAAAATAATATTTTTTAAAATTTAGGGGATATTTTTTTGACAATTTTAACCAACCAATACGGCCTTTTACTCTGACATTAGAAAGTCCTTTTATAGACTTTGGGGTTCCCAAATGAATTACAATAACATCTGAAGCATCTTCAATAATATAACCTCTTTCTAAAACTTTATATGCAAAAAATGCATCATCGTGAATGACATCTGATTCTATCTTCTGAACCAATCTCCTTCTAAAACAATGAATATCTATAGGAAAATCTGGAATTTTATTTAAAGGTAATGATTGTTTTTTAAACATATCACCTAATTCATAAGCAACGTATTCTCCCCTTGTTATAAAATTTTGTTTTTTAATTTTAATTTTTTCTTTTAATCTCTTGTCTTGAACGTTTTTGTATCCAAATATAGCAATCCCACCAATATTTTTATCTTCAAAATGTTTTGCTATATTAAAGAAAAATTTTTTGTGGTTTCCTACTCTCATATCAGCATCAAATTTTAATATTATTTCTCCTTTTGCCTTTCTAAGGATAGAATTCATATTAGCTGTTGTACCTACTCTTTTTGGATGAAAAATAAAAGAAACATTTTTGTATCTTCTTTTTAATTTTCTAGCAATCTCTAAAGTTTTGTCAACTCCATCATCTACACCTATTATAATTTCCTTGTTAGGGTATTTTGATTTTAAAATGCTTTTAACTGCTTCTTCTAACATTTTTTCTTCATTAAAAGCTGGTATTAACACAGAAATTTTAGGATATTTCATTTTAATCTTTCCACAAAATTTAGGATTTTTTTCATTGAAACATCATTAAAATCAACAATTTCAATTTTATAACATGGTACATTGATATATTTTGAAATTGTTTTTTCAAATCGATTCCAAAAATTAGACAATTTACTTTGGGGGAAAACATAGGAATACGCTTCTATATAATGATTAAACGGATACGACTCTATTCTCATATTTAAAAACATGGATTTAGCAGCTTCTTTTTTCGATACCTTATTTATTTTAAGTTTTCCTGATGTTTTTTTAATTAAGAAAAACAAGGCTTTAAGTCTTGATTTTTTAGCAATTTTTGCTTGGGGAAAAACATCATGAAATTTAAGATACGTGAAAAATTTAGCATAACCACCAGAAGCACGAAATATTAAATATTTCAATTTTATAATAGCTTTCTGAACTAAAGTAAGATTTTCCTCGTAAGTTGGCATTCTGGTTAAATGATAATTAAATACATGCAAGAAACTTGGATAAGACAAAAGCTTATTATTTCCAAGTATAATACAATCATCCCCGAGAAAATCATAATCGTTTTTTATAAAATGCAAGCTAACAGTAGTTTTACCAGCACTACCTCGTGCAGGAAAGATAAAAGCCTTATTGTTTTTTGACACTCCTCCAGCATGAATCAGACAATAGCCTTTTTGTAACATTGCATATTTTATGAGAAATTCTAATATATAACCATCAAAAAACAAATAACCAAAAAGATTACTCTTTACTTTTATTATTATTTTACCTGTTTCAAAACCTGTTATTTCTGTTTTCCATTTTGCTACTTTATAAGAATCTTTAAAGTAAATATAATCTTTTTTCACATAGAATTTATGATCAATAAATTTGCAATTTTTATTATTTGGTTTAAAATCTCCTACTATTAAAGTTATATCTGGATTTTTAACATTTTTTATTCTAAAAAAATCATATTCCATATCTAAATGACTAAAAAATTTTTCTAGTTTCTTTTCTTCTTTTTTTATTATTTTTAAGGTTATGATATTATGAAAATTGAAGCTCATTGCTTTCATGAAAACACTAATAAGATTATCTATTGGAAATATTAAATAATTATAATATATTATAAAATATGTGAAAAAATGAAAATAAATAAGAAATTCATAACTAAAAATAGATATAGGTTAGTAAAACTGCAGAACAATATAAATAATCTTTTAAAGAGATTTGGACTAGATATAAGATTTGACTTAAATTATCATGGAAGTTATTTAGTAGGTGGTGAAAGTTTATTTTATAGAAAAAATTTGAAAACAGGAAAACAAGATGCAGAGATTTTAAGAAAATTAATTGATAAAGATTCTATTGTTTTAGACATTGGATGTGGGTGTGGTAGAGTTGAAAAATTCTTGGCAGAGTATTGTAAGGAAATACATGGTATTGATATATCTTCAAGGGCAATTAGAATAGCAAAGAAATTTGTAAATAAGCCAAATGCCTTCTTTTATACAACCGATAATTTAAGTATTTTTAATGATAAGATGTTTGACTTAGTTTTTGAAATAGCGACATTTCATCATATGTCAAGAGAAGATTTTTATTGTTATCTTTTGGAAGTATATAAAGTTTTAAAAAATAAAGGAATTTTTTTCTTTATTTTCAATCATATAACAAATAATTCCAATTTTGAGTATTTTGTTTATAATTCTTTAATAAGAAATAAGAGTTGTTTGAGAATGAGATTCTATACTGGTAAAGAAATAAAATTCATACTAGAAAAAATTGGTTTTAGAAACATAAAAATCGAGGTTTGGAAAAATAGATGGAAAAATAATTGTGTTAAAAAAGTTATAGCAAAAAAGAGATGTTAGATGTGGGTGTCTTACTCTTTAAACCAAATTATACTCATGATATTGCTGTAATACCACCAGTTGGGCTGTGTTACATTGCTTCTATTTTAGAAAAGGAAGGAATTAATGTTTCAATAGTAGATAACACTTTAGAAAACTTTCCACCTCGAACAATTAAAAAAATAGTAAAGAAAAGGAAACCAACTATCGTAGGTATATCTTGTTCAACACCCATGATTTTTGAAGGATTAAAACTTGCAAAAATTGTTAAGGAAGTGAATCCAAAAATCCATATAGTTATGGGTGGGCCTCATCCTACATCTTTACCAATCGAAGTATTATCAAATACCTTTGTTGATTCAGTATGTATACGTGAAGGTGAATTTACATTTTTAGAATTATATAAAGCCCTAGAAAAGGGTAAAGGTTTATCAAAAATTAAGGGACTTGTATTCAAAAATTCTAGAGGTAAAATTAAATTCAATAAGCCACGTCATTTCATTCAGAATCTTGATGACCTACCCTTTCCAGCATACCATCTTCTTGATATAGAAAAATATTTTAAATTGCAAAAAACATATGGCATAAATACCAAATATAGCAGAAATCTTCCAGTTATGACTTCACGTGGCTGTCCAGGTACATGCACTTTCTGCTCCCGTTTTTTAGGAAAGATATTTAGATATAGAAGTCCTAAAAATGTTGTTGATGAAGTTGAACATCTTATAAAAACATATAAAGTCAAAGAAATTCACTTTATTGATGATAATTTCGCGCTTCTTAAAAAACGGGCTATGGAAATTTGTGATGAAATAATTGGTAGGAAATTAAATATTTCATTCAAATTTCCAAATGGTATAAGGGAGGATTTTCTAGATAAAGAGTTATTGAAAAAATTAAAAGAGGCAGGGTGTTATGCATTAGATTTTGGTATTGAGTCAGGATCTCAAAGAATTTTAGATATAATGAAAAAAGGTAAAAAGGTGGAAGAGATAAGGAAAAAAGTTATATTATGTAAAAAAATGGGATTTAGCTTAACTGCATCATTTATTTTTGGGACACCTGGAGAGACTATTGAAGATATGAATAAAACAATAGAATTTGCTACAAGTATACCTCTTGATGGTGCAGATTTTGGCATACTCATACCATATCCTGGTACTGAAATTTTTGAAAAAGGTAAAAAAAATGGTCAAATTAAACATTTTAATTATGATAAGTACATCCCAACACTTGGAATGGTAGATCCGGCTCTTGAAACAAATGATTGGAGTATAGAAGATTTAATTAATATACAGCGAAAGGCGTACAAAAAATTTTATTTTAGATTAAAGTATATTTTATCAACATTACCTAATTTAGTCAATCCTCAAAAAGTTAAAAAATATATTATTTTTCTCAAAAAAAGCTTTCATTAACTAGAAATAAAATTATTTCATAATTACGCTTAATTCATAATTAAAAATATACTTCTCTAGAAGAGTCTTTCATGAAATTACTTTAAAAAAATTTTTTTCTTACATATATAATAAATTTCTGTAGATAGTTGTTTGGGGAACTTTAAAAAATAAGGTAAAACTCCACCTGAAAAAGCAATCTCATTTTTAATTATAAAATATTTTCTTAGTAACTTTTTGCTATTTTTTATAGTAAAAAACCAATGATGCCTTCCATATTTTTGTTCCTCTAATGTTCCAATGTCATTATCATTTCTTATTAAATAAAATATTCTGTTTAAACCTAAATCGTTTGGTAATGATATCAACGCTGTGTTATTTTTATTTTTTAATACCCTATAAATTTCTTTTAGAATAACATTTGGTTCTATTAACAAATGTTCTAAAATAGATGTACAAACAACATAGTCGAAAAAATTATTTGAAAATGGGATTTTTCCTTTGTTTAAATCACATTTTTTAAAATTTTTATGTTTTATTTTAAAGATATCTAAAGGATAATAGTTAATTTCTTTAGGTAAAAATCTTTCTAATTCTCCTTTGAAGGCACCTAAATCTAGCAGTTTTCCAGTTTTTATATTTATCAATTTTGCTTTAAATTCTGCTCTTTTTAAGTGATGTTTTCCTATTTCCCAATTTTTTATACTTTTTTTATAAACTTCTAGACTATCTTTCATTTTTTATCTACCTAAAAATGCTTTTACATGATCCAAAAGTACTTTGGGGTTCTTTTTTATTTGACCTATTACGTATTTAGTAAAAGAAAGTCTGCCTTTATTTCTATAAAAATATCTTACTAAGTCAAGCCTCATCTTTACCAGTTTTTTTAAACTATTATCAGCCGTATATTCTGGTATTGTTTTATCTGTTAACCAGTAGTCATCATTAATTAACCCTTTTTGTTTTGCCAACTCATATAATTGAGTTGCGGGGAATATATGAGTGAGAGAAACTATAATTATATCTGGCTTGGCCTCATCAAGCAGTTTCTTTGTTTCATTTATTGTTTCCCATGATTCTTCAGGATTGCCAATCATAAGTAATATTTCTGTTTCTAAACCTACTTCTCTAGCCCATTTAAAGGCATTTCTTATTTGCTCTAAGGTTATCATTTTATTGATGTTTTTAATTATTCTTGGACTTCCAGATTCAACTCCAAATTCCAACATGTAACATCCTGCTTTTTTCATCCACTCTAACATTTCCTTTGAAACACAATCTACTCTAGTTTCTGTAAACCATTTTATTTTCAAGTTTCTTTTAATAATCTCTTTGCAGATATCAATAACTCTTTGTTGATTAACTGAAAAAACATCATCGGAGAAAGAAAAGAACTTTACTCCATATTCTTTATTTAGCCATTCTAATTCATCTACCACATTCTTTGCAGATCTTGGTCTCCAAAATCTACCCCAAAATTGAGTTGTGGAACAAAATGTACAACCAAATGGACAACCTCTTGAAGTAATAAGGTTTGCTTTTACTTCTTTTGTTGTCAATGTTGGCGGGGTTGGTATAGCATATTTTTCAAGGTTCATGTTCCTATAAGATGGAAATGGTAATTCATCTAAATTTTTTATTAGCGGTCTTGGTTCTGTTTTAATAATTTTTCCATTGTTTCTAAAAACTATGCCTTTTACTTTTTTTAGCGACAAACCTTTATCCAAAACTTTTACTAATTCAACCATTGTAATTTCTCCTTCACCTATTACAATGAAATCTACAGAAGGAAAGTTTTTCATTATTTGCTCCCACATGAATGTTGCATGTGGACCACCGAGAACTACTTTAATGTCTGGTTTTATTTCTTTAGCTAATTTTGCTAGTTTAAACGAACTATTTCTATAAGTTGTAAAACAACTTATACCAACTATGTCTGGGTCATAATCTTCTATGATTTTTTTTATCTCTTCATAAGAATCATAGATATCTACAATATTACTATCAGTATAGCCTGCTTTGTCTAGACATGCTTGAATGTAACAAAGACCCAAAGGCGGCTCAGTCTTTGGTACTCCTATCAATGGTGTTAATAATAATATTCTCATTTTTTCACAATCTTATACCATACAAGAGGAGCAAAATTTTTTATCCATTTTGAAGTTATACCGAATCTAGGATAAATGTTAATTATTCTAAAGCCGCAATTGTTAAGAAATATTTTCGAATTTCTTATGTTAAAAAACCAATGATGCTGAAACTCTTGTTCTTCTATTGTATCGTATTTAAACTTAAAAAATGAGTCTAACTTATTCCATAAGCTAGATTCATTTGGTAATCCTATCATAGCAAAACCATTGTCCTTTAACACTCTTCTTATTTCTTTGCAAATCTTTATAGGAAAGAATGTGTGCTCAATAATCATACTTGCAACAACACAATCAAATTCTTTATTTTTATAAGGTAGATATCCTTTATTTAAATCCCATTTTTTTGCATTTTTATGTTTTATAGGCATCACATCAAGAGGATAATATTCAACATTTGGTGGTAAGAATTTTTCAAGTTCTCCTCCCCATGCACCTATATCTAACAACTTTCCCTTAACATTTCCTAATAATTTTGCAAGTATTTTAGACGATCTTTCATTGGATCTAAATTTCTTCTTCCAATTACCCCAATTCTTTTTTTTATAAATTTCAGATAAGTGTTTTGACATTAGCCCACTTAAAAATTAGTTTTATTTATTTCAAAAACTAATGTTTCTTGATTTGAAAAAATAGTATTAAAAATAGTTGAATTACTGGATACAGCATTAACAAACCTATAGGTAAACAGACCT
>Ga0209636_10009226_pt1 | contig 10059 bp, 9 predicted proteins | sample DeeMarSWOR152_54_FD_187464 | JGI IMG/M metagenome (GOLD analysis project Ga0209636, IMG submission 187464) | Marine sediment microbial communities from White Oak River estuary, North Carolina - WOR-1-52-54 (SPAdes) (version 2) | ecosystem: Environmental > Aquatic > Marine > Intertidal zone >... | reverse complement strand
CTTCGATTCTCATGTTCAAAAGCTTGTAGAAGGGACTGGCTTCGCCTTGTTTGACCAGTCTTTCCAGTGCAGGTTTCACAATTCACACCTGAAGAAAGGTGAAGATTTCTAGGTTTATAACTTTCTAGGTTTCTAACAAAGAAAAAATTAGAAGTTTATAATTCTTTAACTAAATTATAAATTGGAAACTTGGAGAATTTTTTGGGGAGCTAAATAATGATTGATCTCAAGAATCTGGAGGATGAAGAACTCCTGCATTTGTATGCGAGGTTAATGGAGGAACTTCGCCAACGGAAACTCATTAGATCGAGCAACAATCCAGTCTCAGATTATGCCGAAAAGATAGTCTGCGAAAAGTTGAATTTGTCTCTTCAAGCGAAGTCAAGCAAGGGTTATGATGCTATAGATGAAAATAGTGGAGCGAGATACCAAATAAAGGCTCGTCGATTAACGCGGCACAATATGTCAAGACAACTGGGGGTCATTAGAAATCTTGACCAAAGGCTTTTCGATCACCTAATCGCAGTGATATTCGACGAATCTTTTAAGCCAACTGAGATTTGGAAAATGCCACGAGAGACAATTCCAAAATATGCTCGATATTCCGAGCACCAAAATGGACATATTCTCGTTCTCACAGGTGAAGTACTTGAAGACTACACTGTTACTAGGGTTCAATAGTTATTCTGTGCGAGTCCCATTTTCGGCAGTTTGTGGAACTCCTCTTCAGTGATTTCATCTTTCTTTGAACGATTCTTATCCCAATGCCAAAAGATCTGATCAAGTTCTACACATGAATATCCTGTCAGTTCGGATAGAAGCTCCACTACTTCGATTTCATTTCCCAGCCCGATATCTTTCAACGTTTCTTTCACATGAACATCTGGTTTGACAGTATCTATTCCACAGATTAATCTGAGGTTTTGCAACGTAGCTGGACCTACGTCTTGTATTCTGCCAATCATGTCATCCTCAAGGTTCCCGACGTCGACCTTCTTCGCCCAATCTTGAATTGCCTCCCAATCATCATTGAATCCTTTTTCTGTTCGGTAGTAAGCAAACGCTTTGATGAGATTCTTTAGCATTACATATCGCCAAAACGGAGTTTTCTTAATGTTAAGATCCAAAACCTTTTTGCAGAATTCTCTCTCACTCATCGAGTCGATAAGACCTTTTAAATCCTGAAGGGTTTCAACGTAAGGGTACTTAACCTTGAAAGCTTCAACTCTGGGACTTGCTGTTTCATCCCATCTCTGTCTCATGGCTAATACGGTAGTTATAAGTGCCATTGCAGCACTTTCAACTCTAAGAGATTTCTTTTCCCTTCTAGCTAGTTTTCCTATCGTTATCGTTTTCCCTTCATCGTCTTTAACTTCAGTCTGACGCATATCCTCGACTCTCTTTCTCAGAAGATCCACCTTTTTCATTTTCTTAACCTCAACCAGTTACAAGGTCAATTACCTTTCTTTTGAAATTTCCTTATATTAGCATTATAAGTTAAATAAGAAAAAATCGAAAGAAAAGTCAATTCTCTAGCTTTGTAACTTACTAACTCAAGATAGAATTAAAAAGTTATAATCTTTCGACGTAATTACGAAGTAGAAAGTCAGAAACCTATTTGAGACGTTGCTTATGGACTATGATGAGTCATTTGAGGATGCTCTCAACAGCGTTTTGAAAGTGCGCGCGTGTGAGGAATTGCCTAATGCAAGAATCAGAACTGTACGCCTCAATTAAGACCTTCATCAGATATACATGCAAATATCCATGTGTTACTACCGAAGCTGGAAGACAGGGCATTGGATATGTGGACGTTTTCGGGGCACGTTATAAGAACCTGGAAACATTCGAAATTGAGACTGTTGGTGTTGAGGTCAAATTCTGGAAGAAAGCGGCATCTACTGATTTCGGTCAAGCGAAAGGTTACTCTGTATTCTGTGACAAAGTGTATTTTGCCTCAACAAAGTGGATTGAGAATGTAGAAGTATTCAATGACGTAGATATCAAAATCGCAAAACACTTGGGTATTGGGCTAATCAAGATTGAGGATGAAAAACCATGCATAGTTCTTGAGGCACCGTCATACAGACCAATGATTGAAATACGTGATGATGTCTTAAGAGCCAAAGATATCTACCGTTGCGTATCTTGTAATATCCTTGACATTTATCAAAAGAATGTGACAACATGGGATAGTGACACGAAGATCACTAGCTGGACAAGGGACAAAATAAAAGAGGGCAAAGGTCTTCTGATAAAAAATGAGGACAAATTCTACTGCAATCGATGTGCCAAAAAGAAACTAAAGCTAGGCGAGAATAGGCTATTTATATAGAGAAGCCTCTCAGTGAAATGTTGACTGGTTGGTTGGGATTAAATTTTAACCCTAAACCAAGTTGGTTGGTTGGGTTGACCGTCGTCCGTGGTTGGTTGGTTGGGTGAAAATTTAACCCCAAACCCTCTCCCTCTCTCGCTCACCCCAGACACACCGCCACACGCACTCTCTCACTCTTACACACGTTCACTGTGTGAGTTTACAAAGATACCTGTTGTGCACTCCCATAAATTACTGCGCAACGCATTGGGATTGTAAGTTTTGGGGAAAATAAAGAAATAAGATAAAGTGCGACCAGTGCAGGCGAATCAGCATAATACAAGAATTGGAGTAAAACTAATTCAAAGGAAAGTTTTATCTATGGAAAAACGCATAAATATTTCTTATGTCAGAGTTGTCAAGTGCAAAAGAACTTATGAGATATAAGAGCAAAGATTTGCTGTATGCCCTTAGTAAAAAGGGTCCGATGAGAGAAAGACGCTTAAGACCTACTGCTGTCAAAAAAGAAGAACAAGAAATAGAGAAATTGTTTACAAAAGCAACAAAAGAAATGTCTGGAACTAAGTTGATCACAGTTTCTTTGAAAAAATTGAAGATTTTAAGAGATCACGACTGGGGAAGCGGAGAAATATACGTTGTTACTACGATTTTGGATAATTCAGGACAAAAAGAATTCAAAACACCAATTTTTCATGGAATCAAAGATGGTGATCTGTTACCATTCGGATCTGGCGGAATGCTTGTAGGCATGAAAAGCAAAGACCAAGCCAAAGATCCTGGACTATTCTTGGATTTACACGGAATAGTTATGGAATGTGATTCAGACATCAGAACCCTTGGTGATAGAATTCAAAAAGCCAAAAAGGAATCAAAGTTTGACAAAATAGAGGAAATTGCAAAGACCCTTTCAGCATTCGACCCCACAAAATTAACGGCTATAATGAATGGTGTTTCTATATTCTTAGATGTCTTAGTTGCTATAATGCAAGACAACAAGGATGATTATGTAGCTCAATTTCATGATTTCTATTTACGGCAACAAGCATTTGGTGTTGGTCGACACCCTGAAACAGGTACTTATCGATGGCAAGATGTTGAATTAGCCTACAGTATAGACATGGTTTGATACTAATCAACGCGCGCGTGGCCAACCTTTAGAGGGCATGCAACAAATAGGCACTCGTAAAAAGGTATCTTTCTCTTCTCAGTTTTTGTACTGCTCTGTATACTCGATTTCGATACTATCTACAGTAGATTCTGATGATACCTTCCTATTCCATTAATAACCACAGGTATATGCGGAATCAGGTATACACTTTTTAGGAAGCCTATAATTGGTTGTCCATTAACCTTCGTCCGTTTTGGTTGGTTGGGTGGGATTTGAACCCCCAACCATGTTGAGATACCACTTGCAAAATCCCGATTTCCCGTCTTTGCTAAACGTGCTAGTTAGCATGAAAGTATTCTCGTGGAGTTCCGGTTAGGAAATACACTAGGCAACCTACGGAATAAACGAATGGAGATGGTAGAAGCAGAATTCTTGCTATACTAAGAAATTTATACCAATCAGCACCTCCTTCGAAATAAAACATCCAGTGCCATACCCCCATGAAGGTGTAACACCATGCAAAAAACAAAGAAAAAACTATCCAAAACATCATTGAGACATGCCATACATATCTTCACGAACCATACATCCACATCCTGCATGCCTTGAATACTAAATTAACCAAGACTATAAAGCTACACATAAGAATTAAAACCGCTATTCTAGCATAAAGTAGTGACAGATAAGAAAAGATTTAACTTGTTTCTTTTTCACGGATCAAAACTGCATTTATTAATCCGTCTTGTCCCGGACGCGAAGTGACACGAGCCAAGCCTTTAGGAGTTTCTATTATCGCTCCTTTGGTTATCACGCCTCTACGATCATAATCAACATTTGCCCGATTTTCAATAACACGCTTGACTTCAACTTTCTCTGTTTTTCCGCTCTTAGGATCTGTTAAACATGCGTATTCGTCTCTTAAAATCCTGATCTTCACGTTTCTGCCTTTTCTCCGTTCTACCTTCCTCTTTGTTTCGCCTAGGATGGTTTCAGCTGGAAATGAGCCTTGCTCAAATTTCCTCTTCTTTCTATAGCTTCTTTTTCTGCCTCCCGAAGGCTTTCTCTTGTGCGAGTCACCGTGCCAAACTGACAATTTTCATTTCTCCATGCAAGGTTAAACCTAAGTGTTGAGTATCATCGCTGTTCAAAATATAAACCTATCCGTCTCGTTTTGGAAACCTTTCACTTCTGCTTCGGCATGATTTCCTGTTCAAAAACTTTCTTCAACTGTCTTTTCATAGCTGAAAGCTCATGGCTTAGACCGAAATAATCAGCAAAATACTCTGTTGTTCTCAGAAGTGTTGAACGTCCTTTCCTTTCACCCGCAACTAGATCCATTTCTTTTAGTTGTTTAATGTGACCATAAGCATGATGCCCCCGCATTTCAGTAACCCTCTTCTGAGACACTGGTTGTCTGTAGGCTATATAGGCGAGTGTCTTTAATGGACCAGTAGATAACAGTGGCTTCTTAACAAGCTTCTTAACGTGAGGAGTGAAATCTGTCTTCAACTGCAAAACATATCTTTCATCCTTTAACCCCAAAATTTCAAGGGCTGTGTTTCTATTCGCATATTGCTTAACAAGCATTTTCACTAGTTTTCGGACTTTATTTTTTGACCGGGTCTTCAGAACCGAACACAACTCATTAAGATCTAACGGACGGCCAGTAACATACAACGCAGCCTCCACCAAAGCAAGGTCCCTCTGGTTTTTCTGCGCGGCTTGCTTCTGCGCAAAAGCTCTATCCGGCTCAATCGCTTGTTTCTCAACTTTCTGCAAGGCTCAAGTCTCCAATACACATGTATATCTGCGATAGAATTTAACGTTAAAGCTACCGCACGATCTCGAATCCTCTTTCTTACGGTTTTGTGCTCAACCTTTGCAGTTTTTCTCGTTCCTTTCCTATGTCTTCGTCTTGCACTTGCTTAAAGAGCACCGCAGGTTTGTTAATTTTGTGTTGACTAGGAATCCTCAGTTCATAGGCCGTGTCCCAGTTTTCTTTATGCACAGACCCTTCCAAGTTAAGTTGTTTCCAGAGGTTTTCAGCTGAGAAAGGTATGTAAGGTTCTAACAAGATGGCTAGACTTCTAACCACATTAACGCATAAGTGAAGAGTTGTCTTGGCTTTGTCCTTGTCAATCCACGGTTTTTTCCGCTGGAAATACTGGTTGCAGAAAGTGGAAAGCTCGATTATTTTCCTCAGTCCTCTGCTCAACTCTATTCTATCGATTTCTTGACCTACATCTACCACCGCTGTTTTAAGTTTCTCAATCAGTTCTCGATCTAAATCGTCAAAGCTTTCAGCTTCAGGCACTTTTCCATCATAGTTTGACCAGACAAAAGTTAGAACGCGATGTATGAAGTTGCCAATGTTGGCTATAAGTTCGTTGTTTATTCTTTTTTGAAAGTCTTCCCAGTTGAAGTTCACGTCTGATTGGCTGTAAGGAGTGATTGCGCTCAAATAGTATCTCAGGTAGTCTGGCGGAAACTTATCCAAGAACTCTCTTACACCTATGTACCATTCTCGACTCTTTGAAAATTTCCGCCCCTCAAGTGTGAAGTAACCTCTTGTTGGGATGAAATCTGGTAGTTTGAAACTTCCCTCTCCCATTCTCATGGCGGGTAGAAACAGATAATGATGGTACACTATGTCTTTTCCAATGAAATGGTAGATTCTCGATGAGTTCCAAGCTTGGTTCCCATCAATCCTTTTTTTCCCCAAGTATTTCAGTGTGGTTGAAATGTAGCCAAGATGATTGTTAAACCAGACGTAAAGCACTTTTCCTTTCGCTTCTTCGAGAGGGATAGGTATCCCCCAATGTATGTCACGGCTGATGTCCCAATCTTTCAAGCCTTCCCTCACCCAGTTTAACACATAGTTTTTGACTTCCGGCTGAAGATTCTTGTTCTCTGTCAACCACTTCTCAAGCTTGCCTGAAAAATCACTGAGTTTGAAGAAGTAATGTTCGCTTTGTTTGCTTGTGGGTTTTGAGCCGCAGATAGCGCAATGAGGGTCGAGAATTTCCCCAGACTGATAAGTTCTTCCACATTCTTCGCAGCCGTCTGAATATTGCTCAGTCGCGCCGCAGTAGGGACATGTGCCCTTAACGTAGCGATCAGGCAGGAACTTCTTGCAGTTTTCACAATATGGTTGCCATATAAGCTGTTTGTAGATGTAACCTTCGTCGTACAGTTTTTTGAAGAAATATTGCGTGAGTTCGATGTTTTCTTTGGAGCTTGTCTTATCGAATGTGTCAAAGCATATTCCTAGATCATTGAAGTCTTTGAGGTCTTTCTTGTTCCAATAATCCACAAACTCTTCTGGGCTTATTCCCCTTCGCTCAGATTCAACCAGTATGGGGGTCCCGAAGTCGTCTGTGGCGCCCACATGAATTATGTCGTCGCCTCTAAGTCTGCAAAATCTTACAAATATGTCAGCTGGCAGATACGTCGAAGTTATATGTCCTAAATGGATTTCACCGTTTGCGTATATTAGAGCAGTTGTTACAATGATTTTCTCGACTGCGGCCACCACCAAATTCGTTATAGAATGGTTATTGTTGCCATATTTAAACGCAACTTCATATGTCTAATAAATGAAATCATCAGGGAGAAAATGCGCAGGTGCGCTGACACGTAAGCAGTCTTGGGCTAAGAATTTGTCAGTCAAATTCTATTAAGTACAAATGATGGTAGCTTCCCTTCTTCGACAAGCTTTTCCACCAAGTTGGGCATGCTGTTCCATTGCTGAACACAGAGATCGAATTCTTCTTCTGTAATATCTTTTAGTTTGGGAGCCAAGAATGTCAGCAATCCTGCAGTAGTTCCCATGAGATGGCGGATTTTCTCGCAAGGAAACTCATTGCATTGAGCACAGCTTTCTAGACCTTTCTCTCGAGCACAGGGTCGAGCTTTGCATTGCTTATCAGCGATTCTATTACCTTTACTCTTACATCCTTCGCAGGCAACATTTTCTGCAGTGTAGTGTTGATGACCAAGGTATTTTCGCCACGCGTCAACCATTCTCTTTCGGACATTGACATCATCTGATCGAGCTGCACACAAGTGACAGCTGTATCCACAGTAACCAATCATCTTATCTTCAGACTTGACCATATCACTGGCACCTCTTTGAAGGTGAAGTGGCAATCCTATTTTAGTTTTTCTTCCATGTGCGCGACAGAAACTATAGCAAAAAACGGACCATTTGGGAGATACTGTGCTCTTGGTTTGGCTCTTAAATGGAGCCTACGGTTGCTAGGATTTTAGGAAATGATGTTAATCGTTATGTATACCTCTTCAGACTCTTCATCCTGCCACAGGTTTATGCGCGCATCTTGCGCCAAGAACAGCAAAACAATGAATGTGCGAATTGCTTCCAGCCGCTCCATGCCTTTGACCAAAGTCGAAAACTGTATTATTCCCGTGCCTTTCACCTTCTGCGAAAGAGAAGCGTAAAGCTCTTCCATTTGCAGTTCAATTTCCATCAAGTACAGGTCTAGTTGTGGCAGAATTTCCGAAGCAGTAGGAAAGATAGATTCTGAAACAGCCTTTTGCAGACGGACAAGTTTCTCACCTTTCAAAACGTCGTCGAGAACTTCCAGCAGGTGTTGTATGGTTGTTGAAGTTAACTCATGCCTTAATGGCAGAAACAAGGGTGGAGTAAGAAAGTCCTTTGGAGGCTTTGGTTGTGGAGGCGGTTCTTCAAGTTCCAGCAGAAGCTTCGACTTCATCAAGTATATGAGAGCTGAAGAATCTAAGGCTACACCTGACGCCCTAAAGTCTACCAGTCCAGTTTTTTCCATTTCCTCAAGAAATGAAGTAAGCAAATACGCAATGTTGATGTTCCAAGGCGTAAGCTTCTCAAGTCTCTGGAACTCGAAGAGGATGTTCCACGGAGGACGCAGATAAAACGGCTTCTTAATAGCTGCAGAAGCCATTAACTTGTCACCTCTAGAAACTTCGCTGAAACAACATCTGCAACTCCGTTGCGTGCATAGACCCCATAGACTTTTTGGGCTTTACTTACCATTTCAGGCTTCAGTGTGACAACCACAAACTGATTTTTCTGCGACTCTTCCAACAGCAAGTCAGCAAGTTTCGACACGTGAAAAGCGTCTAAATGAGCGTCTATCTCGTCGAGAATGTAGAAAGAGGCAGGAGTGAATTCCTTGAGAGCAAATATAAAGGCAACAGCGGCAACTGAACGTTCGCCGCCACTGGCTCCACTTACAACTATCGAAGGTTTGTTTGGAAACTGTACGATCATGTCCGTGCCGCCTGAGAAGGGGGCATCCATGTTTTCAAGTTTCAAAGCAGCGTTTCCACCTCCAGTAACCTTTGAAAAGTACTCTTGGAGATTGCGATTGATTTTTTCAAAGGCTTCCATGAAGACCTTGCGTTTTTTGCGCTCAATCTCATCCATGAACTGCACGATGGCCTGTTTTTCCTTTTCGAGCTCGTTTAACCTCAAAGACAGTTCCTTGTAGCGAGAAATTTGCTCAGCATAATGGGATAACGCAAGCTGGTTTACTGCTCCTATCCTTTCAAGCTCAAACTGCATCATTCTTATGGATGTTTCCGCTTCTTCAACCTGCTTCGGAGTCACGTCTAACGGTTCTTCGTAACCGAATTGTCTGAGTTGATTTTGATGTTGCTCAAGATGCAGTAAGGATGTCTGTATTTTCAGCTGGAGTTGGTTCAGCAATCGGTCAGCTGGTTCATATTCTGAGTCAAGCTTATGAAGTTCTTTGTCTATGTCGTCTATCTGAGTCGTGAATTTTTTAGTTTCTTCTCTTGCTGACAAAACAGTTCTGGAGAGTTCAATACGGGTTTTTTCCAGTTCCGTCAGCTCTTGATTCAGAGATTCCCTCTCTAGAAGCGCGGCTCCTACTTCCTTTTCAACTTTTCTTAGTTGTTGTTCAACTTTCGAGAGCTGGATTTTCGCGTTTTTATAACCAACCCTTAAAACATTGTCGAATTGTGATTGAAGCGTTGATATTTCCGTTTGAACGGTGCCTAGTCTCTGCCTCAAAGTGATTATTCCTTCCGCTCGTTTTTCCCTTTCAATCTCCATTTCTTGAATATGAGCGGGATCCGCCTTCTTCCTTAGCTCAGCCAGTTCCTTCTGGAGCCTTCGCATCTCTTTTTGAGTAGAACTTCTTTCAGCTCTGTGAACCCACATCTGCGACTTCTCTTTTTCGATTTCCTTTTCAAAACGTTTGATATTGTTGTCTACTCGTTTGACGTTGATTTTTGATCTTCTCAGGCTCCTCTTAACCCTAGCTACTTCAGTGTCAAGTGAGGTCATGGCTTCTGACAATCGGGCGATTTCGACACGAGTCTTGTCAACGTCTTCCTCAAAAGAAGTCATGTCACTACTTCTTCTAGAGAGATGCTGATGAAGGGCTGCAACAGCTTCGTCAAGACTTTTGATTGCTGCTTCGCTTGGGATAATGGTCGAAAAATCTATTGGCGCACGATAGTAACCGCTCTCCAGTGCACCACCGGCTTCGTATAGGTCTCCGTTAACTGTAACGGCACGGTAGCCTTCATTGGATATGGTTAATGCGGTCTTGTCGTTTGAGACCACTACCGTGTCGCCGAAGACAAAGTG
>Ga0209636_10009225_pt1 | contig 10060 bp, 8 predicted proteins | sample DeeMarSWOR152_54_FD_187464 | JGI IMG/M metagenome (GOLD analysis project Ga0209636, IMG submission 187464) | Marine sediment microbial communities from White Oak River estuary, North Carolina - WOR-1-52-54 (SPAdes) (version 2) | ecosystem: Environmental > Aquatic > Marine > Intertidal zone >... | reverse complement strand
CCTCCCTCACTGCGGCATCTACTTGTCATCGGATGATAACAACATAACCTTCAACATTATAAGAAACAACTTGTATGGAATCAAAGGATCTTCAGACAACAGCATAATAGCTCGCAACAACATAACCCTAAGCGACGAGGATGGCGTCAGCCTCTCCTCTTCTTCAGGTAACATCATATCGTCAAACATTCTGAGAGGCAATCACGAAGGCATCTCAATCTTCCAGTCTTCGCGCACTCAAATAACTCGAAACACTGTGGAAGAGAACATAGTAGGTATTAGTTTAAGCACCTCCTCCAACAATACTGTGCGAGAAAACACGGCAAGAGACAACGAACACGGCATCTGGATTCACTTCTCCAGTAACAACGTAATTAGTGAAAACGAGATAACTACCTCATCAGGTGCAATATGGCTCACAAACTCCACATTCAACACAATGCTGCATAACACGATAATAGGTGCCAACTTCGGAGGCATCCACCTTGAGCGTTCTTCAAACAACACCGCCTATGAAAACACCGTCAACGAATGCGGTTTCGGAATTCGACTTGGAAATTCCACCAACAACACATTCTTCCACAACAATCTTCTTAATAACACTCAACAGACGGACTTCTACTGGCTCAACTTCACTAACACTTGGGACAACGGCCGCGAAGGCAACTATTGGAGTGACCAAAATAACACTGACTCCGATGGAAATGGAATCGGTGACACACCCTACATTATTAACGAAAACAACCAAGACAACTATCCTCTAATGAATTTACGCTGGAATCCAGCGGACGTTAACCATGATCTGAAGGTCGACATCTACGATGCAGTACTGTTCTGTGGAGCCTACCTATCCACTCCCTCAGATCCCCGTTGGAATCCGCTCTGCGACATCGCTGAACCCCTCGGAGTCATAGACATCTACGACGTAGTACTAATGTGTGGGCACTACGGAGAAGAGTTCACCCTTTAGAAACCGCATGAATGTCTGCTACTGCTCGGGATTAAATAAGAGCGCGTACGAATTCCGCGACGTACATATATAAGATTCCCCGCCAAGGCAAACAGACGCGACGTTAACGCCATTCGAAATGATTACAGAGAGAGAATGACGACGTTTTCCCCGCCCTTTCAACACAGTTGCAAGTCGTAAAAAATCTATAATAGCGTGCATGCATTGGCGTCGAAGCCAACGAGGCTCGCTCCGATAAAACTACTCATAGACGTGCATGCTAACGTCTGCCTGCTAAACGGTTCTGAGCCTGTAGAGAACCTTTGAACCTCTAAGTGTCTTGTGAACGGCGTCTCCAAGCTGAAACAAGTCTTGCAACTCAGCTTGGCGGCCCCAGTTGTAGACAAAGTCGTGCTCTCCTTTTGTAGGCTTGAAACCTATTTCTTGAAGTCTCACAACCACAAATGTAGGGTTTCTGCCCTGGCTATTGAACCAAAGAGTCAAGTATGTCTTCGGAAAAGCCCCTCTCATCTTGCCTGCTTTCTGAGCCAATTCGGCTTCAAGCTTCGCTTCGATGTCTTCAACTTTGTCACTCAACTCTTTGTCGTCTTCTTCTATCGCCCGCAGCTCTGCTTCCAGCTCTTCTGTGTGGCTCCGTAGTTCCTCAATCCTTGAACCCAAGAAAACACCTATAAATAGACCTTCGAATTCGTGATAAGTAGTTTATGAAATCGTAGTCAAGATTGGTGAGCACACGCACAGAGACATGTCATGCACGCACGCGGCGAAGCAGTCGGCTTCAGGGGTGACCACTGCCAAACGGAATATGCATGTATCAGACGCGCAACCAAAAGAAGGAAGTTGCATGCATGCCGGTGACAGTCATTGGTTTTTTAGAATCTGAGTGATAACGAGGGCAATAGTGTAGAAGGCTATTGCTGTGGGGAAAATGATCCAAATGTCGAGGAGGTTGATTGCTATACCTAGTATTATTGGCATCACTATTCCTATGACGCTCTCGGGAATGAACTGTATGCTGAAGGCAGTTCCTCTTGATTTCTGTGGTATGATTCTCGCGACCAGCGAAGTTGTGATGGGCATAGTCATAATGTTGAAAAAACCGTAAATGATATAGAATAGCGAGGTCTGAGTTGCCGAAGTTGAGAAGAACATGCAGAACAAGGCGGCGGAGGCTGTCGAAATAATCAACGTTAGGGACTTTCTCCATCCTAGTTTGTCGCCGAAATACCCTCCTATGATGACGCTGGTTAAACCGATTAGAGGGTTCAAGCCGAAAATGATGCTTGCTAGGCTGGCGTCGAGCCCTTTGCTCTTTGTTAGGTAAGTTGTTAAATATGTTGAGATTGTTCCTCCTGCAGCGCCTAAGAAGAGCATCAGCAAGAGAAAGGACAGAAAGGCAACAGACATAACATCCTTTAGAGGAGTGATCAGGCTTTTTGCGCTTACCTCATCATGACGCCCATGCGGGGGCTCATCTACTCTTGAAAAAAAGGCTGTAACTGCGGCAACCGATATCGGAACAATCCAAACTAGGTAGACATACCTCCATTCAAACCAGTTTAGCACGAGCCCCAGCGTGATGGGCCCAAGGGAGATCCCGAAAGTGCCGCTTGCGCCGTGGAACCCCAATCCTCTACTAAGGAAGTCTGTCGGCGAAATGTTGCTGGTCGCACTCAAAGCTGGCGGATGGTAGAAGGTCGACGCTAGAGCGGTTAAGGAAAAACCTAGGACGATAACCTCCAAAGTGGGGAACAACATAATCAGTGAAGCAGCCACTGCCTCTAGAGACAGACTGAGAGATATGAGCTTGGTATGACTCAAGCGGTCAGCAAGCAAACCACTCGGAACTGAAAAGACCAGCGAGAAAGCTCGCGGAACAGCCACAGCAATACTTGCAATGAGAATAGACAACTCATATTCGCTAATGAGAATGGGTAGGAGAGCGAGGGGAAGATTCGTGTAGACGTGTATCAAAGTGTGAGAAGTGCATAAGAAAAGCAGTCGAAGTCTGAAACCCCTCATCATAAACCCGTCGAGCCCGCGAGGTTCAGAGTATTGTGAATAGACTGCTGTTGAGAAGCAGAAGAATACCTTGGATTACACAGGTTAAACCGATGACAGTTGCCACTGGCTTGAAGGCCAATATCATGGCAATCAGCTTTAACATATCTTCTACGAACTTGAAAAGCAAGTAGGCGAAGAGAGCTGGAACGAGAAAGATTACTAAGTAGATCCATGCAGACGAAACGCCGAGAACTGCGTCCGGCAAGGGTAGAAACAGGTAAACGGCACCAGCACATAAGCCGCCAACCACCAAGGCAACTAGAGCTGCCCAGGGCACATCCTTTAGAGGCTTCAGAACCAAAGCCAAACCTGCCACTAGCAGCAGAAATCTAGTGCCAAGATCCCAAGCTTGTTTCCACCACACAATCCCCCCAGTAGCTAACAGAAGCACTCCGACAAAGAACCCAAGAACGGATATAGCCTTCTCCGACCCACCTTCAGATTCTTCCTCCGAAGATTTCAGCCCTACAAGTTTTTGCAGAAGCCACGAAGCTTCAACAAGACCCCCCAGTATCAGAATGTAGGGAGTATAGTTAGCCAATTGCGTGAAATCCAACCCTCTAACCTCCGCCATCACTTGATCTGCTGAATTCTTATCTCTTACGCGTGCCCGCTCACTAAAAGCTTAACCCTTTGCAAGAGCACGCCTTGAAGTCTGCGTGCACGCGCCATCAGCATCACGTTTAAATTGGCTGTAAGCGCAGATTCCCTGCGTCCGCACGTACGTCGGAGGAAATTCAGTGCCCGAAAAGAAAAGGCGTCCGAAGCCTATCTGGATCGCGAGAGACCTTTCAAGATGCAGTGGATGCCGAAAATGTGAGATTGCCTGCTCGCTTTTCCACGAGAAGCGAATATGGCCGGAGGCTTCAAGGATAAGAGTCTTCATGCTAATTCCCGGCGTTGAGTTTCCACACTTCTGTGCACAATGCGAAGACCATCCATGTGTCCAAGCTTGCCCAGTTGAAGCATTGAGGGTGAGTGAGAGAACTCAAGCAGTTCTAGTTAAATCAGACAAGTGCATTGCCTGCGGGAAATGCATCGATGCGTGTCCAGGCAGAATTCCCCACATGCACCCAAGGGAAAATCACATCTTAATTTGTGACTTGTGCGGGGGCAAACCTCAGTGCGTTAAGGTTTGTCAGGAGGGCGGGTGGAACGTATTGGAGGCCGTTCCTCGGGTGAATCGGGCGTATAAGCTCTATGCCCGCCGACCAGAAGAGATCACAAGAGATTTGGCTGTTAAGATGTACGGCGCGAAGGCGGAGGAGTTCATTTGAACGCTAGAGCGCCCATCATGGGCTACGCAGGACAGTTCCTCGAAATCGACCTGCCAACAAGAAACATAGCAAAGCAGCCTCTCGACGCCGATTTGCTGAAGGACTACGTTGGCGGCAGAGGCTTAGTCACTAAGATTCTTTGGGATAGACTGGGGGCTGAATGGCAAACAATAGATCCTCTCGGACCAGAGAACATACTTCTGTTCTTCACTGGGCCTTTAACAGGGTACTTCCCTGGCGGAAGAATCTGTGTTTCTGGCAAATCTCCCCAAAGCAACGGTGTGGTAGGCTCAACAGTCGGGGGGGAGCTTGGAGTCGAGCTGAGATGCGCAGGCTATGACGGTGTAGTTGTGACTGGCGAAGCAGAGACGCCGTGCTACCTGTTTATCAACGATTCAGACGTCGAAATCAGAGATGCCAACCACATATGGGGGAAAGATGCTAAGGAGACAACCAGAATCCTCACGAAGGAATGCAGGGAAGTTCTGAGACAGCGCTTCCCTAAGTATGGAGAGATTAAACAACCCGCAATATTGTACATAGGCCCAGCAGGAGAAAACCGAGTCCGAACAGCCATTGTCGCCGCCAAGTGGACCCATGCCGCTGGCTACGGCGGCTACGGCGCCGTAATGGGTTCAAAAAAGCTGAAGGCAGTCGTAGCAAGAGGCACCGGCCCACTTCCAGAAGCAGCTGACATCAAGAAGGTGAAAAGACTAATCAAAATGGTCTGCGACAACGCCTACGAACACAAACTGTGGAGACGTTGGGGAACCGGCGCTGCTGGCTACGAAGTTGGGGCAAAAACCAGTTCTGAACCTGTACGTAACTGGCAGGAAGAATGGCACGACGAAATGACTTTTGGAGTCGACAGATTTGAGGATAGGGTTTGGATAAAACAGTTCTGGGCTGACTTTGGCTGCCCAACATGTTGCTTGAAGATTGCAATGGTGAAAACAGGAAAATTCAAGGGAGCAATCACCGATAATCCAGACTACGAGTTACAAGCTTACCTAGGTACCAACTTGGGAATTTTCACGCCAGAAGAAAACGTCTTTCTTGCGTCGGTTGTTGATGATCTGGGTTTGTGTGGCATACAGACTGGCAATGTGCTGGGATTTGTAGCTGAGCTTTTTCAAAGAGAGATACTGACGAAGAAAGATCTGGACGACATAGAACCCAAATGGGGTGATGTTGAAGCCTTCGCAGCCTTGGCCCAGAAAATCGCCTTCAGAGAAGGCATAGGCGACCTTTTGGCAGAAGGAACGTACCGTGCAGCTCTAAGCATCGAAAAAACGAAGAGAGTGGATGTAATGCCTTACGTTGTGCATGCCAAAGGCATAGGAATCGGTGCCCACGGAATCCGAAGCGGAAAAGACTATCCCCACAACATATCCTATGTATGCTCAGTTCAAGGCGGGGATCACACCTCAACAACAGCCTTGCCACTAAGGGGCCCAGGAAGCGAGGTGTGGAGCATCTTTGACGATTCAGCAGTATACTGCAATTTCAACGGCTTTGGCGTGAAGCGCAAATCTAAGTTCGACTTCTATGAGGCAGTGACCGGTTTGGATCTGACGCTGGAGGAATGGTACGACGTCAAAGCGTTGAGGATACTGCAGATGCAAAGAGCCATGCTTCTGCTCGGTGGACCTGACTTGAAATGGGATTCAGAGAAGCATGATGATAACCCGCCTAGATTTTACGAGCCTCTACCTTCAGGGCCATACAAAGGGAGAGCCGCCCAAAGGGCCAAAGTAAAGGAGGATAGGAAAAGATACTACAAAGAAGTAGGCTGGGACAGAAGTGGCATACCCAAGGCAGAAACGCTTAGAAAGCTTGGGCTGCAAGATGTTGACAGGGAACTAAACAAGATACGCAGGGGAGACCAAGGCAAACGCAAGCGTTAGGAGATAGATGCAGAGAAGCGAGCCGCGCACGCACGCAGCCTTTTCTTGGCAATTGGAATTGTCTAAGGCACCTGTTCTGTACTCAAGGAGAGAGAGTGCATGCAGGCCACTCCGAAGTTTGCGCGCAACGAGATAGTGTGAGGTCATCAGCGCGTGGAATTGGGTAGGGCTTCAGGATATGAACCTGAATCGGAAGGTTTCAGACTCTGAGACTCTGAAGTTTCTGGAATCGTCTCAGCTATGCGATTTAGGCCACCCGTTGATCAAGAGAGCTGCTGACAGAATCGTTGAGAAATCCCAGATGCGAGAAGATGTTGCAGTCAGAATATTTTATTTCGTTAGAGACAAAATATCCCTTGCGCTTGTTCACCCTTGGAAGACAGCGTCGGAGACTCTAAGGATTCACAAGGGAAGCTGTCTCACAAAGGCTACGCTCCAAGTCGCGCTTTTGAGGTGTGCGAGAATCCCGGCAAGATTTCGAATCATGGAATTCAAAGGTAATGACCCTGAACAATGGGAGGGGATACTGCCCTCTTTTGCCGTTTCCAGAATGCCCGAGCGGTGGCCTCACTACTTCGCAGAAGTGTTTGTGGAGGGGAGGTGGGTGATGGCGGATGCAACCTTCGACAAAGCTTTGATCCCTTCCGTCGAAGATTGGGACGGTAAGAGAGACGTTTGCTCAATCAGCAAGAAGGCAATCCTGTCTGACGTAGGAGCATTCGCCTTTATCGAAGAAGAGGCTAGAAAGCTTGACGAAATGTATAGAGCTCCAGCTATTGGGTTCGTCAACAGCTATAGACTCTTTTGGATTGTGAACTTGTATCAGAGAGTGCTTCGCCTGAAGAACAGGTTATGATAGGACGCTGGAGACCGATATCTGGTTCCGTTTATGGACAGATTTGAAGACATCCAAAAAGACATCGTATGACTATCCTCATAGCATGCTTACTTTCATCGAAGTCTATCCAGAAGAAAGCAGGTAGTTCTGACATAAAATGACGGCGTCATAAATGCTTACCAGCTCGTCGCTGTTAAAGTCCGCATCCTGATTCCAATTTGGAGTCCCAGGAGTTGAGCCGTAGGCTGCCCCGAACATTACAACGTCATAGATGTTCACAACTCCATCGCGATTCAGATCGCCAAGGATGCCGTCTGCTCCAAAGACAATAATGGTGAAGTCGAAATCATCCACGCCACGTATGCTTCTTGAGACCTTCAAGGTGAAAGTGGCCTGCAATGTTTCATCGGGGTCGATAGTTTTGCCTCCGCAATCCCATGATAGAGCAATGTAGTTAGCTCCCTCAGAGGGTGTCCAACTGGCGGTCCACATATTTGGATAACATGAGCCGTTCAACTCTTCATTCCGCAGGAAGACGACTGCGTCTTTGGTTGAGCCTGGCGTCAACTCTCCCCAATCAATGTGTGTTACCGGCACAGTACATTCAACATTCCAGTACACTCCGACATAAAATGATTCGACACCAAAAGACTTCTTTATGGGGCCCATCCAAGACAGCATCCCCCAGCTTAAAGCCATGAATGCGAATACAAGCATAAACAAGCGCCAGGGAACTCTTGTGTACATAGATGCCTTAGCCCGCTCTCGAAGACTCCCAACGAGTCATTTGGTATATTCTTTCCTGTCATAATCGCGACTTCTATCGTATCAGCGTAGAAGGTTGAGTGAAACAGTTTCATAATTGATACTAGGCGTACTCCTCCCTCTCTTCGGAAGCATCAGTCGAGCCATTGCGCGCATGCATGCATGTGCTTTAGAAATCAAACTTATCAAAAGCCAGAAGAGGACTTGGAATCTCGGGCTCTCTCGGAAGATAGAGATGGTCTAAGGAGGTCTAAGATGCGGTTGCCCTCTTTCTGAGGATTATGCCCACGAGTAGGGCAGCTGCACCGAGTAGGAGCAGAGTGACAGACGATGGGAACTCTGGAACCACAAGGTATTGATCGTAGCCGGTTTCACTTGTACTTATTCTGTTGCCAGCGTTATCTTCGGCCATTATTGCGTATGTCACATTGATTCCATATGGAAAAGCGGGTATGGTTGCCGTCCAAACGTTTCCTGTAAGATGCGTCATGTTGATGTCGTGCCAAGTTCCGTTGTTCGTAGTATAGTTCAAGATTACGTGTTTTATGCCGCTAAGGGCGTCAACGAGTGTGGCATTCACTGTCACTTCATCTTGGGGTTGCACATCGAATTTTTGGGGGTACTGAGATACGTCGGTGATGTTTGGTGGATTCGCGTCAACGGTGAAGTAGACCGGGCTGGATGCCCCCATGCTTCCAGCGGTGTCGTTTGCGTAGACAACTACAGAGTGCACTCCTTCAGGAAGTCCTAGCAACGTGGTGTTCCCTGAGATTGTTACGTTGGGCTGGCTGTCGACGCTGTAGCCGATCCAAAAGGGAATTTCGCCTATTTGGAAACTCAAGGGAACATCTTCTCCAACGAAGCTACCGTTCTCAGGCCAAGCAATCAGGATGCTTGGAGGTCCGCTGTCGATTTCGATAGAGATTTCCTTACGATACGGTGCTGTGGCAGGTCTCATAGGATCATACCCGATTCCGAAGCTATCCGTTACGTTGAGCGCCACGCGCCAAGTACCGTCCTCCGCGCTTTGAGCAAATGTATGAGTGACACTGACCCCTAGATATTGGAACCGAAGCGTTTCCCCTGGTGCAAACAAGGACCACCGATAACTTTGGATCGTGCCATCAGGGTCGTTGTGAGTGCTTTGCGAGGCGTTAAAGGTCACAGTCTCACCAGGAATAGCCAGTGTCGGGGCCTCAACGCCAAGTATTGGAGTGTCGATGACGCGGAATTGCGTAGTCAACTCATCTGTGAGAACCTCACTTCCGTTGAGTACAGCGATACTGGCGTTGACTAGGTGAACGCCTCTTCCCAAATCAGAGGCCGGAATAGTGCAGTTGAGGGTTTCGGCCTCCCCTGGGTTCAGAACCCGATCAGTCCAGATTCCGCCTTCAAGAGGTGCCCCGTTGTAATACAAGGTCAAGTTGTACGTTTCCGCCATTGTCAGGTTGTCGTTTCTAACCACCACTCTAACCGAGGCATTCTCGCCTAGAATGATAGGCTCCCATAACGCTTGATTCCTGGAGAACCCAACGTCCAGGCTCTCAATCCACGTCTCTAGAGAAGAAGTTTGGAACCAACCATTTCGAATCACGTTAGGAATCCTGTTTTCATGAGGAGACGGTATGTCCCACTTTGTGGCAAGGTCGACGGAATCCAAGCTAATGTTGCCCACGCCGCGCTTAATCACCTCGAAAGTCATTGTAAACACTGCGGCGTTGGCATCCGGAGAATTGAAAGTCCCGTTGCCGAGAGAAGTCGTAGCGAGTTCGTACGTTCCAGCGTTTTCATCAACATTTACGATGCTGAATATCGGTTCATGAAGAACACCATCTGGGTGTAGCTCAACTGGAGCCTTCACCGTGTGGTTCACGTAGGCCAAGATGTCAGGGTTCCATCGAAAAATTATGGCAAATCCGAGAAGGTTACCAAGCGAATAGTTGTAGAGAATTCCAGGCGGCCCCAAAACCTCATCTCCAGGGATCCACGGCTGGTCGGTAGCGTAGTAGGCATCCGTCAGGTTGAAGATCTTCACGGCCACTGTGATATTCTCACCTAATCTCGCGGTAATATTCTGGGGATCCACAAACACGACTGGCATCGTTACGGGAAAGTTGAGGGAAGCGCTCAGATCAGCCGATGCCTCGTCAAATTTCAATCCTAACATGCTTACAGAAACAATAATCAAAAGCAAAGAGAACTCAAGTTTCCTTCGCATCTCTCATCTTCATGTTATCTA
>Ga0209636_10009223_pt1 | contig 10061 bp, 8 predicted proteins | sample DeeMarSWOR152_54_FD_187464 | JGI IMG/M metagenome (GOLD analysis project Ga0209636, IMG submission 187464) | Marine sediment microbial communities from White Oak River estuary, North Carolina - WOR-1-52-54 (SPAdes) (version 2) | ecosystem: Environmental > Aquatic > Marine > Intertidal zone >... | reverse complement strand
TTAGCCGAACTCACGACACCATCTCAGGAGGTCGCAATGATTCGCCTGTTTGTCCGTCATCCAGTAGCTGACTTCGCCAAATGGAAGCGGGCCTATGACGCGTTCGACGCCGAGCGGAAAGGCATGGGCGTGGTAGGTGACGCGGTCTTTACGTCCGCGGACGACCCGAACGACGTGACGGTGTGGCATGACTTTAAGACGCTGCAGTCGGCCCGTGGATTCGTAGAGTCCGCGCGCTTGCGCGAAGTGATGTCCTCAGCCGGCGTGGCCGGCGAGCCCAGCATATGGTTCACCAGCCCAGTCTGAGCGCGGGCTGAGCCAAGAGGTTAGCATATGACATGAGGCGCCGGTACCTGGCGCCTCACGTCTTGTTGCCTGAGTGAATGGCGTTTCCAGGTTCCTGCAAGGCGTGCCCACTCTGTGCGAGTTCCCGGCCAGCGGACTGACTGATCGTGGCCTGGGGGGTCTGGACTCCCGCAGCGAGGTCTACGGCCTGCTGCTTGAGACCTGCGCTCCCTGTCAGGCCGGATCACTCCGGCGCTCTTCCTTGAAACCGGAATCCCCGCCCCCCTCGTATAGGAACCCGATAGCCATGCTCAGTGCGCCAGACTCCAAACAGGGATCCACGTTGCCCGCCGAGCGCCACGGCGCGCTGATCTTGCCTAGGTGGCGGTGCATTCCCTGCCGAGGCGAAAGCTGTTCTCAGGATCAACTTCACAGGAGGGTCAGTCAGATGAGACGCAGAGTCAACCCAAGCCTGAAGTTGCTCGTCGTGGGGGTGTTTCTCTCGTGCGCGCTGGTTCCGTCCCGCGCAGTTGCCCAGCAGGACGTCACGGGCGACTGGTTTGGCACGCTGGATATCGGTGCAGCGGGATTGCGCATCGTGCTCCACATCCAGCAGGCGGAGGACGGATACTCCGCCACGCTCGATAGTCCCGACCAGGGTGTTACTGGTATCCCACTGGACGAGATCCTCATCGAGGATGGCCAGCTCGTCTTCCGCGTCAACGCCGCGAGCGTGGTATACGAGGGCCGTGTGGATCCCGGATTCACGACGATCGCCGGTACATTCAGCCAGGGCGACCAGCAGTTCCCGCTGAACTTCGGGCGCACCATGCCGGCGGCCCCGCGCGGAAGCCCCGAGTGGTTGAGAGAGCGTCTGGCCAAGCATGAGGTCTACATCACCATGCGGGACGGCGTGCGGTTGTTCACGTCCTTCTACGTGCCGAAAGACACGAGCCAGACGTATCCGATCTTGCTCCGACGCACTCCGTACAACTCAGAGCCGCGCGGCGAAGATAGTTACAGCCCGGCTCTCATATTCAGCGGCGATCTCGTCGAGGAGGGATACATCCTGGCATTCCAGGATGTGCGGGGACGTTACATGAGTGAGGGCGAGTTCATGGACGTGAGGCCGCACAATCCCGATAAGAGAAGCGAGAAGGACATCGATGAGAGCAGCGATACCTGGGACACTATCGATTGGCTGGTCGAGAACGTCCCTTACAACAACGGGCGAGTCGGGATCATGGGTGTCTCGTATCCCGGGTTCTACGCGACGATGTCGCTTCCCGACGCCCATCCCGCACTGAAGGCCGTTTCGCCTCAGGCACCGGTAACCAACTGGTTCATCGGCGACGACTTTCACCACAACGGCGCTTTCTTCCTGCTGGACGCCTTCTCGTTCTATTCGTCGTTCGGGCGGCCGAGGCCCGAACCGACACGCCAGGGTTCGCCGTCCTTTCAATGGCCCAATCAGGACAACTACGAGTTCTTCCTCGAGCTCGGTCCCATCAAGAACGTCGAGACACAGTTCTTCGGAGACAGCATCGCGTTTTGGCGGGAGCTCATGAGCCACCCGAACTACGACGGCTTCTGGAAGGCTCGCGACCCGCGCCCGCATCTGGAGAACATCGAGCCGGCGGTGCTGGTCGTCGGAGGCTGGTTCGACGCCGAGGACCTGTGGGGGCCGCTCAACACGTACGAGGCCGTCGAGACCCAGAACCCGCCCACGATCGAGAACCGCCTGCTGATGGGTCCCTGGTCCCATGGCCAGTGGGCGTTCGATGAGGGCGATCACCTCGGGAACGTGCACTGGGGCACCGCCACGTCCGAGTTCTACAAAGAGGTGGAGCGGCAGTTCCTGACCTACTATCTCAAGGGTGAGGGGACGATGGATCTGGCCGAGGCGACGGTGTACGACACGGGTGCCGGACAGTGGCTTCGATTCGACGCGTGGCCCCCACCTAACGTGCGGGAGAGGCAGCTCTATTTGCATCAGGACGGCCGGCTCTCGTTTACGCCGCCGACGTCCGCCGAGAGCTACGACGAGTACGTGGCCGATCCGATGAGACCGGTTCCCTATACGGAAGACGTCCACCTGCGGCGTACACAGGAGTACATGACCGATGACCAGCGGTTCGCGGCCCGGCGGCCCGACGTCATGGTCTACGAATCCGACGTGCTCACGGAGGCCGTGACGTTGACCGGCCCGATCGTTGCCGACCTGTTCGTCAGCACGACGGGCACCGATGCAGACTACGTGGTCAAGCTGATTGATGTGTTTCCCGATTCGCTGCGCGACTACCCGACCAATGAGAAGTCCGTTCCGATGGCCGGCTACCAGATGCTGGTGCGGGGCGAAGTATTACGCGGTCGTTTCCGCAACAGCTTCGAGACGCCGGCACCGTTCGTGCCGTGGCAGGTGACGTCGGTTCGCTTCGAGCTGCCGGACGTGGCCCACACCTTCAAGCCGGGACACCGCATCATGGTCCAGGTGCAGAACTCGTGGTTCCCGCTCGTCGACCGCAATCCGCAGACCTTCGTGAACATCTACGAGGCCGACGAGGAGGACTTTCGGAAGGCGACGCACAGGATCTACCACGATGCGCAGCGCCCGTCGGGTGTGAGGGTATTGGTGCTGCAGCGATAGACCAGGGACGGCTGTTCCCGACAAGGCGTGTGCGGATTTAGCTGAAACTGTAGTTAGCGCCTTCCGCACATATTACGCATGGCCGCTCGTCCCGGGTTGGGTGTTGGGATATTGTTTGTAGCGCAAAGGAGGAGCCTATGCGAACCTACACCGCAGTTGTGGAACGCGACCCGGACACCGGCCTGTATGTGGGCTACGTTCCTGGATTCCCCGGGGCTCACAGTCAAGGGGAAACGCTGGATGAGCTCAACGAGAATCTTCGGGAGGTCATTGCGATGCTCTTGGAGGACGGTGAGCCGTCGCTTGAGGCTGAGTTCGTCGGGATTCAGTCAGTTTCAGTTGCCGGATGATGGCAAGGCCACCGGTTCTCAAGCGGCGCGAGGTAGTCGCAATTCTGAAACGTCTAGGTTTTGACGAGGTTCGGCAGCGTGGTTCCCATATGCAGTTCCGACACCCAGACGGGCGAGTCACAACGGTCCCGTGAACTGGTTTCTTCCACAGACCGTCGAGATTGCAGTAACAAGCAGACTATTTGCCGTACACGCGGCCGGCGCCGGGCTGGCGGATTTGACAGCCGCAAGGGACTTAATAGCGCTGCGCCGCCACCCCGTTCTTCACGGGAATGATATACGGGAGAAGCACTTGTTCGTCATCCTGCGGTATCAGCAATAACCCGTTTCGTCACCCTAACCAGGCCAGACTCGCTCGCACACTCGCACACCTCGGAACATCCACGCGGAGATTGCTGCCGCCCGGCTGACGCCGCATCTTTCAAGCAGAACCGGGTGCCCGTAATCGCACACACCTCGGGCCGCAGGTGGCAGCTATGTCGCGTCTCAAGCAGCTGATCGTCGAGATCCGCCACCGCTCCTTGTGGCAGGTGCTGCTGATCTACGTCGGCGGCGCGTGGGTCTGCTACGAGATCATCGACACCATCACTGACCGGCTGGCCCTTCCCGAGTGGCTCCCCGTGCTGGCGATCATCCTTTTCCTGATCGGACTGCCCGTGGTCTTGGCCACGGCGTTTGTCCACGAGGTATCTCCGCCGACGGTAGCACCGGCAGAGCCGACTCCTCTGACGGAAGCCGAAGCAGCCAGAGTCGAAGTTGAAACCGTCGCTGCCCGTCTCGAAGCACGACGCCGTCATCGCTTCCTGACTAGGCGCAACGCGGTAGCGAGCTTTGTGGTCGCGCTCGCCGCATGGGGCGTTGTGACGACTGCTTGGTTACTGCTGGGAGATCGAGGCCCGGCTTCTAAGGTCGAGCGCAAGTCGATCGCCGTGCTGCCCTTCGAGAACCTCAGTCCCGATCCTGACGACGCCTATTTCGCTGACGGCATTCACGACGAGATCATCAGCCAGCTTGGAAAGATTGCGTCCCTGAAGGTCATATCGCGCACATCGGTCATGGAGTATAGGGGGCAGAGGGGCAACCTCCGCGAGATCGCGGATGAACTTGGCGTAACTAATGTCCTTGAAGGGACTGTACGTCGCGCCGGTGATCGTGTGCGGATCACGACTCAGTTGATCGACGCCGATCGCGACGTGCACCTTTGGGCGGAGAACTACGAGCAGGAATTGAGCGACATCTTCGCGGTTCAGGCCGACATAGCCGAACGCATTGCCATCGCTCTCGAGGCCGAGTTGTCGTCGGAAGAGGGAACATCCATAGCTGGACAGCCCACCGATGATCTCGAGGCGTACGATTACTACCTCCGCGGGATCGAGTACCTGGGGCGGCCGGGGGTCCGCCAGGAAAACTACCGAAATGCACAGCGGATGTTGGAGCAGGCTGCGGAGCTCGATCCTCGCTTCGCCCTGGCTTATGCGAGGCTGTCAATTCTTCACACGAACGCTTACGAGTACGCACTTGATCGATCCGAGGAGCGCCTGAGGCAGGCCCGGGAAGCGGCAGACCGGGCGCTCCAGATCGACCCCGGCCTGCCCAGTGGGCACATTGCCCTGGGCTACTACTATCACTCGGTTCGCGATTATGACCGGGCGTTGCAGGAGCTTGCGATCGCGGAGCGGGGTCTACCGGGATCGACGCGGGTGCTGTGGGTGCGGGGGTTGATTCTGAAGCGCCAGGGCAAGTGGGACGAGGCGTTGGCCAGCCAGGAGCAGGCGTTGGCGCTGAGCCCGAGAGAGCCCAACCTGCTGTTCATGCTTGGGGTGACGCACAACTCACTCCGCCGCTACGAGGAGGCCGAGACCTACTTCGACAGGGCTCTCGCGCTGCAGCCCGATTTTGTCGAGGTGGCACTGGTCAAGGCCATGGTACCGCTCTGGAGTAGGGGAGACACTGGACCGTTGCGAACGCTCGTCGATGGCATCCCTCCTGGCTTCGACCCCTGGGGGCTGGTCACAGCGCTGCGCATGTACGTGGAGTACTTCGACCGGGACTACGCGGCGGCGCTCGAAGTCCTATCGCATAGCGAGCTCGAGTATTTCGAGTGGCCAGGGCCAGGGGGCTCTGGGTCAGGGGGCTCTGCCCCGAGGACGCTCTATACGGGGCTGTGCCACGCCGCGATGGGGGAGACCGCCCGGGCCCAGGCAGCCGCTGACTCGGCGCGCCGCGACCTGGAGGCGCGGCTTCGCGAGCGGCCTGACGACCCCCGGGTGCACATGGCTCTGAGCTTAACGCACGCCGTTCTCGGTAATAGGGACGAGGCCGTCCGAGATGCACAACAGGCGGTGGAGCTGATGCCGATCTCCGAAGACGCGATGGCCGGCCCAGACTACGTGCGGAACCTCGCCACCATATACGTCTGGTTCGGCGAGGTTGATGCTGCCGTCGAGCAGTTTGAACGGTACCTGTCGGTGCCCGCGCCCCAGTCCATCAAGTCCATCCTACTTGACCCGGTGATAGAGCCCGTGCGGGACCATCCACGCTTCCAGACCCTGCTGGAGAAGTACGAGTAGCTGACCACCGCACGTCTGCGCGATGTCTGCAATATGCGTCCTAGTCTGAGTTTCATCCCGGTGACAGGGACGTATGGTTTCACGCGAGGCCAACCGCAGGTCAAGGCGTACCTCTACAACTCCACGGTCGAGGAGATCCTCCTCCAATATGCGTACGACCAGAAAGAAGATACGATGCTGCCGGCTAGCACTCTGGTTCTAGAGGGGAGGTGGTTTGCGGCCCGACGGCTCATAAACCCTCCTCTATAGAATCGAGGGCGCTGACGGGGCGCTTCATAGCCAAGGTGCAGGCCGGAGATTGCTCACCGCCAGCTGGGCCTTCATCTTAGTGACCGACTCTGGGAGCATTCATGAACGGTGAGGCGTCAATCTTCGGCAGCCTCGTGCCCGAGGAGTACCGGAGCTCACGAGCTGCACGCCATGTCATGTGGGCAATCGTCGCCCTGCACGGCACGCTACTCGTCCTCATGCTGTCAGTCGCTGCTGCAAGTAGACCAAGCGTATGTACGATTTCCCTTAGCGCATAGAACCGGTCGAGGCGGTCTTGCCACCCCTTCAGCTGTCTGAGCGCCTTTCCGACCGTTTTGGCCTCGCGCCTCTTCACGGATGATCTCCTGGTATCCGTTTACTGCTGAGTCTGCGCAAACGGGATCTGGCCCGCCGTCTCAGACTTCCTGGCGGAAACTGCTTGAATGGGCAAGCAAGCCCGTGCCGACAGAGCCGCCGATTCGGCTGCTACGTCTCAGCGCCCTACTCGGGAAGGGGCAGATCCGAGTTCGAGATGCCGATCGCGATGCGCCAGGAACCGTCCGCCTCCTTCTTGAGGATCAAGACGAACCTGCGCTGGTCCCCAATCGGCTCACCCTCTCCCACCGTGAAGGTCTCGCTGTACGTACCCCGCACGTAGGCCAGGTCGCTGCGGCCCTCGATGTCCGCCACCGTCGCCGTCAGCTCCGAGACGGTGAAGTCCTCGGATTGAACCCACTCGCGGACCGCAGCCAGCCCCTCCCGGGCGGGCTGGTTCGGTGGCATGTCCACGTAGTCCTCGGTGTACATGCTGAACACCGCTTCCCAGTCGCTGGCCAACTCGGCCTGAACCAGCTCATCAACGAGGTTTTGGATCGCTGCCTTATCCTCATCGGACAGCTGGGCCATTTCAGCCGCCGGCGGCTGGCAGGCCAGGGTCACGAGAGCAAGCGAGAGGACAGCGAGCAGCACCGATCGCGCTTTCATCTTGATCCCTCCAGTTGTCCTTGTGACTGGGGTGTCTGCCACTATGCTACGCAACCCGCCGACAAGCAAGGGCTGGGCATGACGAGTACCGCCATAGCCTCGAATTGGCTCGGGCCGAAACGCTTTCGGCTTGCGGGCGAAGACTTGGCACCTAGGTTGGAGGAGATATCCAACGCCCAGTCGACGCTGACGAGCCTGGTCCCGGGTGCGTCCATGACAACCACGGCCTCGGCTTTGGCGAAGTTCTACAGAACGCTCTTGGCGGCAGGAACCACAGCCGACGGTGTTCGCCTCATTGGGTCAGACACGCTGGAGCGCTATCTCAGACAAAGCGTCGCTGGATTTGATCGGGTGCTCCGTTCGTATGTGGTCCTCAGGAGGGGCTTTCTGCTTGGATGGCTGGGTCCTCGCCCTTACGGATGGTGGAACACGCGCGAGTGTCTCGGCCACGGCGGAGGTTTTTGCGTTGTGGCGTTCGGCGATCGTCGTATAGGAGCAGCGATCTCTATAATCACGAACGGAAACAGGGGTCTGGGGGACGTGCTCCGGAGGTTCGCCCCGCTGAGCAGTTCTATCCCAAGATCGCTTCACCGCTTGAGAGTGAAAGGGCCGTCGAACACCGAGTCGACCTCGGCTGAGATTACTCCATAGAGGAGCCAGAGTCGATGACTTCGGGTATCCTCAGAGATCTTCTTCGACGGCGCGTACCCCAGATCCTCGGCGTCTACCTCGCGGCCGGCTGGGCGGTGCTCGAGTTCACCGAGTTCCTGGTGACCAGATACGTCCTCTCGCCGCACCTCACCGACTTCGCCATGCTGGCCTGGGCCCTGTTGATACCCAGCGCGCTGGTGCTCGCCTACTTCCACGGTGGACCCGGAGCGGATCGCTGGACCAAGATCGAGAAGATCGGCGTACCCGTGAATCTCGCCGTCGCCGGGCTGATCCTGCTTATTGCCTTCGCAGGGAAGGAACTGGGTGCGGCGACCGAATCGATCACGGTCGAGGATGAGACCGGTGAGACGGTAGAGCGCATCGTCCCGAAGCGCGAGTTCAGGAAGAGCCTCGCTTCGTTCTACTTCGACAACGTCTCAGGTGATACCGCCCTCGATTGGCTTCAGTACGGTACAACGATCGCTCTCCAGAGCGATCTCGCTCAGGACCTGTTCCTCGACGTTCGAAATGCCGGTGAGACCAGGCAACGACTGGAAGAAGAGGGTTTTGCCGACGGGCTGAGGGTCCCGCTTCCCCTCAAGCGCGAGACCGCCGAGCGAGTGCACGTGGGCCACTTCCTCGCCGGACAGGTGTCACAAGACGCCGGCCAACTGGTTGTCACAACGTATCTGTACGAGACGCGCCGCGCCAAGCTGATAGAAGAGCGGGCATTCAGCGGCGACGATCTCTTCGGGCTCGTGGACGAGATGAGCGTTCAGTTGAGGCGCGATCTCGGGGTCCCGACACAGGCCATCGAGGAGGCGAAAGACCTGCCCGTATCCGAGTTGCTCACCACGTCCATACCCGCCTATCGATCCTACGTGGATGCAGCTCGCGCCTCTATTGCCGCGGATGACTATGAAGTAATGCTCGCGCATCTAGAACAGGCTGTGGCACAAGACCCGCAGTTTGCAGAAGCCCACTTCCATCTATTTGGCTTGTACTTCAACCTGAACAGAATGGAAGAGGCCCAGTCGGCTCTGCAGGCGGGAATGCAGTTTATCTACAGACTGCCAGAACGGGACCAGTTCGAACTGAAGACAGTCTACTACTGGGCAGTCAGACAGGAGCCCGACAGGGCGCTCACCGCTGCCGGTATGTACGCCGAGTTGTACCCGCAGGACATCCAGGCACACCTGCTGCTCTCTCAGCTCTACACTGCCGGAGGTGATAGAGCCAGAGCTATCGCCGCGCTGGAGCGAGTCTTGGAACTCGACCCGGGCCGCATTGACGTGCTTCTCCGTATAGGTGGCCTGTACGAGGCGGGCGGCGAGTTCGAGGTGGCACTCGGCTATTACGAGCGCTACGCAGCCGAGTCGCCGAATGACCCGGGCACATTCATTACCCTCGGCAACCTCCGCAGTCTGCGCGGCGAGCACGAAGCGGCGCAACACGAGTTCGAGAAGGCGTTGATCGTCGACCCGAACAACGTCGTCGCCATGACGCGGCTGGCCGATGTCGATAGGGACCTTGGCCGCTTCGAGGGCGCACTCAGGGGCTACGACGAAGCGCTCGCGGCGAGCGTGACCGCGGAGCAGCGCGCCGGGGTCTATGACGCCTACAAGTTGTACTACGAGCGTCGTGGTCAGCCCAGCAGGGCCATCGACTACATGCAGCGTCGATGGGCCGAGATGGAGAAGTACGCGGGCCCCTTCAATACGCTCCAGGAGAAGCTCCAGAGTCTCGACACCTATGTCGCAGCCGGGCTGGTGGAGGCGGCGAAGGACACGCTCGCTTCGATCGCGACGCAACTCTCCCCGCCGCACGATGTCTTGCTCCCGCTGGGTCAGCTGGATGTCTACCTGGATCTAGAGGAGCCGGACTCGGTAGAAGCTGCGCTCGAAGGAGTCGATCGCTTTATCGAGGCTCTTGGCCTCGAGGCAGCCCGGCCCACGTACGTATTCGCGCAGGGGCGCATGCTGGAGATGCGCGGCGACTGTGCGGAAGCCATCGTGAGTTACAGAAGAACACTGGAGCTCTGGCCGAGCGGGCTCGAGCCGCACGTAGACATTGGGCGCTGCTACAGGAAGCTCGGGCAGTTCGCGGAAGCAGAGGCAGAACTGACGCGTTACCTCGAGGTTCGTCCCTACGATCCGCTGGCCCTTTACGAGATCGCACTGGTCTACGCCGACAGGGGAGATCGTGAGCAAGCTCTGGAACACCTGGGCCTTGCACTCGACGTCTGGCGCGACGCCGATCCCGGCTACGAGCCCGCCCGTGAAGCACGACAGAAGCTCGGCGAGTTGAGCTTGGCCCCGTAGACTG
>Ga0209636_10009221_pt1 | contig 10062 bp, 6 predicted proteins | sample DeeMarSWOR152_54_FD_187464 | JGI IMG/M metagenome (GOLD analysis project Ga0209636, IMG submission 187464) | Marine sediment microbial communities from White Oak River estuary, North Carolina - WOR-1-52-54 (SPAdes) (version 2) | ecosystem: Environmental > Aquatic > Marine > Intertidal zone >... | reverse complement strand
CCCTTTTCTTCTAGAAATTGTTCCAGTTCAGGACTGCTATCAAAGAAATCTGCCATCGAGGATTTCCCTCGGCTGGTGATGATGGCGATGCTCTCTATCCCGGACTGAACCGCCTCTTCAACAGAGTAGAGAATGAGGGGTTTATCTATGACCGCAAGCATCTCTTTCGGCAGGGACTTTGTCGCGGGAAGGAACCGCGTCCCGAAACCTGCCGCAGGAATGATGGCTTTTCGTATCTTCATTTTATCTCCTTAAGCGAGAAATAATGAATCTATCCCGCACCGGGCCATATTGGACTACCCGGAAGGAATTCTACTCGAATCTTTCTATTTATTTATTTAAAATCTGTAACTAACGGAGATTGTGGGCACAAGTATACTCGTGTTGTATCTGCCGGGCTGAGCTGTCTCCCAGTCAGGATCGGTCGCCACCCTCTCCACAGGAACATTCCTCTCTTTTCCCATCAGGTACTCAATGCCGAAATCCAGCTGAAGACCGTTGAGGTTGGTACCAAAACCGGCTGTGATCACGTTGAAATCAAAATTGGGCAGGAGCACATTCATCGTCCTATCCGGAGCCGCTGATGGGTCGTAATAATATCCCGCCCGAAAGGCGAGTGAATTGATCTTGTATTCTGCGCCGATCCGAATCTGGAGGGCATCATCCCAGTGCATGGGCCTGGCATCCTCGCCGCTTTGTTCCATCATCGACGCCCAGAACGGGTCGACGTAAACAGTCTCCATCACGTCTATCGTTGACCACTGAGTCCACTGCACATCACCTGTAAGAGTCAGCCCTTCAATTGGTTTGAACGCGACTCCTCCAGCGAGCCACATCGGCCATGTGACTTCTCTTTCAACGTCACATGTGTCGTTTATCGGTATGCCCATTGCCGTACTCAGGTCATTCATACCGCTGATGGTGGCCTCTCCTTTGAATCCAACAGTGCTGGCGGAGCGGAAGGTCGCCCCAAAGCTCAACTTATCCACTGGCTTAAAAAGCACTCCGAGAGTCGCACCATATCCCCATCCAGTCATACTTTCCTCATACTGGCTGAGGTCGACAACTGGCATCGGTGCTTCCGTCGCACCCGCCCACATGGAGATATCGAACATGGCATAGTTTATGTTAAGTGTGGCTCCAAGGGACAACTTATCATTGACCTTAAGCGCGAGTGCAGGGGAAAAAGTGACCATTCCTATTTTGCTCATCCAGTTAACGGTCGGATTCGCAGGCAGGCCGGCTTGAACCGGGAGTAACGCAAAATCAGTCCCATCCCACTGGGCCCCAAGGCCGGAGGGAACATACACACCTAAACCGACAACCACTTTCTCGCTCACAGGATAATAATAGGCAGCCAGGCCAGCCAGGTAGTGTTTGGTATCAGTTCTCGCATTCACTAGTGTGATGACTGGCGGGACATCCACATCCAGCCTGTACTTGCTGGAAGGAATGAGGTCTGTTCCGTAGAAGCCAAAATACTTCTTTTGGAAAAGGGCCATACCTGCCGGATTCCAGTAAATGGCGCTAAAATCATCCGCCAACCCGACAAAGGCTCCACCCATAGCCAGAGCCCGCGTTCCGAGGCTGTTCAGGTTCAAACCGTTGGCCATTGCCAGAGAGCTTAAAAAACAGATGGAAAGGAGAACCAAGAAAAATACTTTCCTATTTTTCATACTGACCTCCTTCTTCTTTTCTCCTCTGATTACAGATTTTATTTTTCTTTGTCAAATGGAATGAGCTCCGCTTTTCTGCGCTTCTGTTAAAAAACTATCTTTAAAAAAGGTTTAAACAGCCTGGACATCTTTAACCTCAGGGACTCGCTTTTTTATGAAGCGCGTAATGCCCTGGGTTAACGTCATTTCCCTCATGGGACATCCCTCGCAGGCCCCCAAAAGCCTGACTTTCACCACACCATCCTCTGTAACATCCACAAGCTCCACATCGCCTCCATCGGCTTTGAGGTGGGGTCTGACCTCATCCAGTGCTTTTTTGACATCTTCTTTCATGTCTTTCTCCTTGAGATATTTTAATTGCCAGAAGTCATAACTATATTAGATTCCGGAATATTTCTCAAATAGTCAATAGGGGACGTTCCCCAAGGTACCACCTCTTTTTATAAAGAAGAGGGACTGTCCCTCTTCTTTTTTAAGTAAGGACTGAAAGGGATAGTCCTCATCCAAGAGGTGGTACCTTGGGGAACGTCCCTAATACTTCTTAAACACAAACTCTTTTTTGTCGTTCACGCTGACCTTGATTTTATCTCTCTCTTTATACTTCCCTTCCAAAATCTTCTGCGCCAGAGGATTCTGGATGTCTCTCTGGATCGTCCTCTTCAGCGGCCTTGCCCCGTAAACCGGATCATATCCTCTTTCTGCCAGGAGTCTTTTCGCTTCCTGACTCAACTCAATATCTATTTTTTTATCGTGAAGCCTTTCTCTCAACTCCTCAATCTGAATATCGACGATCTCCAGGATAACATCTCGAGAGAGAGCCTTAAAAATGACAATCTCGTCCATCCGGTTCAAGAACTCGGGCCTGAAATGGGTCTCCATGATGGCCATCACTTCTTTCTCCATCTTCTCAAAATCCTGGCTGAGCTCCTTGATCACCTGGCTCCCCAGGTTGGATGTCATGATGATGATGGTGTTCTTAAAATCAATTGTCCGTCCTTTTCCGTCTGTCAAGCGGCCGTCATCCAAAATCTGAAGAAGAATGTTGAAAACATCGGCATGGGCCTTTTCAATCTCATCGAGGAGGATGATCGAGTAGGGCCTGCGCTTGATCGCTTCGGTGAGCTGTCCTCCTTCTTCGTATCCGACATAGCCGGGAGGAGCGCCGATCAATCGTGATACAGTGTGCTTCTCCATGTACTCAGACATGTCGAGCCTCACCAGTGCCTTTTCGTCATCAAAAAGAAACTCGGCGAGCACACGAGCCAATTCGGTCTTGCCGACACCCGTGGGGCCAAGAAAAATAAATGAGCCCAAAGGACGGGAAGCATCCTGGATGCCGGCCCGGGCCCGCCGGATGGTATCTGAGACGGCCCTGAGCGCATGGTCCTGGCCTTTGACTCGTTCAGCCAGGATGGACTCCATTGTCACCAGCTTTTCCATCTCTCCCTCGAGCATCTTTGAGACAGGGATCCCTGTCCATTTGGAAACCACTTCTGCCACATCTTCTTCATCGACCTCTTCCTTGAGCATCTTCTTCCCCTTCTGGACTTCTGCCAGTTTACCAGTGATCTCCTTCATTTCCTTTTCTGTCTCAACCAGCTTCCCGTATCTGATCTCAGCCACCTTCTCTAAATTGCCATCCCTCTCTGCACTCTGCTCCTCTATCTTGAGGGAATCCATATTTTCTTTCAGCTTATTCAAAGAGTCGATCAGCTCCTTCTCTTTCTGCCAGTGCGCCTTGAGAACAGAGGATTGCTCCTTTAAATCGGCCAGCTCCTTGGTCAATTTATCCAACTTTTCCTGTGCGCTCTTATCCTTTTCTTTTTTTAAGGCCTGCCTTTCTATCTCAAGCTGGATGATTTTTCTCTCCAGCTCATCTATTTCTTGAGGCATGCTGTCGATCTCAATCCGGATACGAGAAGCGGCTTCATCTATCAAATCTATAGCCTTGTCCGGGAGGTAGCGGTCAGCTATGTAGCGGTTGGAAAGAGTGGCCGCCGCAACGATGGCAGAATCCTTGATCGCCACTCCATGGTGCACCTCATACTTTTCCTTCAAACCTCTCAAGATGGAAATTGTTTCCTCCACCGAAGGCTCTCCGACATAAACCTGCTGAAACCGCCTTTCCAGAGCCGCATCCCGCTCAATGTATTTTTTGTATTCGTTAAGGGTTGTCGCTCCCACACAGCGAAGCTCTCCTCTCGCCAGAGATGGTTTGAGCATGTTTGAAGCATCGACAGCGCCTTCGGCGGCTCCGGCTCCGATGATGGTGTGAAGCTCATCGATGAAAAGAATAATGTCTCCCTCTGCCTCTTTGATTTCCTTGAGGACGGCCTTCAGCCTGTCTTCGAATTCTCCTCTGTATTTCGTTCCAGCCACTAATGCTCCGATATCCAGGGCGATAAGCCGTTTATTCTTGAGAGGAAGAGGAACATCTCCGTTGGCAATCCGCTGGGCCAGTCCTTCCGCAATGGCTGTCTTCCCCACTCCTGCTTCACCGATAAGCACCGGATTATTTTTGGTTCTCCGAGAAAGAACCTGAATAACTCTTCTGACTTCGTCTTCCCGGCCGATAACCGGATCCAACTTTCCCTGTTTGGCCAGTTCTGTGATATCCCGGGCATACCGCTCAAGAACCCGGTATTTGGCTTCAGGCTGAGGGTCTGTGACTCTCTGAGTGCCTCTTAAAGACATCAGAGCTTTGAGGAGTGCCTCTTCAGTGACCCCATTCTCGATTAAAATCTGACTAGCCTCGCACGTCTTCTCCTTCAGTAAAGCAAGGAAGAGGTGTTCGGTCGAAATGAATTCATCCTTGAGCTTTTCCGCCTCTTTTTGAGCGTTAGTCATTATCTTTCTCAGCGAGGAAGAGAGGTAGGTCTCTTCTCCTCCTTCGATCTTGGGAATCTTATCCAGAGAAGACTTCAGGTCTTCGCGAATTTTTGACAGGTTGACTCCGATCTTGGCCAGGACTGAATTGACGATATTCTCTTCCTGGTTTAAAAAAGTCCAGAGAAGGTGCTCGGGCTTAAGCTCTTGATTTCCCAGCTCTTCCGCTCTGGACTGGGCCTGCTGAAAAGCTTCTTGAGCCATGACAGTGAATTTATCCCATTTCATTGTTCACTCCTCCTCTATTTAAATATTCAAGCTCTTGCATGTCAAGACACCAGAATAAATGGGATCAGGTCTCGACATGAGTTATTTTTAAAATTGAATCAGGCTTTATCAGTTTTTCAAGATGCCAGTCAAAATTCCAGAGATTCGGCATCGGCTCTAACAGGAATTGCGCCTGAATAATGTCCAATGTCGAAGCCTGACCCCAAAGACTGAGTAAAAAATATCAAATGTCGACGTTATCCAAAAGGCATTAAGCCAAGGAGACTCTCTCTTTTTATAAGGGATTGCCACGTTGCGCTCGCAATGACACAAAAAGAAGAAAACAAATTTTTTCAATTTTCCTACTTGACAATTTGTTAAAAGTTGTTATTTTTTTCTTTAGAGAACAAATGGAAGAAATCGAAATCATGAGCTGGCTGACGCTGGATGCCATAAAAAACGCGGCAGAAGTCAAAGAAACGGTGGGAGACCTCCAGATCGGGCACTGTAAATCCGTGTTCTGCAAGATCGAAGACGACCTGCTGGAATTGTGCTACAGCGACTCGACCTCGAATTATATCCGACGCTACGAAAACAAAGAAGAGTTCGAGATCGCTCTCGCCAAACGCAAAGAAGAAGAAGGAGAAGCTCAGTACGAAGAAAATCCAGGATACAATGACGAGGATTTTGCCGACAATGGAGAAGAAGAAGAGGATCTAGAGATTGACGATGAACCGGAAAATATCTGACGTTTTCTCTGGAACTCCCCTTAACAATCACCCAAAGGCAGCCTTTCTTTAGAAGTCAGCCGACAGAAATCAGCTCAGTGTCATTGTCTGTTTATGTGCTTCTTCTATTTTCAATCCCTTAGCTTTTCTTGTCTTCTCCTTTCCCTTTATTTTTGATCTTTTTTTTAAGCTGGCTGAGCAAGTTCAAGGCATCCAACGGTGTCAGCTCGGATATATGACACTTATCAATTTCCTCTTTTATGTCCTTGAGCAATTCTTGTTCTCTATCTTCTTTGAACAAAAGCATCTGAGCTTTGTCCCGTTCTTTCAAAGAGCGGTAAGCGAGCTTCGGGCGCCCGGCATCATCCAGTTCCTGTTTCTCCAGGTTGAAAAGGATTTCTCTAGCCCTCTCGACTACCGCTCGAGGAATTCCGGCTAGCTTGGCCACATGAATTCCGTAGCTCTGGTCTGAAGGACCAGAAACGATCTTCCTCAGAAAAACGATGTCATCCTTCCTCTCTTTCACAGTCACGTGATAATTCTTGATCCTGGATAATGTCAGTGCCAGCTCAGTCAACTCATGGTAATGGGTTGCGAACAGTGTTTTGGCTCTGATATCTTCCTTTTCATGAAGGTGTTCCGCCACAGCCCAGGCGATACTCAATCCATCAAAAGTGCTCGTTCCTCTCCCGATTTCATCCAGCAAGATCAGACTTTTTTCCGTGGCATTGTTTAATATTTTCGCAGTCTCGAGCATCTCCACCATGAAAGTGGATTGACCTACACTCAGGAAATCCATAGCCCCGATGCGTGTAAAAATGCGGTCCACCACACCGATTTCAGCTTCTCGTGCAGGCACAAAAGAGCCCATCTGGGCCAGAATGCAGATTAAAGCGACCTGCCTCAGATAAGTGGATTTTCCTCCCATGTTCGGCCCGGTCACAATCAGAATCTGGTCTTCCTTTCGATCCAGGTATGTATCATTGGGGATAAACGGCTCGTCGCTGGTGATTTCGATAACAGGATGCCGGCCTTCCACAATTCTTAATCTGTCCTCAGAGTGGATGTGCGGACGATGATAGTTCCGAAGCGACGCAAGCTCAGAAAGCGAGGAAAGTACATCCAATACGGCAATATCAGAGGCAATTTTCTGAAGTCGCCTTGTTTCTTTTGAAATTTTTTCTCGCACTTCCAGAAAAAGGTTATATTCCAGCTCTGCTATCTGCTCTTCAGCGTTGAGGACTTTTTCTTCGTATTCCTGGAGTTCCGGAGTGATGAACCTCTCGGAATTCGCCAATGTCTGTTTTCGGATGTAATCTCCGGGAACAAGGGAGAGATTCGGTTTGGTGACCTCGATATAGTAACCGAATACTTTGTTGTAACGAATCTTCAGAGAAGAGATGCCAGTTTTTTCTCTTTCCTTTTTCTCGAGAAGAGAGATGAAGCTCTTCCCGGAATGGCTCAATTTCCTCAATTCATCCAGTTCGGGATTGTAGCCATTCTTAATGACTCCGCCTTCGGTCAGTAAAAAAGCCGGTTCATCCAGAATCGCGCTGCCGATCAACTCCACCAGGTCTTCAGCATTATCCCAGTTTTTACGGATATGCTTGACCGTCTGGGTTGTGAACGGCTTAATGATTTTTTGAACACTGGGGAGGGGTAAAAGTGATTTTTTCAAGGCCACGAGGTCCCGGGCATGGGCAACCGCCAGGGAGATTTTCCCCGTGAGGCGTTCGAGATCGAATATCTCTTTCAAACTCGCCCTTAATTCCTGACGTTCAATGCTGCGATCGAGAAACTCCGAGACAGCGTCCAGCCTGTGATTGATCTCCGAACAATCGAGGAGAGGTTGGAGAAGCCAACTTCGGATGAGCCTCCCGCCCATTGAGGTCATCGTGAAATCAATGATATCGAGAAGAGAATCTTTCAGGCTCCCATCTCTCAAGTTTTTCACAAGCTCCAGGTTCTTTATTGAAGTCACATCCAGGGCCATCTGGAGCCCGGACCGGATATAGGAGACTTTATGGATTAGAGAAAGGGAATCCTTGCGCACTCTTTTCAGATAATCCAGAAGAGCGCCTGCCGCTGAAACGGCAAGATCCTTATCCTCGAGGTCGAATCCCGCCAGAGACTTCACCTGAAAATGTCCCTCAAGCACACTCTTAGCCTGTGCGAAATCAAAAATCCAGTCCTCCTGAGGACTTTTCAAGACCGATATCATGCTGTTGCGCGAGAGGACTTCGGTGACGTTCTTCTCTTCGCTCTCCGGGTAGATGATCTCTTTCGGAGAAATCCTGAAAAGCTCATCATCAAGAAGTCTTCTTCCCTGCAAATGGCTCTGTGTAGTTTTCATCTGTCCCGTGGCTAAATCAATCAGAGCCAATCCCCAATCTTTTTCTGCCAAATACAGGCTGGCAATGTATGTGCTTTCCTTGGCTCCCTCAAGCTCGAATTCGACTGCTGTTCCCGGAGTCAATACCTTGACTACATCTCTTTTGACAACTCCTTTCGCCTTCCTGGCATCCTCCACCTGCTCGCAAATGGCCACTTTAAATCCTCTCTTGAGAAGTTTAGTCAAATAGGATTCAGCGGCATGGTAGGGGATTCCGCACATCGGGACTTTCTGACGTGATGTCAAAGCAATCTCAAGAACTGATGATGCGATCTTCGCGTCCTGATAAAACATCTCATAGAAATCCCCGAGCCGGAAAAAGAGAAGCGCATCCTTATAATTATTCTTAATCTTCTGGTACTGCTGCATCATCGGAGTGGTGGAATTTTTTTCAGTCATTTTTCTGAATCACTTTTAGGAACTTTCGTTGTTGAAATAATTTTTATTGCCGGCCGATTTAATGAATAATCCAGGTTAACTATACTTTGAGATGTCCGATTTTTCAAGAAAAAGCAAAAAGGGCACAGGAGCTTTTGCTCAGTAAATTGGAAATACTTTTATTAATGACACTGAAGATAAAAGTGTCATTGCGGACGCAGCGTGGTAATCCCAAAAAAAAATTATTTCAATTTAACTCTGCCTCTATTTCCGGAACCGTACTACTTCCACCCTCTTGTTAATTCTCTTCTTCATTAGGACTTTGAGTTTATAATGAACATTTGTTGACTCGACAATCCTTCCAACGTCAACTTCTGTTGATATTCTTCCAAAGAGCGTCTGGATCAGAGATGGCCTTTTATAGGGGATGTATGTCTGCAAGCCTCCATCCTGGCCCGTTTTTTGAATCATCCCTGCTGATTCGGGAAAAGCTCACCGGGCTCCCCCTTGTCGAGAAAATCCTCACCTGGCGCCACACAGGATTCAACCTCCACAGCAAGGTCGAAGAGGGAATATTTCTGAGGGCCTTTGTGGCTGCTTTTTGCTGATTCAAGGGTGGAGTCCAGCTTAAACTTGAGGTTTGGAGATTTCGGGGGATTTGTTTCGCTTTTTGAGTCGTGACATTGCCGATTTCGGTGCGATATTTTTATTCTTGGATGTCAGCAGGGGGATACAACAGAAAAACGTTAATAATTTGGAGCAATGCCAAAAAGGAAATTCCTATCTTATGTCAGGATCGATGCGACAAGACTTGAATTAAGTTTTGGATCTCACATCCAGATAAGGCCTATCCCCTTTTTGCTCTTTTTGCTTTTCGATTTGACAACCCGGGAAGGCTGTAGTATATCTCCTAAAAATGAATCTCCCTATTTTCCTCACTCTACTGAGAATCCTGCTTATCCCTTTGCTGGTAGTCGTTCTCCTCTCCCGATTCGAAGGAAAAGAATTGACCGCTTTTGCCATCTTTGTCCTGGCCGCCATCACAGATTCGCTCGATGGAATCCTGGCGAGAAGAAGAAAGCAGATAACGGCCATGGGACAACTCTTGGACCCGATTGCGGACAAGTTACTGATTGCTTCCGCTTTCATCTGCCTTGTCGAACTGGGAGCTGTCTCTGCCTGGATGGTTATCATCATCCTCGGCCGGGAGATTGCGGTCACTGGATTCAGAGCGCTGGCGTCTTCAAAAGGAATCATCATTTCCGCCTCAAGGATCGCCAAGCTTAAAATGCTGTTCGAAGTCATCACCATAGGATTTTTAATACTGGGAGAGAAGTACCTGGGAAGTTTATATTTCCTTTCTCAAATCCTGCTCTGGATTGTGATTGCCACGGCTGTATTATCTGCCGTGGAATACTATATCAAATTCGGACCTCGAGTCCTCTCCAGATAGCCTTTATTCAAGTGACGGTTTGACCTGTTCAAGGGTCTCTGGATTCTCTACGTTCAAAAGAGCCGGAGATGATTCCCAGACCCGGCTAATCCTCTTCGCCAGCCCGGACAACACTTTTCCCGAACCCAACTCCACAAACACATCGATATTTTCTTCGTTGAGCACTTCCATGGACTTATACCAGAGAACAGGCCGTGTGACCTGCCTTTTCAGCGCATCCCTTGCTTCTTCTCCTCTATGGATCATTCTCGCGTCCACATTGGTGATTACAGGAAACGCCAGGTCTCTGAATTCGACTTCATCCAGATCACGGGAGAGCTTCTCTTCCGCGCTTTTCATAAG
>Ga0209636_10009218_pt1 | contig 10063 bp, 7 predicted proteins | sample DeeMarSWOR152_54_FD_187464 | JGI IMG/M metagenome (GOLD analysis project Ga0209636, IMG submission 187464) | Marine sediment microbial communities from White Oak River estuary, North Carolina - WOR-1-52-54 (SPAdes) (version 2) | ecosystem: Environmental > Aquatic > Marine > Intertidal zone >... | reverse complement strand
CTGGCTGTGATTCCACTGGTCTCATCCAGCTTCCAGTGCGCCACCGGTGCAACGCCTGTCATCGAGAGAGCTTTTATCTTATTTTCATCCAGAGCGCACTCGTAGATGCGGACGTCGTCCAGCAAGCCGTTAAAATACCTGGTCTGCTCCCAAGCAGGATTCACCCATGCACCTATAAAACCGTCTCCAAGAATAACTGTATCTGACGTAATCAGCTCTCTGCGGGCCGCTTCCTGTCCATCAACATATATAAGCAACTCTGTTGGGGACTTTACCAGTGCCACGTGGTGCCACTCGTCTATTGCAAGAGTATGAGCCCAGGCGTCCAGGTCGCCTGCCGGAGTTATGGCCCCATTGATGCCGACCTTCGGATGACCATCTCTGAGTTCAAGTTGAACGGAACCGAATATCCAGTCCTTATGGCCGATAAGCGTTCTGAGGCTAATGCCGATTTGATTCTGCGCGACCCATATTGCGTAGGTAAACTCCACGCTCTCGCCGATTTTAGGGATATGAACATAATCGCCGTCACCATCAAAGTCCAGTGCTCCACCCACCATGCCGGCGGTCGGCTGCCAGATGGGGTTACCGAAGAGAAGGCCGTGATTATCATCTGCGCTATCGTGGGCGATGCCGCCGGCTGCCTCGTCCAGCTTCCAGTGCGCAATGAGGCAAACATCCGTGGGCCCGGCAGGCCCAAGAGATATAGTCAACTCCACACTCGATCCAATAAGAACCGGCATTCCTGCTGGGGGGGCCTGACCCATTATGTGTCCTGCTGGCATAGTATTACTGGGCGCATACAAACGCGTCCCCACGACAAGGCCGGCAGAAGTTATCGCTGACTCAGCGTTAGCCTGGGCCATACCCACTACATCGGGGACCTCGACTGTCCTGGTCGTAGCCGGTCCAAGAGATATGGTCAAGTCCACCGTCATAGCCATATCATACATCGCCCCTCCTGGGGGGGCCTGACTGATTACATGTCCTTCCGGGACAGTATCACTGTGCTCACGCGAAATCGCACCAACGAAAAAGCCAAAAGCAGTAAGTTCTTCCTCCGCATCAGACTGGGGCATGCCCACTACATCAGGGACCTCGATGGCATCCGGCGGAGCCAGACCAAGAGATATGCAGAAGTTCACCTCAGAACCTTCAGCCACCGATGTCCCCGCTGGGGGCTGCTGACTTATTACATGTCCTTCCGGGACAGTATTACTGTACGCATCAGTAATTGTCCCCACGACAAGGCCGGCGGCAGTAATCGCTGACTCCGCTGCAGACTGGGCCATACCAACTACGTCAGGGACCATGACCATAGTCGCCTGGATTGTAACTGTTGGGGATGTCTTCAGCTCACCGAAGATGAGGCCGTCCTTTGGCTTAACCGTGAAGTACCAGTTTTGCCCCTGAGATGTAGCAGCCGATGGTATTATCAGTTGATTGTTGTATGCTGTCTGCAATGCCCCGTTCTTGTACCACCTTATCTCAGTTCCGCTCTCTGGATCCCCGTTTATGTCCGAGTAAGTGTAGCTACCCATTAAGTTATCGACGGTAGTTGGCGCCATAGGGATTATTGCCAAGGCACTTGCCACCGGCGGAGCCGGTGGTGGAGGCGGACCAAGAGATACAGTCAAGTTCACCGGAGTACCGTAATAAACCAATGTTCCGGGTGCAGGGTCCTGGCTCATTACGTGGTCTATTGCATAACCTTCGTGGTAGTCATACGAAATTGTACCAACAGAAAGACCATGTCTGTTAATAGCTTCAATTGCTTCTTCAAGGTAGCCTCCCCTATAATCAAGGATCTCGAATTGATCTCTACTACATATGGTCAAGTAAATAGCTGTGTATTCAGGACTACAATGAACCACTGTCCCCGCTGCGGGGTCCTGACTGATTACACATCCTTCAGCGACAGTATTACTGTAGTAATACAAAAGGTTGACGCTAAGAATACTGGTAAGCCTCATTATTGCGTCGTGTTCGGGCCAACCCACTACATCAGGGACTTCACACATCTGTGCCATTGTCGGCGTGACCATACAAAACAAGTTCATGACCAACGCTGCTGCTAATATCAATGAGATTCTCTTATACATTTTTCTGCCCTTTCCTGAGAAAATATGGTTATTTTGTCCTGTGATTAGATTGGCTTTTTTACCAACTTTAAACCTCCTCCGACCACGTTTGGGTTAGAGTAACCGCTTTTTTGAGGAGAAAGTTTTGTTTCGTAGCGAACGAGAAGAAGCTTTCTTTCCTCTGGTTTTCAGGTTAAACATCATTCTGTCTGATTTGCAGAGATATGTCAACTAAATTTTAGTCTTCTTTGGGTGAGGGGTTTCAAATAAACGATAATAGACCGGCACACGGGGATTAATACTTTCGTTTCGGGGTGCGATTCTTTAGTTTTTGCTCTTGCCTTCGTGACCGCTCGCTGCTATATCTTTGGGCTATTATGACATATTTAGCCGTTCCCATAGCAGCGCGAAATCTGGACCAGGCCAGACAGCAAATCAAGGCGGCACAGGCGGCAGGTGCCGAGATGCTGGAGCTGCGCACCGATTATCTCGAATGTCTCTGTGTCCCATTGGCCCAAAAAATAGTCACCGAGGCCAAGACAGTCACCAGCTCGGGCCTTCGAGGCGGATTGCCTGTAATCGTGACCTGCCGGGACAAGCGGCAGGGGGGGGCAATTGGTTATCCGCAGCGGTTGCGAGTTGACGTATTAACTGGCGCTCTTAAAGCCGGCGCCGAATTTATCGATTTTGAATACGATAATTTCATTTTTGCCGAAAGCCAGGAAAAGCTAAGGCTGGCGCTGTCGCAAAGCTCAAAGGGCCGGCTGATTTTGTCCGCCCACAATTTCAAAACAAGATTCGCCGATATCGCTAAACTTTATCGTCACATCTTAACTGTATGTTCGGTGGCGATACCCAAGCTTGTTTATACCGCGAATCATATTAACGATTGTTTTGAGGCCATTGATTTGCTGTATAGAACCAGCGGCGAACGAATCTTTTTCTGTATGGGCGAAGCCGGCCTTGTCAGCAGAATCATCGCAAAGAAGCTGGACTGCTTCCTGACATTCGCAAGTATAGACAATGAAAGCGCAACTGCGCCGGGCCAGTTGACTGTTGAGCAGTTCAAGAAATTATACCGCTATGACGACATAAAGGGCGATACCGAGCTTTTCGGCGTGATTGCTGATCCGGTCGGCCATTCGCTGAGTCCCGCCATTCATAATGCCTGTTTTGCCGAGAATCGTATGAACAAATTATATCTGCCGCTACTGGTGGGAGGCGGGCCGCGCGAGTTCGACTTATTTTTGCGCAATGTGCTTTTGAGAAAATGGCTGAGGTTCGGCGGCTTTAGCGTGACAATCCCGCACAAACAAAATGCGCTTAACTTTGTCCGTGCGAACCGTGGCTTTGTTGAGCCGTTAGCGGAGAAAATCGGAGCGGTTAATACTCTGGTCATAAGCCGGGATGGTAGACTCAAGGCCTATAATACCGATTATTCCGCTGCTTTGGATGCGATTACTTCGACGCTGAGAATTAGCGGAGGCGGTTTGAGTGAGCTGCCAGTCGCGGTTGTGGGCGCAGGAGGTGTCGCAAGGGCGATAGTGGCCGGCCTAAGTGACGCCGGCGCTAAAATTAAGATTTACAACCGCACCGTCGAACGGGCTGAAAAACTTGCAGCAGAGTTCGGCTGTGATTTTGCGCCTTTGGATGATTTGCCTAATGTCGAGGCAAAATTGCTTATAAATTGCACGAGCGTGGGAATGTATCCAAATGTAGATGAAACACCTTTGCTAAAAGAATACTTGAAAAAGGATATGGTGGTTTTTGACACCGTTTACAATCCAGCCCGGACCTTACTGCTGAAAGAGGCGAAGAAGAAGCGGAAAAAAACAATTGATGGCCTATCGATGTTTATTAACCAGGCCTGCTCGCAATTTAAACTTTTCACCGGTCAAAATGCCAACGCCGAACTTATGCGGAAGAAAGTTTCTGAAGAACTTAAGGACAAAGGCACATAGAGAAGAATATCGAATGCCGAACAAGGAATATCGAATGTCGAAGTGAGAGGGCAAAGAAGGAGTTTGCCGCGGAGGGCGCTGTGGAAGCAAAGAAAATTCAATTTTAACAAGAAACAACCATCTGGGGCGTACCACACATAGTATTGATATTGCACGATTTAGTTGTTGCTCTGCGATAACAATTGTTGGTATATTGACTCTAAAAGAAGACATAGGACAGAGGGAAAAAATTGCTGGATTCGGCGCTTTTGCTGGAATGACGAAAAGAAGCGACATTACGTGGTTTTGAAAGCGTTTCATAATGGTTGCAATGAGTAAGATAGAAGAGCTTGGCCAGCGAATTGGGCGTGAGTTTGGCGCTGAGAAAGTTGTGCTCTTTGGCTCTTATGCACAAGACACGGCCACTGAGGATTCGGATATAGATCTTCTGGTGGTTGCCAAGACGTCTCTGCGTCCGCGCGAACGTTATGCTGCTGTGCGAGGCATCGTGGCGGACTTCCCCGCTGCATTTGAGATTATTGTGAAGACGCCGGACGAGTACGACCGCTGGCGATCGGTCGTCAATCATATCGTTTATTTCGCCGACAAGTACGGGAGAGTTATCTTTGAGCGATGAGATTCGCGAAAGTGTCCGACAATGGCGGGCAAAAGCACAAAGCGACTGGACAACAGTAGAGATTCTGCTGGCAAGTGAACGATGTCCGGCTGATATGGTGTGCTTTCACTGCCAACAGTTCGTTGAGAAATTACTGAAAGCAATTCTTACCAGCCATGGAATTGAAGCACCAAAAACACATGACCTGCGGCGATTGATCCAGTTGGCCGAACCATATGCGCCTGAGCTTTCGCAGTTGGCTGATGCATCAGACACACTGACGATTCACGGTGTTGAGACGAGATATCCTGGTGACTGGCGCCAAGTCACGTCTGATGAAATGAAAGAGTCGGTGGAGCTGTCAAGAAAGTTCGGTGAGATACTTCTTTCGAAGCTGGATGAGTAAAATCATTTGGTTAGTTATCATAAATACCGGAATGGGGGTGCTATTGCTTGGTTCAGCATGATGTTGTGCGATTTAATTGTTGCTGGGCAGCAACAATTACTGGTATATTAAAAGTGGCGTGGAGGGATAAATTCCCGCTTTCGCGGGAATGATGAAAAGAAGCGACATTACGTGGTTTTGAAAGCGTTTTATAATAGTTGCAATGAGTAAGATAGAAGAGCTTGGCCAGCGAATTGGGCGTGAGTTTGGCGCAGAACGGGTCATACTGTTTGGCTCCTATGCGTGGGGTGAGGTTACTGAAGATTCGGATGTTGATCTGTTAGTTATCTGTTCTTTTGAGGGCAGGAGTGTTGATAAATCGGTGGAGATTCGGATGAAACTGCGACCTGGATTTCCGGTTGACCTGCTTGTACGAAATAGTGAAAAGGTGCGCGAGCGAATCGAGATGGGTGATGACTTTATGCGGGAGATTCTTGAAGAAGGGAAGGTGCTCTATGAAGCCGATGACCGCTGAGTGGGTCGCCAAAGCCGAAGCCTATTTCGCAATGCGGCACGTAATGTGCTAAGATTAGAGATGTAAACTTGTTAAGGGCAAGTTAAATGATCAAAAGTAAAAGCAAATCTGAAAAAGTTGTCTTGGCGTATAGTGGCGGGCTGGATACCAGCGTGATTCTGCCGTGGCTTAAGGAGACCTACGGCTATGAAGTAATAGCATTCGCCGCTGACCTGGGGCAGGGCAGTGAATTGGCTGGTATTAAACGAAAAGCACTGGCGAGCGGGGCGGTCAAGTGTGTGGTCAAAGACCTGCGGAAAGAGTTTGTCGAAGATTGCCTCTGGCGACTGCTTAAATCAGGTGCCGTTTATGAAAAAGGGTATCTGTTAGGCACAAGTATTGCCCGGCCTTTAATTGCAAAGCACCAAGTCGAAGTTGCACACGCTGAAGGTGCGACAGCAGTGGCTCACGGTGCAACCGGCAAAGGCAACGACCAGGTAAGGTTTGAAGTGAGCTATATGGCACTTGACCCATCTTTGAAAATTATCTCGCCGTGGAAAGATCCGAACTTTACGCTGACTTCTCGCGAGGCAGCGGTTGATTACGCCAAAAAACACAAAATTCGCATCGAGCAGACAAAGAAGAAGATATACTCCCGCGACCGCAACCTCTGGCATCTCAGTCATGAAGGAGCTGATCTTGAAGACCCCGCAAATGAGCCAAAGGATGACTTGTTTGTTATCACGCGGCCGGTTTCGAAAACGCCCAACAAGCCGGATTATGTAAGGATAGGTTTTGACAGAGGGGTGCCTGTAAAACTTAACGGCAAAAAGATAAGCGGCGTGAAACTGATTGAAACATTGAACCGGCTTGGCGGCAAACACGGCATCGGGCAGGTGGACATGGTCGAAAATCGGCTGGTTGGTATAAAGTCGCGGGGCGTTTACGAGACGCCGGGCGGAACAATTCTCGTTACGGCACACAGCGCTTTGGAGAGCGTGACACTTGATAGGGAGACTATGCATTATAAACAACAGCTCGCTCTGAAATATGCTGAGATGGTCTATTACGGCCTGTGGTTTTACCAGTTGCGTGAGGCCCTTGACGCATTTGTCGATGTTACTCAACGAAATGTTACCGGCGAAGTGAAAGTAAAGCTGTTCAAGGGCCGCTGCACACCAGCCGGCATAGAAAGCGCGAGCAGTTTGTATCGGACCGACCTGGCAAGCTTTAAGATGGGCGCCGAGTATGACCCGACTGATGCAACCGGCTTTATACGTTTGTTCGGCCTGCCTGCGAAGGTTGCGGCCATAGTTAACAAGAAAAAAAATAGGAACACAAAAGCATAACAGCACAAGCGGATTGTGCCCTATGTACTGCTTTTGCAAAGGAAGCATTATGGCAGTACCGGATTGGATTTGGTTTGTCTTTATCTTTGCGTTTGGTTGCTGTGTAGGCAGCTTCCTGAATGTTGTCATCTATCGCTTGCCTCGCGACAAGTCTTTAATAACTCCGCCCTCGGCTTGTCCGGCGTGTGGTAAGCACATTCGCTTTTACGATAATATACCACTTATTTCATGGCTGCTTTTGGGCGCTAAGTGTCGATATTGCAAGGCGCCGATTTCGCCGCGTTATTTTGTTATTGAGCTGCTTACTGGCTCGGTTTTCCTCGGCCTTTTCATTTTATATTTTCACACTGATTTGCTCGACGGTGGCAGGGTGGATGGTGGATGGTTCATTTACCTTCTTCACATTATTTTATTAGCTGCTTTCATTGCGGCTTCAGCAATTGACCTGGAGCATTGGGTCATTCCATTGTCTATTTGCTGGTTCATTACTTCGGTGGGGCTGGTTGCCTCGGGGGTCGGCGTATATATAATTGAAGGCCCTTCCTTGATTCGTGCGTATTCGCTTTTGCCGAGTGCTTCGGCAAATACGGGGGCCCTGGCCGTTGGTGCAATGGCAGGGCTCGGGATATCTTGGGCGCTGCTGACAACCGGCGTGGTTAAAAGAAGTTACGAAACAGAAGACAGAAAACAGAAAACGGAAGACAGAAGTGAGCAAAAGTTTAACCATCGTCTGGAGAGCTGCAAAGAGGCCGTCTTTTTACTGCCCATAATTATCTGCTCAGTGGCTGCTTTTTGGATTATCAGGGAAACGGTGCCGATGGAGACGCGAAATGGCTTTCCGACACAACATCCTGTCATTGCAGGACTTCTGGGCAGTCTATGGGGCTACTTTGTCGGCTGTGGGATTGTCTGGGGCATCCGTATCTTTGGCACTCTGGCCTTCGGAAAAGAGGCAATGGGGCTGGGCGATGTGCATCTAATGGGTGCCGCAGGGGCGGTTATAGGACCGCTTTTTGTCGTTGTGGCATTTTTTATCGCGCCGTTCTTCGGGCTGGCCTGGGCGGGATTCCAAATGTTTTTTAAAAAAATTCGACAAATTCCCTATGGTCCGTTCTTGTCTTTGGGTATATTTACTGTTATGATTTTACATGATCGGATTCGCGATTACCTGTTTATGTTTTATCACTGAAACAAAAAAAGGTAAATTTTAATAAGGAGATATCAAATGCGGGTTGCCAACAACAAAACAATCATTCTAATAATTTGTCTGGTATGTTATGCTCTTTTGCCCGGCTGTACTGACTGGGAGGAAAAGTATACAGCTTTGAGCGTGGAGCATGAGAATTTGAAGGGGCTGCTCGAACTCGAAAGGGCGGATAAGGATCGGCTTACCACCCGGATTTCGCAGGACCAGGAGACAATCGACGAACTCCAAAGGCAGATTGAAGAACTCAGAAAGTCGCCGGCGGATGCCACCGGTTTTGGCGAGGGCTATGAGGTTGCCTTTGACCCTGCTGCCGGAACGATTACGGTAACACTGCCGAATGCGATATTGTTTGATTCGGGAAGGGCCACGCTAAAAAGGGTAACCAGTGCCGAGCTCGACCATATCATGTCTGTACTCCGGCAGAAATACTCCGGCAGACAAATAGATGTCGTAGGTCATACCGATTCGGATCCTATTAAAAAATCAAAATGGAAAGACAACTGGGAGCTTTCAGCACAGCGTGCTCTGACGGTGGCTAGATATCTGATCCAGCGCGGAGTTGCCAATGACAAGGTTCGAGCGGTGGGCTGTGGAGAAAGCCGGCCCGTTGCTCCCAATACAACAGCCAGCAACAAAGCAAAGAACCGGAGAGTTGAGATTGTCGTTCATATGAGGGGATGACCGGCGCCGGTACAACACTGGTCAACATTTCGAATAAGGTGCGCAGAGATTATAGCCTTTACTTTGGTAAAGGCTTTTTTATTTCTGCTTTAGAAATGTGTTGGTTCTTATGTCACCACCGTCACTAATGCGAAGAGTAACGGCTCCATCCTTAGGCGTGTAGAACTGTTTTACTCCGGTCTTTCGTTTGACTGTTTGCAGTCTTTCGTACTGCGTTTTGTCACAACTGCAGATTAAAATATCCGCATCAAGCTTCTCGAGGAAGTCGGGGTCTGCCGTTTTGGCTGAGCCATGATGGGGGACAACGACAACATTGGCCTTGAGGTCCGGATTTAGCCGAAGAAGCTCTTTTTGTGCAAATTTTTCGATGTCGGAACATAAGAGTATTTCGGTACCTGCAAATCTTATCAACGAAACCAGCGATTTGTCATTGTCACTTAATTCTCCATACCGAGATATTTGTTCTGTTGGCCATAGTATTTTTATCTTAGCAGCACTGTTTAGATTCAAACCTTTTGAGTTTTTTATCTTAAAACCGTTTTCAGTTAGTGATTCGTTGAGAAATTTCGCGGTGCCCCACTGGTCTGTGTTGTCAAAAAAGGCATCATTGGCATAAATGGCGTCGACTTTGCAATATTCGACGACCTCAGGTATTCCATTGATATGGTCGGTGTCATTGTGGCTTATGATGATGGTGTCGATTTCGTTTATTCCGAGGTAATCTAAAAAAGGTGCGATAATCCGTCTGCCGATATCACTTTTGTATAGCGAGCCTGCGTCAAACAGTACATTGGCTTTGCCCGGAAGCTGGGCCAGTATTGCCTGCCCATGGCCGACATCCAGACAAGTGAGGAGTAAATTGTCCCGATGTGTCCTTTGCCATTTTACAGTGCCCAGGAAAACAAGCATTGTCAAAAACATCGCCGTGCAAATTACTTTCTTTGTAAGGGGACGCCGAAAATATACGAAGCCGACAAGAACAATTGTGCAATAATACAAAATCACCGGCGTAAGCGGCACTCGGCCTATAAGGATTTGTGAAACATCCAAATGTGCGATGAGTTTCACAACCCAAATAAGGAAGTCTGACAGAAGGGCGGCTACAGCGCCTAAAACAGCACTCAATGTCGGCAGCAGGAAAAACAAGATTATCTTTAAAAATCCTAATGCCAGGATTGCGCCAACGAAGGGAAAAACCAGTACAGTCCAGATGCTTGCCAATGGTGTGATTGTGTAAAAGTGGTACAGCAGGATGCCGGCGCCACCCAGCCAGGCGGCAAGGCCCACAGA
>Ga0209636_10009217_pt1 | contig 10064 bp, 9 predicted proteins | sample DeeMarSWOR152_54_FD_187464 | JGI IMG/M metagenome (GOLD analysis project Ga0209636, IMG submission 187464) | Marine sediment microbial communities from White Oak River estuary, North Carolina - WOR-1-52-54 (SPAdes) (version 2) | ecosystem: Environmental > Aquatic > Marine > Intertidal zone >... | reverse complement strand
GATCTTTGGGTCTTTTTAGTTCCAAGATGGACGGTAAGAAGAGAAGGAATATGAAGGCACACAAGGCGAGGATTAAGAGGATTAACACGTATGGAGTTGAAATCGGATTCGGAATCAATTTACATCCCAATTCACCTTGTTGCAATTTTTGATATAACTGTTTCCGCAAAAAGGCACAGCTGGCTGGCATCTCTTGCAGCGTAGAGCGCTTTTGAAAAAAATTATTGATTTCAGCATTCTGTTGCTATTAGGATCCAAATAGATCAAGAAAAAAATGGAAAACCGCGGGGGACATCTCCTTGGCGTCGTCCAAATAACAGTTTCCTCTGCCATTATGAAGCGTTTTTGCCCATGCATGACCCTTCTTTCTAGTAACCTTAGAAACGCACAAGTCGATCAAAGCTTTAGAGCAGATTAACATGTTAAACATGAAGGTTAAAAGCAGTAGAGGTATGAGCCAAGATATTAAGCAATTGCATAAGATATCACACTATTTGAAAATCTTTGCGCGTGAAATATTCTACTGGTTCTTTGATTGTTTGTTCAAGAGACAATCTATTGTTACGTGTCTGGATAGTCTCGTAGAACGCTTCCAGATTCTGGGTCTGGTCCTACTTCGTTCATAGTTTCTGTTACTGCTTGTTTTATTGTTTGTTTTTCTGTGATTAGGTGTTTAAGTAGCTGTGTGGTTGCTTGGTCTGTGTGGGACGCTGATACTGATCCGTTCCAGCTTATGTAGACTTTGGCTCCCTTTTCTATGAATGCTTGCGCCATGTAAGTGTATGTTAAACCGTTGCAACCCATCATGATGATTGTAGTGTTTTGAAATCTCCCGTTCATACTTGATTTTACAAATCTTGGTGCTACTCCGAAGTATTTTTGTTCTTCGTGACGGGTGAATCGTGCGATTGAAATTTGCTCGGTGAGTTGCTCGTAAACGTATTTGTCTTCGCTGTAGATTTCAGAAGAAAAGAGAGCAACTGGAGGTTGCCCTTCTTCAAACAAAGCTGAGTGCACTCTCAAAATTATCAATCCATAACCGCGTGTAGGGAGGTTTCTGTAGAATTCTACGTTTACTTCTTCGCTTGGATAATAGTCTACGATGTATCCAGCTTGTTCTAGGATGTTTGTGGCTATTTCGATGAAGACTGGATTAGGACCTGCTGCAGGTGAAAGGCTTCCCTGGTCAACAATAGCAGCTTTGAGCTGGAATGTTTGGTTGGTTGTTTGGTTTGTCGGTGAATGCTGTAAGGAGCAGATGAATGCAATGGAAAGGATTATGATGCCAAAGATGATTCCGTATAGCGATTTCTTTTTGAATATTCCCTTTCTTCTCTTCTTTCTTCTCTTCATTTGGGGTAACTCTTAATCCTCCTAACATAAAAAAGAGGGGATGGAAGATTCGGTGAGTGTGCTCATCGTTTCTTCTTTATACGCTTAACATAGATAGCTGTTGCAACCATTGCCACTACGATTGTTGTATTCAAAGCAATGTAAGGTGCTAGCAAACCAAGTTTATCAACAGGAACAACGATGCCACCGAAACCACCTTCGGGAGGATCAGCGAAGTAAACACCTGCCTGAGGAGGCGAATCTTCATCGATAAATCCATCGCCATCATCATCTTCTCCAAGTGCAGAGTTTGGAACGTCGTAATCACATAGAACACCACCGTCTTCATCTATGAGGCCGTCACCATCCTGGTCTCCTTCGCTTAGCTGTAGTTCATCGTAAGCGGCTGTCTGGTTGAATACCGCTCCAGCATACAATGTGCTCTTAGGAAGTAGTTTAAAGGCCTGTATGAGAGCCCATGTACCGAGAGTTCCCCAAGAGTATGAAAATGCATATCCAAAAAAACCCCCAATCCCGACCAATGAATTAGTTGTTCCGAGAGTAGATACGTAATCCGGATTAATTTTTTTACCATCATCGGCTGTAATTTTCTTGAACTCCTCAACCATTTTGTGAGAGTCACAGCAATCCAGTACAACACCTATTGTAACTCCCCTTTTGAAACCGCTGAGTGCACTTACGATGTTACCAATCACACATGAGCCATCTTTTAGCGTAATGAACTGCTCCCAACCATGACCAACAAAGTAGAAATGAAATTCCTCGCCACGCTTAAGTATTGCTTTGTAGTATGTAATGTTCGCCTCAAGCTCTGCCAATGTAGTATTAGGACCAAGTTGAGTTATTCTGCTATAATTCCAGCCCTTACCCTCCGTTACTAATGTGTCTGCCCAAGCAGTCCTACTTTTTTTGAAGGCTTCTTCCTGCTTCTCCACCCGCGTTTCCTTTTCGCTCTCTCCGCGTCCTGCCAAGAATACTCCATAATGGTTCTTTGTAGGATCTGACAAAGTTACTTTGTTACCAGTAGTTTGAGCTTCCACAATTGGACATGCACTGAACATCGCCGACATCAAGACAATCGACAGAATAACTATTGAAAGAGTCTTTTTCTTCAGTTCTTATTCCTCCTTTCTCTTGAAGAGATTCTAACCGTTACATGCTGTGTTAGTATGTTTCTTCATACTATGTTTTGCTCATGTATAGAATTTAATTTTTGTGGTAGCCTATTGTTGATTTCTACTGTGCAACAAACTATTAAATGTTTCAATTGAAAACACTTTCAACAGAGGAGATCATCCTCGCCAGAAGGAGCCCGTACTATCAATTGTAACCTTTCTCATTCAATGTATCAAAGTAAACACTCAATGAAAGTAACTTACGCGTGTATAGAGTGAAGAAATTATTTAGAAACCTTTTACTACAAAAAATTCTCTGAAGATATTGTGTAAGATATTAAGCAATTGCATAAGATACTAAACCCTTCCAAAAGTGGTTTTTACGGGCAGAATATCGCCATGCACGCATGAAGTTTCTTCAAAAGGAAGAACTGAATAGGTTCTTTATGTAGAAAATTGACATATATTTTAAAAAATATGATATAGTGAATTCAATATTAATATTCATAAGTATTCGTATATGTTAACAAAGTTTTTATACAGTCGCGTTAATCTACATAATGCGGAATACGCACAGATAGTTGTGCATATTATGTTTGCGCGCGCAAACTTGAAGTAAAAAAGGAGGGAAAAAAGTGAACACATATGAGAAATTTAGAGTCTTACATGCTATATGTCACCCTCGTCGTGCAAAAATTCTTTCATTTGTTGCCGACAACCCTGGACTCCATGCTGGTCAGATCTCCAAAGAATTGGGAATAAAAAGAAACCAAGTGTCCTATCATTTGGGTCTGTTGGAGAAGTATAAGGTCATCAAATCAGAATATGCGATATTGGAAGAACCGGCATCAAAGGGAAAGGCTGCAAGGATATATTCAATCAATGAGAAAGAACTCAATAATCTATTAAAAAATATGGAAGCCTTCGTAGCGACACTCAAATAAAACGTTTTCTTCATGAAGAACTCAATAGATCAATGGCAGCTTTGACTTCCTTTGACATGGCCAGAACTCGTAGAATCAAGTCCAGAGCATTCTTGATAACCTTGACAACATCTACTTCTCTCTGAAGTAAATCTTCTATGTTGTCACCTAAATAAACGTCCTGAACACCAAGTTCCTTCGCCAAAATTTTTGTTTCATGTTTTTTCGTGAGTTCAAAAGTAATTGTAATGTAATCAAAATTGATGTCTTTACCGTCTTTTGTCAAAATAGCTTCCTCAAGTGTTAAGACATAAGTCCCTCCAGGTATAATGAGATAGATCGGTTTGGTCACTTTTACTTCAATCCAGTCAAATCCTTTTGCTATGTGAAGGGACAGATCTATCTTCTTAATCTTCAAACCTAAGCTTTCCAAAGCAGTTCTGAACAGTTTTTCTACTACCAATGTCGTCAGCTTCCGGACATAATGCTTAAGATCATGAAACTTACTGTTTTCTCGAATAACTTTATAAAGTTTGTGAAGAATTCTTCCTCTAAAATCATGAGATGTATTAAAATTATTCATTTTTGAAATCAAATGAAATTTGCATTACGGCATGGATCTTTTCCTTCTCTGCTCGCGGGTTTAAGCACATAGAGTTTTCTATTGAAACAAATTAATGCTGTTTGAATTATTTATCCACTAGACAATGGAATAGCCATTAGAATCATACATAGATCATCTAATGTAACGTAAGCCAGAGCTGACAGAATGTATCAAAATGAGCAGAACGAAGGTTATCAAGTTCTATAGGCGTGCGCGTGGAGATATCCCCCGCAACATCCCCCTTTTTTATGACTAACTCTAAATGCATTTAACTGGTTTTTGATTGTTTGTTTTGTGACGTTTAAAATCACCTTTTTTGAAGCAGTTCAAGAAGGAACGGAAACATGCGCTCTCTCTTGCGCCCGGCTTTTTTTGGTATTCTGCGATTCCCGATACCACAGATAAAGCGAAATCAGGGTTATGGTCCCACCGACCAGTGCCGGAAATAAGACAGGTCCAGCATAAAGATCGGAATATGGCTTGGCGAAAATGAGGATGGAGAAATACTCCGCGACCACTATCAATGGAAACAATATGAATATAGCAAGGATTGTTTTGGTTGTGAGCCGCTTTTTCTTCGTCTTCAAGATGCATACCCCGAAATCTGCGTGGGTTTATTTCCGTGCAAAGAACAACATCTATTCCTTTTTTCCGCAATCAAAAATAATGAAATTGAATTTTATTAAGATTTCGCAAATAATCTCAACCTCCGATGCCTGTGACTTCTGCCATACACAATCAATTAATCAAGAAACGATGTAATGTTATGCATTTTCCAGTAGAGGGCGAAAAGAAAAAAATAGGGTTTTATGTGTCTTTTGGCAGCCTCGCTTGGGACCCGCGATGTATGTGCAGCAAAAGCCAGTTTCTGCTATTTCATGTTATACCCCTCAATTACAAATATGAACTCTCCGACCTCGCTTTGCCAAATCGGCACCAAAAACTTCAAGTCTATCGTTTCATACGGCAACGTGTTGGTTCTTACATCATCGCTGAACAGCAGTTGGGGTAGAACATTTCCATATTCCGAGTGAACCGCACCAATCAACCTGAGTTCTCTGGTGTGGCCTAACTTGTCAACGGCAAGAAGCTTCACTTGGTCTATATAAGAGTGGGAATCCGGCAAATCTGGCTCCGTTAGTCGCAGCAGATATGCATACCCATCAGGTTCAGGCATCACCGTTAACGTGTGAGAAACAACGACATCCTCACGAGCATGTATGTCGAGCGACCCTTCTTCGACGTAGTCTTCACCATTATAGACCGAGAGGATTGGGCAACCGGGTCCCTGCAAGTAGTCTATACGGAGGTATTGCACTTTGATGTGGTGGTCTAGACTACTTGTCCAGTAATCTATCTGCCTCCCTGTGGCACCGTAGCCAGCAACGCGTACGTACGCTCTAACCCAATATAGGTAGTCTCTGTCGTCTGTGGCGTAAAAGCTTGGGCCTGTCAGCGTCTTTGTCTCTGGTTCCGATGCATGTGGCAAATAGTCTGACGTTTCTCCAATGGTTTGTCCTGTGGACTTATCAATCACTTTTAGAGTGATGGTTGCTGTACCACCGTTAATTATCCACCCATGTACCTCATAGGTTATACTTGGTCTTACCCTGAACCCTTGACCCCGCAAGCTTATGTACAGATCACCCCAAGCTCTACAGTCGATATAAAACCCTAATCCGAGCAAAACCTTGAGCCTCATTAACCCAGTAACGTCAGCGTATGACTCTGCCACACTACCAATCTGACCTAACGGCGCAGATATAGAATGCCCATCATTTGAAGAATCCCAGACATAGTAGTTATCTCCTCCCTGAGCCATTACTGCAGGAAGGAAAGCTAACGTCATGATAATTGGCAATAGGAGAGCAACAGTTTTCTTATTCATTCTCTTTCACCTCTTTCTTTTTCACGTTCTCTTTCTGCCCCTCACTTAGGACCAGGCGGTGACACGCCTCCGAAGGAATAACCTTCGGCTTTAGCATCTAGCATGAAGATTACATATTTTTGTCCAAAAATGTTAATAACATTTACGAAATCTTTTTAAGGTATATTTCTATAGTCAGATAAATAGATTAATTGTATTCTTTTTTCACATATTTCCTGAGCGGATGGTCTAACCGTGCACGCCTCCATCGAAGGAATACATACAGAAGAACACAAAATGTATCAAAGTAAACACAATGAAAGATTGAATACATCATTTCAAGTTGTACATAAGATTTAAGAAAGAACTAACTCTACATGCATTACTTCCAAGGTAGTGATTAAGTTATGGTCAACGAGGCAAAAGGAAGACTGTTCGAAGAAAGGATGGCAAGTATCTAATGTACATTCCGAAAGACCTAGCTGAAGACAGCATGTTCCCAATCAAAGCAACCCCAGCAAACCCAGAGCTTAGGGTTAAGATCAGCTTCAAAGTTGGAGACAACAAATTAACTATAGAGAAATGGAAAGAGAATAACGAAGCATAAAATTCTATTCAACATTAATTCTACGCATGAAGTCTTTTACGACTGATGTTTCTTCCAAATTCTACTGGTTCTTTGATTGCTTGTTTAAGAGATAATTATAAAAAAGAAGAAAAAAGGGGGGATGTTGTTGGTGCTGTTTTATTTATGTAGCGCTTCCAAGGAAATTGACTCCGAGTCCCTTGGCTAGGGCGTATGTTTCTTCCCAGACGACCACCTTGAATCCTTTGTCGCACAAGTAAACTTCTATGTCCCCGATTTGCTCGTAGTTCTTGATCTCCCACTTAATCCAGGAACCTGGTATATCATCAAAGTGTATGTAGACCGCATGCTTGTATGTGTGGAGTTCAGCAGGGCCCTCATAGGTCAACTCCTTGGTATCTATCTTTGCATAGCCTTCAAACACCTGGGGCTTCGGAGACACTATAGGAAGCGCTATGTAGGATGGATTCTCAGCATCATGGTAAATTGTGTTCTCCGCAACATTCATCTCTGTTTCCTTGTACAATTCCCCGCCAGTGTTGAGGTTGCGATCGTGCTTTGGGAAGTTACTGCTGGAAATGTCCACTCGAATCTGGTGTCCAGCTTTGAACACGTGGGCGATGTCGCCCATATCTATTGTGAACTCGTAGACATCGCCTTCTGTCATTAATTCAGGGTCTGCCATGGAATACCGGTATCTCGCTCTTATGATGCCATCAGCGACCAGCATCAACTTTGGAGGAGAACTTGGATGAACATCTATCAGCTTGGCGGTGAAATCGGTATCCGTGCAGTTTGAAGAGGCGCTTAGGACAACTTTAAGGGGACCTGCAATTTCAACATCTGCTGTCAGCGTTGGACTGGCATAACTTAGGATATCATCTCGGCCGAGTACCACGAGTGTTTGGTCGAAAGACCCGGCTTTTATGGCTCCGCCGCCGGGCTCATTTGTTCCACCAAGGGTTAGCACTGGATCCATTGGGTCATAGACATAGCTTTCAGATGCTTCCTCAGCAGCACATAGAGCAGTGTTCAGGTCTCCACTATCGTGCAGATAGTAATTAGTGTATTCGACTCCTCCCGGAGGCCACTGGTCTGCCCAACGCCACTCTCCTGGCCACACGCCGTACTGCCAATTTTCAAGTTCTTCTAGGGAATAGTATAAAACTGGTGGTTCATCCATTATTCCGGTATCTTCGCCTTTCAGCCAATAGTCAAACCATTCATAGTATGGGAGGTAAGGCACTCCAGGGTTCCCGTGGGTGCCAGCTCCCACCAAGATTTTCACTGGGACGTCTCTGCTCTGCAGATCGACGAAAGCGTCAACTTGACACTTGGGGAAAAAGTCGTACCAACCGGTTACTAGTAGGGTGGGAACATTTACTGTGTCGTATACCTTGTAGTGGTTTCTCCATTCGTCTTCGTCGGGATGAGAAACAACATCATTCCCATATGGCTGCAAAATGGCATAACTGGGGTGCATATCGTACAAAGGAAGATTCATCCACCAATATGAGTCTGTAGCTTTGAAATTGAGATAGAAAAGGGGCCAGCCAGGTAATGTCGGGTTATGCCACAGTAGATGGGTTGTTAGATTTACAAGAATTTGGTAGATGTTCCACAGGTGCAGGGGTATGAACGGCTGTTGTTCTGGAGGTACAACTGTTAGCAAATGGCTCTCAGAGAGACCTTGCACGGTTTGTCCAAGTCCCCATATTAGACTATCTCCACGAAAGGCTCCTCCATCATAGGTAAGGTCATTCATTACATTTCCACTTGAGGACGCTGGAATAATAGCCTTGAGATGAGGGGGTTTTTCGCCGGCAGCCAGAAATGTGGTTATGCCGGGGGCTGAATAGCCCCACATACCGACTTTTGCGTTACACCATTTCTGCTTAGCAATCCACTCAATTGTATCGTATCCGTCTTCACCGTCATTGTAAAAGAAGCGGTCCACACCCTCTGAGTAGTATCTTCCTCTGGTATCTTGTTCCACGTATGCGTATCCATTAAATACTTCATATGGCCAATCTCCTGGACCCGGCGGGGCACCTCCATACCACGTTGGTACGCCAATTCCATACGGGGTTCTTGTCAGAATTGCCGGATATTTTCCAGGACCCGGTAGATAGATCCTAGTGTACAATTTGACACCATCGCGCATCTTCACCATTTCCTCCATAAAAATCGGTCCATCTGCAGCTTGGACTATTGGTGTAGCGCTGATTGCAAAGCCAACGATAAGGGCAAGAAGCGCAAGGGACATTATCAGTTTTCCTTTTCTCATTTTCTTTTCTTTCTCCTTTATTTTGGGTATTTATTTCATTGCGCCCCTCCTCGGCGCTCCGAAGGCAGAAAGCGCTAACCTAAGAATCAATGAACGACTTCCAAGAACTGTAGATCCTGAGGCTCCTTTCCCCTTCGTTTAACAATTATACACGTCAGACTTTTCTTAAAATTTTTGGTAGGACTGAGGATTATATAAAAGTCCTTTAAGACTGATGTTTCTTCCAAATTCTATCAGTTGCGTTTCAATATCAAAGAGGCATAATAAACAACCAAGGGTCCCTTCAATCGCCACGCAAAAATTTTATTAGTCGAAAACTCTGTTTGACCTTTGGTGTCTTTTTTCGGCGAGGTGTCTCAGAGGCAGCTTATGGGCTGAATCTTGAGCGTGTGGTGTTCCGTTTCTCTAAGGTGTAGGAGAACAAGAGGGAACAAACTCGGGTTGACACAAAGTTTCAATTTTTGGGGGGGTCGTGAAGGTGACGGCGGTTAAACGGCGGTTGGAATTGCTGAAGCTTGAGGGTTTGGGGTTTTCCATGCCTGAGATTGTGACGGAATTGAGTCAGAAATATGGGTGTTCTGGGCGTACGGTTTATCGGGATTTTGAGAGTCGGTGTCACTCAGATGAGAATTTCCTCTGCCATTATGGAGCGTTTTTGCCCATGCATGCCGTCTTTTTCCAGTGATTTTAGAAACGCACAAGTCCATCAAAGCTTTGGTGCAGATTAACATGTTAAACATGAAGGTCAGGAGGAGTAAAGGTATGAGCCAATAGATTCGCTTCCTTCCGTCCAGATAGGCACCTATACCAATCTCGAAGAAAGGCGCAAAATTTCCCACAGAACTATAAACTAAAAGGGGTATAACCATCCAAAGAACTTCAATCCACGGAGGAGGATGAGACAAAAACAGCATTGCCCCGAGAATCCAAGCCAGACCCACAAAAATTGGGACAAAATAAACATTAAGCAGCAGAAAACCATCAACCTTTTCTCTTAACCACAGGTTCTTGTTCTTGACAAGAGGCCATAGGTGTCTAAAGGCGCATTGCATATGCCCCTTGGCCCAGCGAGACCGCTGACGCCAATAAGATCGCCAATTCTCAACCGCTTCCTCATAGCATTCAGCATCATTCACGTATCGAACTTTGTAACCCGCAAGATAAACCTTGAAAGTTAGGTCTGTGTCTTCGGCAAGCATGTCAGCGTCCCAGCCGCCCAGAGATTCTATCAAACTTCGCCTGAACCCTCCCACGGTCCCGCCGAATTGTGGGATGAGTCCTAGATTATCCCGAGCAAATTGGTCCACTCGATAACCTCCGGTTCGTTCC
>Ga0209636_10009214_pt1 | contig 10064 bp, 10 predicted proteins | sample DeeMarSWOR152_54_FD_187464 | JGI IMG/M metagenome (GOLD analysis project Ga0209636, IMG submission 187464) | Marine sediment microbial communities from White Oak River estuary, North Carolina - WOR-1-52-54 (SPAdes) (version 2) | ecosystem: Environmental > Aquatic > Marine > Intertidal zone >... | reverse complement strand
GTTGTATACTATCAAGGCAGAATTCATGTCGACTTTAACCTTATTCCGGGCCTGTTTCAGTACAGTATTACTGAACAGGTGTATCCCCAGACCCAAAGCCACCAGACTGCCCATAACTACCACTATTATCAAAATAAAAATGATTTTAGCCCGAAAGGATATGGGTTTAATCTTAAGTTTTTCTTTTATTCTCATGTCATACCAAGTCCTTGTCTTCGGACTTTTTTGTAAGGGCTCAGAGTTCTGCTGCATCTAAGACCGCCGGGATATTCTTTTCCCAACCGATGGGCATGAGGTAGACACCCTGGCAAAGGTTCTTCAATTCCTTGATAAGGCGAGCTGCAATGGCCATGCTCACTTCTACCCGGCTCTTAGCCTTTTCCATCTCGGCAATGAGGTCTTCGGGGATAAAGACATTATCGATATTTTTATTCATAAAACGGGCCATAGAGGCAGATTTTAAAAGCATTATTCCCGCTATGATAGGAACCCTGATGTGCTCAACCTCCCTAATGAACTTCTCGAAGCTCCCTATATCATAGACCGGGGAGGTCTGAAAAAATTTGGCCCCTGCCATAGCCTTTCTTTCCATCTTCGCTATCTCTGATTTGAAGGCCCCTTCGGACTCGATCATTATATTTAGCCCGGCCCCCACGAAGAAGTCAGGACGGCCCTGGAGTTCATTTCCCGCCAGATCAAAACCCTCGTTTAACCTTTTCACGGTATCTAAAAGTTTCAAGGAATCTAAATCGAAAACAGGTTTGGCCTCCGGGTGGTCTCCAAAAGTCACATCGTCACCTGTTATAACTAATATATTTTCGATTCCCAATGCCCAGGCACCTAAGAGATCTGCTTGTAAGGCCAGTCTATTTCTGTCTCTGCAGGTAAAGTGGAGGATAGGATCAAAGCCCTCTTCTTTTAAGATATGAGCAACCGCCAAGGCACTCATTCTCATTACCGAGCTTTTCAGGTCAGTAATATTGTAGGCATGTACCCTTTCTTTGAGCGGTTCCAGAAACTCTAGCATCTGGGAAATATCAACGCCTTTTGGGGGAATGGCAGGTGGCCCCACTTCAGAGGTTATGACAAATTTTCCACTACTTAAGCTTTTTCGGAAATCCATTTTCTCTCCTTTCTTAGAAATAACCCTCTATTTTGGTCTTCCCTTTTACTTCATCGCCGGCAGTGTCACATCCTTCATTCATCGTCTTTTTTGTCCGTCTGCATCATGACCCGGCTTACAATCTTCCTGGGTACAAGGATCGCCCACGTTGTCAGTGTATTCGAATAAAGAGCTCGATTCAATCCGGTACTTTACCCAAAAACAAGAAAACCACACCCATTTGCGAATGGGGGTGGTTTTGTTTGGGCTTATTCCCTATCCGTGGTAGGGTGAAATACCTACCCAACTTCATCTATCCTCTTCCGTTGATTCACGGTAACTCCTCCCTATTTCTTCAAAAAGGGTTAGTGTCTCAAGGGCTTCCTGCTCCACGCAAGGAGGCTCTGGGCTATTGAGCGTGCATATCCTGCTCATTTTAGCTCTTCAAGGATAGCATCTATTACCTTTGGCACCGTGGCCTCCACCTCCGGCGACAGCCCCATTCCCCATGAGATCTCCTTGGGCTCCACCCCGATGATCGCCACCTCCCCATGGCAACCGAGCCCCTCGTCTCTGAGGATCAGGTTCCCAATGCCTATGATTACCGAGTTCTTCTCTGTCATCTGACAAAACATCCCCCAAGGGGCCTTCCCTCAAGGGATACCGTCAACGACGATGATAAGCATGCTCCCAGCCATCGTTCTATTTCATCAAGTTCACCATATTTCAGCACTTTTCCTCAACTCAAGCCAGCGCCTCTGCGATCGTTTAAGGGGCCCGATCTGTTCCTCTATCCACGAGATATCACCGGTCAAGATGGCAAGTTTCTCTGGCCCTGTCAAATCATACTCATCTAAGGTATCGGTAGTATACTCGAGGAGGTTTGTTAAGAATTCATCATCGGATGCGGCCCGCTCCAGAACCTTGATCATCTCCTCCTTGTGAATCACGCTCTGTTCCTCAGGCACTTGCGTAGCAGCTAAATCAAGTGCTGAGGCCACTGCCTTGAGAAGTTGATCAGGGGTAAATGGCTTTTCCAGATAATCTGCTGCCCCCAGTTTCATAGCCTCGACCGCTGACCTGACTGTGGCATACCCGGTGATGATAACAACGGGAAGGGATGGCTTGGCCCTCTTAATATGCATGAGGACCCTCATGCCGCCAATGTCCGGCATGCGGATGTCGGTCAGGACAATGTCATATGGTCTCTCGATGGCCCAGTTGAGTCCCTCCCGACCGCTCAGCGAGACAGCAACCTCGTAGTTTTCAGCGGTGAGTATCTTGCTGACACTGTCTAAGACTATCTGTTCGTCATCAATTACCAGGGCTTTCATTTTTCCCATGGCGTTTCTCCTTTCTACAGCTTGTTGAGTTCATTCAAAAATCCCTCAATTCGCAATTCACAATTCCTCGATTCCTACCCCACATAGGTAACATTGAAACCCGAGGACCTAAGCTCAGTGGCTATTGGTTCGACATCGTCACTCTGTAATCGTAAGACTATCAGCCAATCCTCCTCCTCAGGTTCCTTAAGGCTTATCAAACTCAACAAGACCGCTTTATGCTCATCAAGGATTTTCATTATCCTCTGCATATTACCAAATTCATAAGAGGCTTTTATAGTTATTCTCTTACCCTTTTTTGTTACCCCCAAAACCCTTGTCATAAGCCTGACAATATCTGACTCAGTGACAATGCCAACGAGTCTGTCATCTTCCACTACCGGAAAGCCACCATAGCCCAATTCTTGTCCCAATTGCAACGCCTCTTCAGGCGGCATATCAGGGGAGATCGTATATGGGTTCTTGACCATGATGTCCTTGACGGTCATCTTGGCCAGAAGATAGTGCAATTCATGGATGCTCAGAGCTGTGGCTGGCGAAGGCGATGCCTCGAGAAGCATGTGCTTGGTTACGAGGCCCACCAGTTTACCCTTTTTCATAACCGGCAGTCTCCTGATCTTATGTGCCTCCATTATCTTTCTGGCATCGTGGATTGAGGTATTCACATCAACAGCTACCACATTGGTACTCATAATATCTCTTGTTCTCATCGTTCCCACCTATTGTTTTATTTGAAAGACATCCTGTGTTGAACCCCATGAACTCCCGCCTGCCTCGCAGGGCTTGGCGAGCGGGCAGGCAATGAACACACCAAACCCGGCAGACCTAATAGCGCCGATCCAGATCAATAAGCCCAATAGGGCAGATGTATTCGGTAAGACCTACCTGGCGCTGAACCCCTGGTGTACCGAGAATATATGCCCTGCGGTTCTCTATTGTTTTTCTTCTGATACATAAGATACCGGCAACGTTTTGGTTGCAGATAAGATTTGATCCGATACTTTTTGTTCCCTACGATTTAGGAAAGGTGAGGAGAAACTCTGTACCCTTTCCTTTATTACTTTTCACCCTTATGGTACCCCCAAGCGTTTCCACTACTTCTTTAACAAAGTGCAAGCCCATACCTCTCCCATAGGGATCAATCTTTTTGGCTTCGTGGGTTCGGAAGAATTCATCAAATATCTTAGGGATATCCTCATTGGCTATTCCTATCCCCGTATCTTTCACGCTCAGTATCACCTGGCTTTCTGAAGCAGAAAGCCCTAACAAGATACTTCCGCCCTTGGGGGTATATTTGATTGCATTGGTGATTAGGTTATTGAGGATCTTCTCCATCTCATCCTCGGTTCCCATCAAGATCAGGTCCTCATCTGGCAAAGCAACACTTAGGCTTAATCCTTTTTCCCGAGCACTTGCTCTAAATAGGTCAACTGCCCTCTCTATCTGCTCCTTTATTGACAGAGGGGCCCATTTAACATCCGGCCTCCGTGACTCCCACTGGTAGATGTCCAACAGTGATGTCGATACCTCCATAACGGATTCTATACGCCTGTACATCCTCCCAATCAGCTCTTGCTGCTTTTCAGTGAGAGCACCCACATACCCTTTCAGCATGACCTCCAGAAGACCCTGGATAGCCATTAATGGCCCTTTCAACTCATGAGTCATCAGCATGATGAACTCGGTTTTTGCCTTATCTTGTCTCTCCAGGGCATCATAGATCTTTGCATTTTCTATGAAAATAGCACACTGGCCGGATAGAGCCGAAAGAAAGTTGAGTTCATACTGGCTGAAGCGTCTTCTCTTATTGGTGTATAAGCGCAGTGTACCTATAACCTTTTCTCTTCCTTTCAAGGGCAAGGCCAACATGCTTACAATGCCCTCTTTACGGGCCTCTTCAGGATATTGAACCGCTGGATCGGTAGAGGCATCCAAAACAAAGTGTGGCTCTCCTTCTAGCGCCTTTGCCAGACTCTTATCAGCCTCCAGCGGTCCCTTATGGATGTAACCTTCGCTCAATCCACAGGCAGATGCCAACTCCAACCGGTTCGTTTTCTCGGCTAACAGTCGGATGGCAACCCCCTTCACCCCCATGACCTCCATGATCGTGCTGCAGATAAAGTCAAGTCTTGGATAGAGTCCAAGAGTAGAGCTGATACCCCTGGCAACCTGATTTAGCAATCGAAGCTCCTGATTGTCTTGCTCAATCTTATGCTGAAGAGCCATAAGCCGCAGTACCCTCTCCCCTAAGCGCTTAAGCAATGATACGATAAAAGGGCTGGCGATATAGAGTACCGTGTTGAAAAAGAGGAGAAGCATCAAGACAAAGAAAGGATTATTTTGTACATCCCGGGATATGAACGATGAACTGTAGAGATGGGGGATATAGCCTCCCAATTCCAGAAGGGCTATCAGGTTGATCGTGATGGCAATTAAGGTGACATAAAGCAAGCAGGCCCTTCTTTCCAGCAGAACCCCGCTGAGAATCACATGAAAGAGAAGGTAAAACAGAACAGGGCTGGCAATCCCCCCGGTGTAATGGAAGAGAAGGGTGATGAAGATCCAATCAATCGCAAACTGGAAATAGGTGAGCCTGTCAATGAGCTTTGGATCTGAACGGGGATGTTTCTTCTTGATGACGAAGAAATAGTAATGGAAAAAGATATTGAGCAGGACAACAATGGCACAGAGTAAAAGGACTGTAACGGTTGGAATCTTGAGGTGAATGAGCTGGTTGCCTGTGAGTGTGGCCACGATGACCACTCCCACGAAGGCCCACCTCAAAAGGATCCACTGCCTTTCTTTCGAGAGAGGCTCCTCCCCGCCCATTTCATCAGAAAAGGCCCCTGTTCTCTGGGGGACAGCGTTTCCCATGGAGCACGTTATTTCTTTTGGATCAATTTCTTGACTTTTTCCAGCAATGCCTCGAATCGGATTGGCTTCTCCATGAACTCTTCCACTGGCAGATAGTCTGCATCGGCTTCGGGAGAGAATTTCATATCTGTCTTCTGTGATATACCGGTAAGCATGAGAATGGGGATGTGCGAATATTCCCTGTATTCGGATTGTGGGTCCCGGCTTCTGAGTTGGTACGAGACCTGAAATCCTTCCGTTATTGTATCCATCATCACATCAAGGATAATAAGATCTGGGTGAATCTCCTTTACCATCCTGAGGCCCTCGGTACCATTTTTAGCACCGTATACCTCGTAATCGTTGGCCTCCAGGGTTATCCGGATACCCTCAACCAGATCAAGGTCATCATCGATAACGAGAACCTTAGGTTTTTCCATCCTTCTCCTCCTGTTTTTTTACTCTATTCTAATCTAAAGAAAAATGCAATGGGTAGAGCAGGAAATACAAGGGTCGTAAGCCCTAACAAGCATTTCCGCCGTAAGTTCTATCTCTTCTTGCCTGCGGTCTGTGATCTGAGGTACCAAGGCTTCAAGGTCTTTCTGAATATTTGAATGATTCTGGTTAGTGGGAATAACGCAATTGGCCCAGACGCATTCCCCATCCTTGTTGTACTCGTATTCATGGAATAGAATGCCCCTCGGTACCTCCGCGGATCCTGTTGCCCTTCCAGCCTTAATGGTGACCGATGGTTTTTCATCCTTAATCCCATTCTTCAAGAGAGCATCTATTAGCCGAATCGAATCCTCCATGTTATGGACCACTTCCACGATTTGAGCAGTGTTATTCATGAAGGAGTTATAATTTATTGGGCGGAGCTCAAAGGCCTCAGCAACCTCTTTAGCCTTAGGGCTCAGGTGGTCATAGTTTAGATTCAGTCTGGCAAGGGCTCCCACCATGTAAGAATCCCTTTTATGCTTGCTGAACTTAGCAGTGGATTGGGGAACCAGGTATTCGTTGGTAACCTCTTTGTATTGATCCACAGGCCATGCCCCTCCATCCGTAGAGCCAATATCCCCATCATACAGAGCATATTCATCCGGATGTGTCAATGCGATATATTCCGTCTCCCTTGAAAATTGAGGAAATTTACCTACAAGATCTTTAACAAGATACGCAAGGGCTTCCCCGTCTGGTATAGATTCTTCCAGTCTCTGTCGTAAGGTCTCCAACTCTTCCACAGTAGGCCACTTGGCGAATCCCCCAACCACTGGCCGTTGCGGATGGGTTGTTCGGCCCCCTAGAAGATCAGACATCTCATTGGCCAAACGATGGAGCCGGACCACGACAAGCACCTGCTCTCTGTGAGTGGAGGCTAAGGGAACAACACTGGGTACCCCTAGCAGATCCGGGAGCACCAGATAGCCCACATGAAGGATGTGGCTCTGCATGTTCTCTGCATGCAAGAGTATCTTTCGGACCTTCTCAGTCTGTTCTGAAATGGTTATGCCCATAGCCGCCTCAGTGGCTTTTAAAGAGGTGAGGGTGTGCCCAATGGAGCAGATTCCGCAGATCCTCGAGGTAATGTGGGCGACCTCATTCCACCTCCGCCCTCGAAGCATGGCCTCGAAAAAACGGGGCGCCTCCACCACCTGCCACTGACACTGCTCTACCCTGCCATCCTTTATCGTGATATGGATATTCCCATGCCCCTCTACGCGTGTCACATGGTTAACCTTGATAATCTTTTCATTGCTCATTTTGCAACCTCCGAAAATCCAGTATAGAGTCGAAATCTATTGAGGATGTCCTGAACACTCAGCCCGTGCTTGGCCAGGATCTCCCTATGGGAATCTGCATTAGGGTCATCTACAAGGCCTCGGCATCCCCAGCAAACCGCTCCTTCTGTGACGCAGCATGCCCCGCAGCCTGCCCTGATAACTGGCCCCATACAGGTCATTCCCAACTCGAAAACACAAATATTTCCAGCCATCTTGCATTCCACGCAGACAGGGTAGTTTGGGATTTCAGGCTTTTTCCCCAGCAGGAGGGCCTTCACCACCATGGCGAATTCCTTGCGATTGATAGGGCATCCATGGATTTCGAAATCCACCGGAACCACCGCCTTGAGAGGTCGGGTCGGATATGTCTCGTAAGCAAAGGCCTTCTCTCCATAGACGAATTTCCTCACATAGTCCAGATCCTGAAAGTTCTTCATGTAGTTAATTCCGCCCAGGGTGGCACATGAGCCAAGGGAAACCAAGACTTTGGCATTTTTGCGTATCTCCTTGAGCCGAGGCTCGTCCGAGCGACGGGTGATTGAACCTTCTACAAAGGCGATGTCATAATCGTCCGAGTGTTCCTTCATGGCCTCCCTGAAACTTACAACATCAACAGCCTCAAGCACCTGCAAGAGGTCCTCTTCCAGATTAACTATCTGGAGTTGGCATCCCTCGCAACTGGCAAAATCAAAAAAAGCCACTCTTGGTTTCTTCATCACAGCGCCTCCTCTAAATCAAAGATGTCCGCATATCTGAATACCGGTCCATCCTGACAGACATAGACATGATTGATCTGGCAATGGCCACATTTTCCCACTCCGCATTTCATCCTTCTCTCAAGGGAGAGGAAGATCTGTGTATCCGGTATGCCCTTTGCCTTGGCCTCTAGTATTACAAATCGATACATCACAGGGGGGCCAACGACAATACAGTACGTCTTGGATGGATCGACATGAATCTTTGGGAAAAGCGTGGTGATAACTCCCACATTCCCTTTCCAACTCGGGTCTGGTACATCTACTGTTTCCAGATATCGTATGTCTTTCCTCATCCCCCATTGCTTGAGTTCATCGAGAAAGAGCTGTTCCGAGGGATTCCTGGCACCGAAAAGGATCGTAACATCTCCATATTCATCCCGGTGTTCCAAGACAAAATGGATAAATGATCTTAGTGGAATCAGTCCTATCCCACCGGCTACAACCAGGAGATCCTTTGCTTTTGTCTCTTCTGTTGGAAAATGGGTCCCAAAGGGACCACGGATCCCCACCGTATCTCCTGTTTTAAGGCTGTGCACAGCACCGGTGAGGTTTCCGACCTTACGAATAGCGAGCTCGAAGGAATCATTCTCTCGAGGAGGTGAGGAGACCGATATGGGGGCCTCCCCGATGCCCATGACGGATAACTCTACAAACTGTCCAGGCTTGTGGCCTAAGGGCTCCCCACTCACAAGATGCATCTCAAAGAGCTTTTCGCTTGCCGTGAGATCCTCAATCCGAGAGATCTCAGCCCACTGCGGTAGATAGGGAGAAATTTCTGGCACGGGTTGGTTCATAGTAGATCCCTCCATTATTGTTCTTCTTCCTTTAATCTGTTAAATACATCTACTGGGTCAGCAATATCTGCCAGACACGATGTAGCGCATCGGCCACACCCCACACATGCTACATCATTTAGTACCCTAAAGAGATAGAGGCCCTTTCGGTAGAAACGATGACGGTACCTTGATGCCTTGGTCTCACGGAAATTCTCTCCGGTGGCAACTTTGGCGAAATCTTGAAGTACACAACCATCCCAACGACGGATACGTTTTCCATGGATCAGGTCCAACTCCATATCATCCTGTACGTCAAAACAGTAACAGGTCGGGCAGGCTAGGTTACAGGTTCCGCAACTCAGGCATTTGCTTGCCCTCTCTTCCCATAGCAGTGTCTCTGTGGAACGCTCCAGCAGTTTAGGTATCTCTCTTTTGGGAAAGGTCAGGCCCCTTTGCCTACACAGGTGTGCAATCTGAGACCGGATGTTCACCCGCTCCCGGGCTTCATCCTTGGTAGCTGAGCGAGCATTTCCATATTGGCTCAAGAGGTCTCTTCCCTTTTCAGTCCCAACCTCTACAACAAATTTCTCCCCTATATCGGTAAACATAAGATCGAAGCCCTTGGACACAGCATCTGCTTCCATATCAGCCCAGAAGGAGCGTGTCCTAACCCTCGTGGGGTCGACTCCTATAATCAGGGCAGCCTCTCTCCGCTTCAGGTAATGGGGATCCGGGACTCCGGTTGCAAAGACCTGATCCATCTGATTGATAGCCTTAAGATCATAGGGATGGACACCAAAAATGATATAGGGGTTACTTTCTATCACCGGTGTGGCCTCGAGAGAGGGGGCAGTTGTGAACCGGAGTAATGTCTCTTCTGGGGGCAAGAAATACGCTTTATTAGGAGGTATATTCGTGCAGTCGAAATCCAGACAAAGCTCCTCAGGCGATTTTATAGGGCCATAAAAAAATGCACCATCCTTCCTCTTGACCCCTTCCACCCGATAATTGTCAATAAGACTTTGGACAAAGCGTTCATGATCCGACTTTTCAATAACCTGTAATTCCATAGCTTTTCTCCCCATTGCATTTCATTCTTTGGTTTCGCTCAAACCCTGATTCTATCAAGCTACTTTCTAACTTCTTGAAACTCTGCGGTTATGAGCTGATCTAGGAAAATATCTTATTGTCTCTCAATCTTTCATTACCCTTGCCCGGTGCGTTAAGGAGTGAGCTTACATAGTAAGGTCATTATCTCTAACCTTTATTATCGATTTAAAGAGGTCGGTTCAATCAGGTACTTCACTCAAAAACAAAGAAACCACACCCATTTATGAATGGGGGTGGTTCTCTTGTGTACCTATTCCCTATCCCTAGTAGGGAGAACTACCTAAATTTAGAGTGCCTAGAGTACTTGGAGCCTGCCCTGGCCTCCGGCTCGTAGCCTACGC
>Ga0209636_10009213_pt1 | contig 10064 bp, 7 predicted proteins | sample DeeMarSWOR152_54_FD_187464 | JGI IMG/M metagenome (GOLD analysis project Ga0209636, IMG submission 187464) | Marine sediment microbial communities from White Oak River estuary, North Carolina - WOR-1-52-54 (SPAdes) (version 2) | ecosystem: Environmental > Aquatic > Marine > Intertidal zone >... | reverse complement strand
AGATGTTTTAAAATTGCTCCTAAAGACACATTAGCAATAGCGCAAGAATTATATCTTGCTGGGCTTTTATCATATCCAAGAACTTCTTCTCAACAGTTACCACCAATACTTGGATATCAAAGATTAATCAATAAGATAGCTCACCAGGAAAAATATAAACAATTATGTTCCTCTTTACTATCTAAATCTTTAAAGCCTAATAACGGAAAAAAGACCGATCCAGCTCATCCTGCAATATACCCAACAGGGGAGATTCCTAAAGAATTAAATTCAAAACAGACAAAAATATATGACTTAGTTGTAAAAAGAACATTGGCTTGTTTTGCTGATCCAGCTGTAAGGGAAACTGTAAAGATAAACATTGATGTCAAAAAAGAAATCTTTATAGCTAAGGGAACAAGAACAATAAAAAAGGGATGGCATATTTTCTATGCTCCATATGTTAATTTAGAGGAAGAAGAACTTCCAGCTGTTAATAAAGGAGATATCGTTTTTATTAATGAAATCAATTGTATTGAAAAAGAAACTCAACCACCTAAACGTTATACACCAGCCTCTATCGTAAAGGAGCTAGCTAAGAGAAATTTGGGAACTAAAGCAACTAGAGCAACAATTGTTGATACATTATTTCAAAGAGGCTATGTGCATGGAAAGGTTATTGAGGCAACTGATCTCGGCATTCATACAATTGAAACTTTAGAAAAATTCTGTCCTATGATTCTAGATGAAAAGCTTACAAGACATTTTGAAGAAGAGATGGAAGAAATTAATGAAAACAAAAAATCAGAGGATGAAATATTAAAGGAAGCAAGAGAGCTACTTACAAATGTTCTTGGAGATTTTAAGAAGAAACAGAAAGAAATTGGTGATGGACTTAAAAAAGCAAATATTGGGGCTGTTAAAAAAGCAAGAACAGTTGGAAAATGCCCTGTGTGTGGGCAAGGAGACCTTGAGATCAGAAAAGGTAAGTTTGGGAGATTTGTTGCATGTAATAAATATCCTGAGTGTAAAACTACATTCAATCTACCAAACACCGGAGTAGTCAAAACATCAAAGAACATATGTCAACATTGCAATCATCCTATGATTACAATTACGAGAAAAGGAAAAAAACCTCAAGAACTTTGTATTAACAAGGACTGTCCATCAAAACATCTTGATACCCAAAAAATACCTGAAAAACAATGCCCTAAATGTAAAGAAGGTAAGCTTGTAGTAAGAAAAAGTGTATATGGCTCTTTCTTAGCATGCAATAGATTTCCTAAATGTAAATACACTGAGAAGATTTAGCATTGTTGAATGTTCTCTATTGTTAGTTGTCTATCTACACAAACTTGTAATTTGTCTTCTACTTTGATGTACGGGCGAATTTGCATTTGAAAAATATTACCATTTTTATCAAAATCATATTTTGTAGTTTGATCTCTCTTATCAAATAACTGACCTTTTCCTATAAAAGGCCTAAGTTGATATTCCTGGCTTCCTTTTTCTCCTATTATAGTGATAAGTAGTTCTTCAATATTAACATTGCCCTGGTTGTCAAGCATAAAATTAATGTATCCATCAGAACCAGTTCCACCATAGCATATCTGTTTTTTACCTGCGATCTCGTATATGCTAAGAATAACATTACTACACTGTTCAATAGGAGAACTTGTAGCTGCACCTCCGACATGTTTATTTTCATAGTATGTACTGCCATAGCTCATTACAACTGCACCAAGGGCAATGGCAAAACCTATGAGTAGGATAGTAGCAACAAGCGGTGATACCCCTTTTTTTGTTTTGTAAAGTTTTTGCATTGTGTTCAGTTTTAAGTTCTTTAGCTTTTAAATTTTTTCTTTTTTGTGATATAAAATCACAATAAAAAAATATAATGGAACAACAACACCTGCTAGCAAAAATGCCAATATTAAAAACAATGTTTTTAATCCAAATATTTGTGCTATATAAGAGCCAATAGGTATTGTAATTAAAAAGGGAATTGTTGCAAAAAGACTTACTGATTCAAAGTACATCTTTCTTTCATAATCATTTATTAAATCTAATGTAAGTAAACCTTGTGCAACACCAGTTATTGCTCCACCAATCACTCCAAGGATTGTTCCCATTGCTATTGATATTAGGTTTGGTTTATAATAGTAAGAAAGTGGCATGATTGCCATAAGCAGTGTTCCAAAGACAAGCATTGGAAATTTTCCATATTCTATTGCATTCCTCTTTGTGATCATTGGAGCAATTATTGAAGTCAGTAAAGCTATTGTGAATATTATGGCAACATTCATGAATCCACCGAATCCAATCTGCCGAAAATTGTTGTAAATAAATATTCCGTAGTAAGAATTGCCTAGAGTCTGTACAAGTCCTGTAATAGTTCCTGCTATAATTAGCACTAGTATGATTTTATTCTTAAAAAATACAGAAAAGGTATTTTTATAGTTACGTAGTGTGTTCCTCACTGTTTCTATTGCTCTAATCCTTTCTCCTTCTACCTTTTTCTTTTCTCCTAAAATTAGAAATCCTGAAATTATTAATGCTAGCGCAGCTATACCAAAAGCAACTGTATATCCAAAAAATGTAATTGCATAATCTTTCTCAAATAATACAAATCTTAACGTATAACCAGCTGATGGGAATTTATCTAAAAGATATGCCCCTATAAATAATGAAATTGCAGTAAGAAGTAAACCATAATGGGTGATTTTGCCTACTAGATAGTCTTTTCTATCCTCTTGCAATCTTTTCTTGAATATTCTATTGAATAAATCATTGTAGTAGGCAAAAAATATTCCAAACAAGAGCATTCCTGCAATGAAAAGATAAAGGGATTTAAAATAAAACGCAACTATCATAAGCACGAAGCTTAAACCAAGAAATACCTCGCTTAAAGCCACAATTGATCTTTTTACTTCCTGTTGTTTTAAACGCTCTCTTACTATGGACGAGATTATTACGCTGAGAATTGCCTTAATTCCATTTATCAAACCTACTAGAAATATGGATGCACCTATCTGGTTAAATAATATATTAACGTATTGCCTTGACCCAAAACCAAATCCAGTCCTATCAAAGAAAGTTTTGATATAATATTTTCCTGTTCCTGCCCTTGAACTCTTTTTTTGAGATAATATTTGTGCAGAAGCAGAGGTTATTGCTTCATCAACATCATTTTCCTGATATCCTTTGCTTATTAGTTTTGTACGAATTTCTTCAATATCTTGATTCTCTTGTAACTCTTTTTTAATTTCCTCAAGAATCTCATTATTCATACTCTTGAATCCGGGTTTTCTGTATATAAACTTTTCTACAAAAAAAACTCGATTGTTACTATGTTAATGTCCTAAAATTTACTTCTCAAAATTAGAAAAGTTTAAATATTCATTCACTCTATATGAGTATTATAATTCAATAACTTTACATAGTTAGAATGGCAAAATTAGCTAATGCGCTTAAGAGATTAAGTGGGAAAAAGAGTGGTAAGATAGAGAAGAAGTGGGTATTTGAAGCTAAAGCTCCAATTCTTTCTTCCCCTATTGCAGCGGATATTGATCAGAGAGGTAATCCTGCTATTGTTTTTGGTACAAAAAGTGGAGAGATTTATATGCTAGGAGAGGATGCTCAGGTTAAGTGGGTTTATAATATAAAAGAAGAGATGAGTCCTGAGCAGATGTTGTTTATGGATGAGGAGTCAATGAAGAGTATCTATGGCACTCCAAAACTTATTGATATTAATAAAGATAATAGAAAAGAAGTTGTTTTTGGTTCTGATATCGGAAAGTTGTATGCCTTAGACTCTAACGGTAAGCTTCTTTGGGATTTTCAAGCTAGAGATGCTATTAGAACCTCACCTTTAGTAGAGGATATTAATAATGATTTTAGGTTTGAAATCATCTTCGGTAGTAGGGATAAGTTTTTGTATGTTACTGATAATGAGGGAAAACTTATTTGGAAATTTGAAGCAGAGTCAGGCATTGAATCTTCTGCAGCTGTTCTTAAGGATAGGAAGAATAATATTCAGATTATATTTGGATCAAATGATGGAATCATCTATTCATTAAATGAACATGGTGATTTATTGTGGAAGTTTAAAACAAAAGGAAAGATTACTGCTCAGCCTGTTATTGGTGATTTATATGGAAATGGGAATTTGTACATTATTGTTGGTTCATATGATAACAACTTGTATGTTTTAGATTCAAAAGGTTCATTGGAATGGCAATTTGCTGCCAAGGGAAGGATTGTTTCAGCTGTCTGCTTAGCTGATATCAATAAAGATAACAAGCTTGAAATTCTATTTGGTTCTTGTGATAATAATGTGTATGCTCTCAATCCCAAAGGCAATAAAATTTGGAGTTATGAAACAGATTTTTGGATTGTTTCAACACCTATTGTCATGGACCTTGATGATGATGGCAGATTAGAGGTTGTTGTTGGTTCCTATGATAAATCACTATATATACTTGATGCTCAAGGATCATTTTTACTTAATTATATGCCAGGTGTTTCTGGGGCAACTCAACAATTAGGTCAAAATGTAGATATAATTACAAGTGAGCCAGGTCAGTTCTGTGGGAAAAAATTGTGGCAGTTTAAAACTGATGGTATGGTTGTTGGATCAACTTATTTAGATAGCCAAAAAAAGAAGAATATTGTACTTGGAATAAAAAGTGGAAAACTAGATGACATTATTTATAATCCTGAATCATAAATATTAAATATCTACTTCTATTACCTTTTTCTTATGAAAAAAACTGTTTTATTGCTTTTAATATTATTATTGATTCCTACAGTTTTTGCTAAACATGGTCATATAAAATTACTTGCAGTAAGTGAAACTGATTCTGGTTATAAAGGAGAAACTGCTGATCTTTATCTTGAACTTAAGCGAGGTTCTGGTAGGGTTTTTCTTGACACTTTTCCATTTACAAAACTGGATACACAGATGTCAACACGATTTGCTAAGGAAATTGCTTGTAATTATCTAGATATTGATTGTGATAATTTTGATTTTATTTATACTATTAAGGCACAGTCAGCGATTATTGGTGGACCTAGCGCAGGTGCAGCAATTACTGTTCTGACTATAGCCTTACTTGATAATCTTAAGCTTCAGGAAAATGTTACTATAACTGGGACTATAAACTCAGGAGGTATTATAGGTCCAGTAGGTGGTGTTAAGGAAAAAATTGATGCAGGCGCTTCTAGTGGTATGAACATAATTCTTATTCCAAAGGGAGAGCGGTTTTTAATGGAGGAGACCTTTGATATGAGAAGAAAAGATTTGTATGAAATTCTCAATATAACAATAACTGAAGATGATGTAAATCAAACTGAAAATCATACTATTGATCTTGTTGAATATGGCACTGAAAAAGGAGTAAGAGTTATTGAGGTTTCAACTATTGATGATGTTCTACAATTGATGACAAACAAGAAAATTATGCAGCCTGAGAAACCTCTTGAAGTATCACCTGTATATCTTGACACAATGAAGCTATTAGCTGAACAGCTTTGTAATAGAAGTACTAAATTAAGTGGGAAATTGGATCCTGGAACCTTATCAAATGAATCATTTAATATTTTTTATCAAGCACAGAATTTAACTGATAAAGGAAGAGAGGCTTTTGCTGATAGATTGTATTATTCATCTGCATCATACTGCTTTGGCTCAAATGTACAATATGAATATCTTAATTTGCTTATGAAAAATATGTCACAGAGAGCAATTCTTGATACAATTTATCGTAGCAGAAATATTATTCGGAATCTATCAGAAAAAATTGACAATGCTGAAATCAAGACTTTGACTGATCTAGAAAGCCATATTGTAGTTAAGCAAAGGTTGCTTGATGCATCTGAATCTCTTGATAAGAGTTGGTTTAATCTTAATAATTCCGAGGAAGCATTGAGCAATCTTGCCTATGCTATAGAAAGAATTTATTCTGCTTATGCATGGAACACATTTTATGGAAAAGGTAAGAAGGAATTTGAATTTAATCAAGAAATTATTAAAAAATCATGTCTGAGTAAATTAGCAGAAGCAGAAGAAAGATATCAATATTTTGGATTATTTTTTCCCTTTGAATTAGAAGATGCAAGAAACGAAATTCAAGAAGCTTATAATAATATTGAGAAAGAGGATTACAAGATGTGTCTTTTTCAGGCATCTAAAGCTAAGTCTTCTGTTGACAGTGTTCTGAGTGTGATTGGAATTGAGAGAGATAATATTAATGATTTGCTTGAACAAAAATTGGTGGTAGCACAGAAAGCAATTAGTGACCAAGTTTCTAAAGGAAATTTTCCAATTTTGGGATACTCTTATTACGAATATGCACAATCTCTTAAAGATAGTGATGTATATTCTGCACTTATCTATGTTGAAGATGCTCTTGAGTTAAGCAACCTTGATATGTATTTTAAGGAAAAGAGAAGGGTTCGTTTTTTTGAGATAGAAATGGCCTATATATGGGTGTTTATTTTTGGATTCTCAATTGGAACATTACTCATGATAATTGTTCGAAAAAAGAAAAAACAAGGAAAAAACCCTAGGAAGACTCTCACCAAGAGAACCTTCCTGGGGAAAAAGAGGTGATTATAAAAACCCTCGCAAATGCCTTTTACAAGACATTTGCGTGGGAAAAAGAGGTGATAGATTGTAAGTTTAATATGATTAATCCACACCCCAAATTTGGTTATTTCTACTATATAGTAGATATAACTTATATATAAATTTTTCGTTTTTGTAGTATTCTCGAGTAGTAACAAAAACAAGATTATTTGATTTTGGCAATAATTATTTAAAATAATTTGTTTTTCTTGTGGCTATGAAATGTTATCATTGCAAGAAAAAGGCTATTGTGCAATATACTCAGGCATTATGTAGAAAATGTTTTTTAAAATTGTTAGAAGCAAGGGTTAGGAAATATGTACGAATAAATAAATTTTTTAATAAAAATGATATAATTCTTGTCATAGATCCTCTAAGTAAATTCTTACTAAAAAAGATTATTGGTGGTTTACCAGTTAAGATATATTACAGAAAGATAAAAATTCTTAATCTGGATAAGATCAAGGGTTATATTAATGATAAAAAGATCAAAAAGATTGTTATTCCATGGACAATAGATGATGAATGCTGTTTTTTCCTTGAGAAATTATTTCAAAATAAGTCAATCAAGAAGAACACATATATCAGTTTATTACAAGTTATGACTGATGATGAAGCAATATCTTTTGCAAAATTCAACAAAATAGCTTTTTCTCCTAATAAAAAAGATCAAGAAATTAAGAATATGCTTGACATATTAGAGAAAAAATATCCTGAAACAAAGTATAGTTTTATTAAGAGTATAGCAGAGACGAGAAAGATTTTGAATAAATAAATATTTTCTCTTAAAAAAATTATTCTTTGCTGTTGCGCTTTGCATAAAGCAAAGACAAACCCAAAATTTTATATTTATTATATTTTCAATTATTGTTAATGAAACGTTATGTATTTATTATATTATTCATTATAGTAGCTTGTACTGATATTTCAGAAATACAAGAAATAATCCCATCAGAAATCACAGCAGACCCAGTAGTATTTTTTTGTCCAAATGATGATTGTGAAAAACCAATCATTGATTTAATCAATTATGCAGAAAAATATGTTCATTGTGCTTTTTATGATATTGATTTACCTCACTTGATAAAAAATCTGTCTGCAAAAAGTTATAGTGTTGATGTTAAGATTATTGTTGACAACGACAACTATGGAGAGATAACTGGACCAAATGTAAAACAAGACACATCAAGGCAATATAGTCATAATAAATTTTGTGTAATTGATGATTTTATTGTTGCAACAGGCTCTTTCAATCCTACTGAAAGAGGTAATTTTTACAATAACAACAATTTAGTTGTATTTTATTCACATTATCTAGCAAAAAATTATGAAAATGAGTTTCAAGAGTTATGGAATGGGACTTTTGGTTCAGGTGTTGAAGTTAAATATCCAATTATTAGATTAAATAATTATACTGTTGAAAACTATTTTTGTCCAGAGGATGAGTGCGCAGAACATGTTATTTATGAGATTAACAAAGCTAATAAGAGCATTTACTTTATGACTTTTAGCTTTACACATGAAAGAATAGCAGATGCTCTTTTATTTAAGGATAAAACAATTGATATTAAAGGTATATTTGAAAAACGACAGATAAGTAGCTATTCTCAATTTGAAAGATTAAAAGGATTCGGTTTAGAAGTTAAAAAGGATATCAATCCTTATAATATGCATCACAAGGTTTTTATTATTGACAATAAAACAGTTATTACTGGCTCATTTAATCCATCAAAAAATGCTGATGAGAGAAATGATGAAAATATTTTGATTATCCATAATAATAAGGTTGCAGAAGAGTTTTTAAGTGAGTTTCGTTTTTTATGGAATCAGCAATAGGAATGAAACATTTAAATATCTTATAGAATTTGCTAATTTTTATGACGTCTTTTATTGCAGAAATTATTGATATTAGAAAAGAAACACATGATGTAAAGACATTTAGACTTACAAAACCAGGAGATTTTAGTTTTATAGCAGGGCAATATTGTCTTGTTTCCTTTATTGGCAAACCAGAATTCTTTGAAGAAAGCAGACCTTTCACATTTAGTAATGATCCTACACAGAAAGATTTTATTGAGTTAACAATTAAGGAGATGGGAGATTTTACTCAAGAGCTTTTTAAATTAAAAAAAGGAGATAAGCTCAAAATAGATGGACCAAAAGGAGAAGCCTTAAACTTTGATGAATCTATAAAAAATATTGTTTTTTTAGCAGGTGGTTCAGGTATAACACCTTTTATTAGTGCAATTCGGTATGTTATTTCAAAAAATTTGCCTAATAAGATGATTTTATTATTCAGCAACAGAACTGAGAATGATATTATTTTTAAGCAAGAGCTTGAGAAGTTTAATAAAAATAACAATAATATTAAAATTATCACTACACTAACAGACGAAGTTCCTGATAGATGGAAGGGAGAAACAAAGAGAATTGATAAAGAAATGATTAAAAAGTATGTTGAAGAACCAAAAAAATGGTTTTGGTATATATGTGGACCTCCGCCAATGATTAAAGCAATGGAAAATATCTTAAGTAGTTTAAATGTTCCTAAAGAGAAATTAAAAATTGAAGATTGGCAGATCCAAGGTAAAAGTGGATAAGGTGATAATAATGTATGATACTATTATTATAGGAGCTGGAATTTCTGGATTAACTGCAGCAATGTATGCGGCACGTAAAAAAATGAATTTTGAGATAATTTCTATACAATTTGGTGGCCAGTTTATGGTAAGTGGAGAAGTGCTTAACTATCCGGGGATTGTGAAAACCACTGGCTTTGAGTTTAGTTCCAAAATGGAAGAACAGATGAAATTCAATAATGTAAATGTAAAATTAGAAACAGTAAAGAAAGTGAAAAAGCAAGATGCTGATTTTAAGGTTATTACTAATAAAAATGAGTATGACACAAAGACTGTTATTATTGCAACTGGGTCAGTACCAAGAAAATTAAACGTGCCAGGAGAAAAAAAGCTTGCAAATAAGGGAGTAACCTATTGTTCAGTTTGTGATGGTCCTTTATTTAGTGGAATGGATGTTGCAATTATTGGTGGTGGCAACTCAGCATTAGAAGCAGTTGATTTTCTCAAAGATATTGCTTCAAAGATATATGTAATTGTACTAGATGATAAATTTATAGGACATGAATACCTGATTGAACGAGTCATGAATAATCCTAAGGTAAAGGTTTTGTTTAATGCAAAAACAACAGAGATATTAGGAGATCAATTTGTTGCAGGATTAAAATACGAACAGAATGGTGAGGAAAAACAGATTAATGTTAAAGGAGTGATTATTGAAATTGGAAGAATACCAAATACAGATTTTGTTAAAGATCTAGTAAAATTGGATAATGATAAGCATATCCATATTGATTGTCAAACAAAAACAAATGTTCCTGGAATTTTTGCTGCAGGTGATTGTGCTTCAGGTCATGAATACCAGTATGTTATATCTGCTG
>Ga0209636_10009212_pt1 | contig 10064 bp, 5 predicted proteins | sample DeeMarSWOR152_54_FD_187464 | JGI IMG/M metagenome (GOLD analysis project Ga0209636, IMG submission 187464) | Marine sediment microbial communities from White Oak River estuary, North Carolina - WOR-1-52-54 (SPAdes) (version 2) | ecosystem: Environmental > Aquatic > Marine > Intertidal zone >... | reverse complement strand
GCAGGCGATCCGAGATGGAAGAAGGCGCATCTGGAGCGGACCGTGCGGATGGTGCATCGCGACAAGAATCATCCGTGCATAATCATCTGGTCGCTGGGTAACGAGGGTGGCAACGGAAGCAATTACCTGATAACATCGAGCTGGATTCGTAGCTTTGATCCATCGCGGCCCGTACACTTCGAACAGGCCGGTCGAGGTAACAACACCGATATCATCTGCCCCATGTATTCCTCGATCGAGAGTATGGTCAATTACGCCAAAAGGTCCGGCGTGACCAGGCCCTTGATTCTGTGCGAATACGCGCACGCCATGGGTAACAGCGTTGGTAACCTGCAGGATTATTGGGATGCTATTGAAAAGTATCCTGTGCTGCAGGGGGGGTCGATCTGGGATTGGGTCGATCAGGGACTTCTCAAGGATGTGCCGGATATCAAGTATGCACGCGTGCAGGATCGATCGGGCAGTAAGGTTGGCGGGACGGTGCTCGGCAAAATCGACCATGAGGGGCTGCACGGCGCGGTTGCGGTTGATGAGTGTGAGGCTTTGAATCTGACGGATAAGTTTACGCTGGAGGCCGAGGTCAAGGGCGCACGCACCTCCAACCAGTATTGTCCAATCATTTCTAAGGGTGACCACCAGTATCTTTTACGGTACGGCGGCCGCGATCTAAACTTCACGGTCTTTCCGGGACGATGGGAGGGACTGTACGTTCGATATGCCGACGCTGGTCTGACAGACGGCTGGAACAGGCTTACGGCAGTCTTCGACGGCAAGATGTCGGTGCTGTACGTTAACGGCAAAGAGGCGGGGCGGCTGGCGGTGAGTGGGCCGATTCACTCGAGTTCGTATCCGGTGAATATCGGGAGAAACTCTGAAGTCATCCAGAGGGTTTCCGATTTGCCCATACGTAGCGTAAAGATCTACAGCCGGGCGTTGAGTCCGGCCGAGGTCGCCGACCCGGACCGACCCGACAAAAATTCACTTGTGCTCGATATGGATCTTACGAAAGTTACCGGAGAAACTCTGGGCAATAATCCTCGCGGCATAAAGAAGTTTTTCGCATACGGGGGAGACTACCAGGATAATCCGAACGACGGCAATTTCTGCTGCAACGGGCTCGTTCAGCCGGACCGCAGGCCAAATCCGCATTTGTGGGAGGTCAAGAAGGTTTATCAGAATGTAAAAATCACGCCCGTTGACGTGGCTGCGGGCAAGGTCACTCTATATAATAAGTTCTTCTTCACAAACCTGAATCAGTTCGAGTGCAGTTGGGCGATTAGAAGCGATGACAGGGTGGTTGAGACCGGCTCGCTGGGACAGGTCGATGTAGCACCGCAGCAGAAGAAGCAAATCAGTATTCCATTCAAGACTCGATACAGCGCAGAACTGCTGCTAACCGTTTACTGCAAGCTGGCTGCTGACGAGCTCTGGGCAAAGAAGGGCCATGTCGTGGCTTGGGATCAGATGGCTGTCAATAAGGCGGGTGAATACTCAAAGTCGAAACCTTCCAGCGGCGGTGTATTGAAGCTGGTGACGGGGTCGGTGAGCTACGAGGTCGAGGGCAGAGGGTTTTCGGCGGAAATATCACGGGACAATGGGGCTCTAATTTCTCTCAAGTACGATAGGCAGGAAGTCATTATCGAGCCGCTTGTGCCAAACTTCTGGAAGGTCCCAAACGATAATCAATATCGCAACAACTACAGCGGTCGGCTCGGCCAATGGCGAAATGCCGCAGCGGGACGCAGGCTCGTATCAATCAATGCAAGCAAGAGCGACGCCGGCATTATGGTCACGGCCAAAATGAAGCTGCCGGTCAACGATGCCGATTACAGCGTCGTATATAATATCTCCCCCGATGGGCGGATTAGGATCAGGGCCGACTACCAACCGCTTGCGGGCAAGAAGATGCCCCTGATTCCAAGGTTCGGTATGACATTTGCTGTGCCTAAGAATATGGACGGCGTAAACTGGTACGGTCGCGGACCTCAAGAGACTTACTGGGATCGCAAGACCGGGGGTGAAATTGCACTGTATCAGAGCACTGTCGACAATATGGTCTTCCCATATATCAGGGCGCAGGATACGGGCAACCGGACCGATACACGTTGGTTCAGTGTAGTCGATTCTCACGGGCGAGGCGTGAAAGTTACTGGTGATAGTCCGTTGAGCTTTTCAGTCTGGCCTTATGAACTGGCGGACCTGGAAAAGGCCAGCCACGATTATGACCTTCCCAGACGGGATATGAACAGGGTCTTCGTCGACTACAAGCTCCATGGAATGGGCGGCGATAATTCCTGGGGCGCGAGGACGCATCCGGAGTACACGATCGCCGGCGATGAGATGCATTCGTTGGGATTTGTCCTCTCGCCGATCAGATAAGATGCCGGCCGGACAATCAGCATTAATATATATTGCATAGATCCCCTGTGGTAATCCCACGCATTTAAGGTGACGTCCCCATGTGAGATATCCGTGCGTCTTGACTGATGCTTTTAAGTAAGACTATACCACAAGACACCCTTCTCATGAGTCATAAACGGTTAGAATTCATCGACAAAACCTTGACTCCAAAATGTCACCACAGATTCTGATTTTGCTTATATTGAGACCGAGAAAATATCATTTTTTGGCGGAATAATAAATATTTATTGACAAATCCCGGATTCAATGTCCCCTGCTGAACTTCTCGAGCTGTTGAAATTGAGGTGAAGTTGTGATATAATAGGACTTGAAATGTAAAGGTGCGCCTCAGTAAAAGTGTAAAAGCGTGCAGAAACACCGTTTATGAACTCATAGGGAAATCTGAAGTGGAAAGGGTCACGATATGAAACGTAACCGACGCGAATTTCTGGCTGGAGCATCCTGTATCTCCTTGGGCCTGATGTCCTCGATAGTGAACGCAGCGCCACAGGAAGCGGACTCGTTGCCCAAAGCCTGTATCGACGGGACGGGCCAGGGCTGGAGGGTCATGGTCGAGGAGGATTTTGCCAACGTCAACTGTGACGCTAACACCTGGGCATGGAAGGACGGCGTCATTACCTGCACGGGCACCCCAGTCGGCGTCATCCAGTCGAGGAAATCCTATAAAAACTTCGAACTCGTCGTCCAGTGGCGCCACCTGCGCTCGGCCGGAAATTCGGGTGTATTCGTATGGGCGACAAAGCAGTCACTGGACGGCCTCAAAGAGGGCAACGGCCGGCTCCCCAAAGGCATCGAATGCCAGGTACTTGACCACGGCTACGCCGAGGAGTATGAGAAGCGTAACAAGAAAAAGCCGGACTGGTTCACAACCAACGGTGATGTGTTCCCCGTAGGCGTAAAGATGAAGCCGTTTCCCCCGCTCTCGCCGGATGGCAGCCGCAGCTTTCCCTCGAAAAACCGCAGCAAGGGCGTGAACCAATGGAATCACTACTATATCCGCTGTATAAACGGCGAGGTCCGGCTGTGGGTCAACGGGGAAGAAGTGTCCGGCGGAACGAACTGCCAGCCGAGCGAGGGATTCTTGTGCCTGGAATCAGAAGGCTCGCCGGTGGAATTCAAGAACCTGCGTATCCGCGAGTTACCCTGAGACTGGAAATGGGCTTAGCTTCGTCGAGTGCGCCGGTGCCGAGGTTCGTAGGCCAGCATTATCCTTTTGACTTTTGATACGTACCGATGTTTCTCGACGAAACCCCTCCCTACGAACTGCCCCTGCTGGAGATATCAAAAAAGACAGAATAGTCAATTTCCTCGACCCATGCTTCATATCAGAGCAGTGGATGGTAGAAGAGTACAGCAATTCCTGACTGCGAGTAGTGATTCGCTGTATAGACCTTGGAGAAACAGTCATAAAGCTTGAATTGTTACGACAGTTTTGATATTCTATTAGAAAAGCGTCGCTGGTGTAGCCGGGCAAGTAAATTCGATGCTTTATGGGAAATGTCAGGTGCGCATTATGAAAATCGCGTTTTTGATTGGGATACTCTTCCTCTCCGCGATTTTGACTACTGACCAAAACGCCACGGCTCAATCTCCCACCACAAGGTCGCTTCCAACCGATGATGCAGCTATCAGTACGCCACCAACTCGAGAGAGCAAGATCCCGCCCGGTGCGGTAAAGATCACGCCCCAAAGTGACGCATATCCTCCGCGGTCACACTCAGATGAATATGAGGCACCGATCCCACTGCCGTACCCAATCAACACGGCCGGGGCGGAAGACTCGCCGTTCATTCTTCCGGACGGCAAAACGCTGTACTTCTGGTTTACCCCTAAAACAAACGTGCCAGCCCAGAAACAACTCTTCGATGGTGTGACCGGCATCTACGTATCGAAGAAGATGAAGGGCGTATGGAACAAACCAGAACGTGTTATGCTCCAAGATCCCGACAAACTCGCACTCGACGGAGCCCAGTTCATCCAGGGAAACACCATGTGGTTCTGCTCGGCTCGAACTGGCTACACGGGCCTGCACTGGTTCACGGCAGAACTCAAGGGGGACAAGTGGGCCAACTGGAAAAAGGCGGACTTCAACCCGGACTACCAGGTTGGCGAGTTCCATATCACCCGCGACGGCAAGGAGCTCTACTTTCACTCTTCACGGCCAGGAGGCCGGGGGAAGTACGACATCTGGGTCTCGAGAAAAACAGACGGCGAATGGCAGCCACCTGAGAATGTGGAAGTGGTCAACAGCCCTCATACGGACGGCTGGCCGATGATTACGCCGGATGGCAAGGAGTTGTGGTTCTCACGACAGATCGGGGCCCCTGACCTCTACCGCTCGAAAAGGATTAACGGTAAGTGGCTGAAGCCGGAGCGCATGTTCTCCGATTTCGCAGCTGAGTCAACAATTGACAATGTAGGCAATGTGTACTTCACACATCACTTCTACAAGAATGATGTGATGCTCGAAGCAGACATCTATGTTGCCTACAAGAAATGACTACTTCTCTTTTAGGTTTCAGCAATTTCCAGGAAGACCCTTCGCAACAATATTCATCGCCATGGTTGGCTCTCAGGACTGGACAATCCTGTCTTGAAAGCACAACAGGAAATGCTATGGATTGGTTTTGATGCCACCAAAGAGCAGGTTGCGCTAACTAAGAGGAAATTTAGCTTATTGGCCCGCAAATATCCAATCATCAAGTACTGGCGCAAGCTTCCTGGCGTAGGGTTGATTCGGGCTGCGACTATTTTTGCCTACCTTGATACTCCATGGCGGTTCAAGAACAGGGCTAACGAGGAGTCCCAATTCAACGAATGAACTGGAGCTGATATTTTGCTGTGTCTCAATAATCTGCATGAACTGCCTTGACATACGGCAAGTTCCAGATAGGTGTTTGGCAACGTTTTATAACGATTGACCATGACATAAGCAGATTCACGATGTCCATAATTATTGCATCGTGAAGCCGAAAAGGTGTTCAGAAGCTATTAACGTTGGCTGATATGTCGTAACAGGATGCCTCAAAACAAAAAAAATGTGGTAACAGAGATTTTATCATTTGACTTTGAGCTCTTCATAGGTGGCCGTTTTCTAAACATGGTTGAAAATAGTTTGGTCAATGTCAACGACTATCCTCTTTCTTCATTTCTATACCGCCGCTTGGGTGCATATCATGATTGTAGGTGGATTTTTCATGCAGCCAGAGGCTTCTTTTGCCACAATTGCTCCCATTTTGAATTCAGCCACACTATTCGCAAAGCCAATATCGCTGACGAGCCTGTTCTATTCCATATCATTCCAGATTGCTTGAGCCGTTTGCCGACAACGTGCTTGCATGCTCCTTCGACCGCACCGGAACCTATATCATAACCTTTTGCACGAAAAACATCGTAACGCATTTCTTGTTCGTTATCTCGGATATACTTATACAATCCTGCCAATCCTTTTCTCTTTCGGCCTCTGTGTTGTTTCTGTTGTTTTTGCAAATCGTTCAACAGCTTTCGCGTCTGTCCGTCCCATAGCCAGTTTTCACGTTTTTTCACCCACTCCTCAGTCGCTTTACTACCTTCGCCAAAAAGCACTTTCCCACAATCCCAAATGTGTTCTGATCCGTGATACCAATCAATAATAAACGTGGCACGACCAAAATGTTTGCGTTTTTCGTTGCGAATCCAAGGTGCACCATCGCCCAGAAAGACCACCTCATCGGCGTGACGCAGCCCGCAACGGCACGCTTGAAGCCAAAGATGCCAACCAAAAATCTCTGAATTATCGAACCGACCTACATAACAACTTTCTCTCTGCTCACGTCCGTTTTCCCAGTAAATCACACCTAACTTCGACTCATGCCAACCATCTATTTCATGCACTGTAGTGCCATCTGCGGCTATATACAGCCTTTTGGGTGTTATCTGTGCTGCGGGAATGTATCGGTTCTTCTGAAAATCGGTCAATTCCTGATCTGCCTGTTGCAAGAGTACCATACCAACTTGATGTGTCAGCCGATCTATCGTATTAGGAGAAACCTTTTGGCCAAAAAGCTGCTCGATTTTTCGAGAGCTCTGTTCGAAACTATCGTCAACAGCTAACAAACAGCAGGTCCTCGCCAAACCAGGACTGAGTTGGCCAGGTCCCAATCCACTATCAATATCATAAGGAGCCAAGCCGGCGCCACAGTGCCGGCAATGATAATAAGCTCGCCGAATCTTTACCCAGCCGAAAATGGTATTGAAGTCTTTGGCTCGGTGCCCCACAAAACGTTTTGAACCGCCGCAATTACAGGATATAGAGCTGCCTTTATATCCGTTGGGTTGACGTTGCACCAAACGCTGCAATAATCCCTGTCCTAACTGCTCCATTTTAGTCTTTACTGCTGCCTCCAGGGCTCCAAGGTCACCAGCAACGAGATTTAATTCTTCTGAATAAGCCGCTTCCAATTCTTTCAAGATTTTGATATCCATAATATGTGCCCTCCATGGCAAAAGGGTAGTTTGTAATATTTTCCCTATTTTGCCTATCTGGAGGGCTTTTTTCTACCTACAAATATGACATGCACCCACCGCCGCTGATTATATCAATTTCACCTTGACATTTTTAGCTTGATGCATGTACAATTAAGCCAGTTAAATATAGGAGGCAGAGTGATAAGTGCGACACCATAATGAGGATTTCGTTAAACTTCACGAGAAGGTCTCGTTGCGCACACTGTGCGCAGCCAATTTCAACCATTTTTGAAAGGGTAAAACTATGAAAACTACAACAATTTCAGCAATTTTGGTTATGGCTTTGGGCCTGATGGTTTGTCAGGTCGGCACCACCAAAGCAGTGCCAATGGGTCCAGCGTTCACGTATCAGGGTCGGCTCATAGATGTCAACGGCCCCGCGGATGGGATGTACGACTTTCAGTTTAAGCTCTTTGATGATGCGAACACCGTCACGGGCAATCAACTGGGAAGTACCGTTGATATAAACGATCTCGATGTGATAGACGGATACTTTACAGTAGAGCTAGATTTTGGAAGCCGGGTGTTTGGAGGTGATGCTCGGTGGCTTGAGGTTTGTGTCCGGCCGGGGGATATGGACGATCCGAATTCGTACACGGCTCTGTTGCCAAGACAGGAGATTACGCCGGCACCGTACGCGCTACATACCCGCGGGCTGTTGGTGAACGAGTATTTGGGGAATGTATTTGCGGGCAAAGACGCAGGGGCAGGCAACACGACAGGTTTTTACAACTCAGCAGTCGGTCATGATTCTCTTTACTCGAACACCATGGGCAATCATAACTCAGCAATGGGTCATGAGGCACTTTACTCCAACACGACAGGCTGTTTCAACTCAGCAATGGGTCAAGATGCTCTCTACTCAAGTACCACAGGCTCTCTTAACTCAGCAATGGGTCAAGTTGCACTTTACTCCAACACGACAGGCTGTGGGAACTCAGCAGTTGGTTCAGGTGCTCTTTACTCGAATACGGAAGGTAATTGCAACTCAGCAATGGGTGGGAATACTCTTTTGTACAACACAACAGGAGAGTACAACTCGGCAATGGGCTCAGACGCTCTTCTGTATAACACTATAGGAGGGTACAATGCAGCACTTGGCGGTCGGGCTCTCTACTTGAATGAGGAAGGTAATTACAACTCAACAGTGGGTGCATTTTCTCTTTACGGCAACACCACAGGCAACTCCAACACAGCAATAGGATACTTTGCAGATGCCCTTAACCAGGAAGGTTCGAGGAATACAGTTATCGGCTGCGAGGCTGGAGGCAATATGGCAGCACACAGCAAAAGTGGGAATGTCCTGATTGGGTACAGGGCAGGTTATTATGAAACAGGTGATAATAGACTCTACATTGCCAATGGTGAAGCCGACAGCAACACCCTGATCTATGGTGAGTTTGACACAGGCAGGGTCGGGATCGGTATAAACAGCCCGACCGAAACTCTGGATGTAAATGGAACAGTTAAGGCCGTTGCATTCGTCGGAGACGGTAACGGACTGACGAATCTACCTATAGATTCCGGCTGGACTATATCAGGTAATGACATGTATTCGACCGTATCCGGCAATGTCGGGATCGGGACTACGAATCCACAGGCATTGTTGGATGTAGAAGGTTACAGTGCAAATCTGAATTTGACCTCTTCCTCAGGACTATCTCCAGTTATCACATATGACCACCTTGGCTCGGTGGGCGGTGGCTCCACTATTGGTTCAATTAATTTCAAGTGGGGCGTTTCCAATCCTGTAGCAGCGATTTATGCCAAAGCGGGTTCAGATTCTGTAAACCAGGACAACGCCTACCTTACCTTAAATACCGCCAGTGAGGGTATACCCATAGAACGAGTGCGTATTGATGAGGATGGCAATGTTGGAATCGGCACCACAAGCCCCAGTGAAAAGCTGGAAGTTACTGGAAATATCAAACTCGGCACAAGTGAAGACCTTTATGCTCCCGGCACACCTTCTAATTCGAAAATGCTGCGTGGCTATATTTTAGGTGACGGTTCTTCAATGTGGAGTGAAGGGATAACATCTCAAAAAACCGGCACTGGTGCATACTCGGTAACTTTTGACAATCCATTTTCATCAGTACCTACTGTTGTAACCACTACCTTTGGAGGAGGATCCATAAGCTCATTGACTGGTTTCTCGGCAAACTCTTTTTCTGTTAAAACGAGAAACCTATCTTCCGGTTCTTTAGAAGATGCCCCATTTACATTCATAGCACTTGGGCCAAGATAACGTGAAAAAAAACCGGCTTCAGTTCGTGTTCGAAATTATAAAACAGAAACTCATTTTAAAGATTCGAATAATGAAACATTTTAGTCGTTACAATACAACGGTTAAAAATACCGAACAAACCGCATTATTGATATGACTGTTCTTGTCTATTCCTGCTAAAGCTAAATACTATATAAGCCAGCACTCAATTGATGGCGGCGGCGGCAAAAGCACCGGCGGTAACTACGTTCTTGTCGGCACTATTGGTCAACCGGATGCCGCCTACAGCAGAGGCGGTAATTATGAATTATTAGGAGGCTTCTGGCCGGGTGGGCCGTTGTGCTTTGTTGATTTTTATAGCTTTGCGAGGTTCGCCGAATACTGGCTGGTAACAGGAGTCGGACTACCGACTGACCTGTACGAGGATGAGGAGAATATTGTCAACTGGCTTGATTTGCAAGTCTTTGTTGATGAATGGCTCTATAATTGCCCGTATAATTGGCCGTGGAAATAGCAGCCGTTTTTATGTTTCAGGGCTTGCTGAATCTATACAACCGCACTACAACCAAAAACCCAAATAGCGTGTAAAATCGCAAAAATCGTGAATCCATAAGACTTGTAATATCAAAGACTTAAAAAAATAGTAAAAAATGGTGAACGTTTTGAACATCCTACTGCTGCTGTAAAGACAAACGGAAAGCCGAGTATCATGGACTACCTTAAAGATAGAACGGGGATGATGCTAACCATCAACTTGACGCGTATACTGGGCTCCTTACTCTTGATCTTCTCATGGCGAACATAGCCCAGCCTGATTTGTGAACTCTAACGACTTAAAATTCAATATTTAGCCAATTTTTGCCTTGCTTTATAATTTCAATGATATACAATGACGTGTGTAAGGAGACTT
>Ga0209636_10009209_pt1 | contig 10066 bp, 6 predicted proteins | sample DeeMarSWOR152_54_FD_187464 | JGI IMG/M metagenome (GOLD analysis project Ga0209636, IMG submission 187464) | Marine sediment microbial communities from White Oak River estuary, North Carolina - WOR-1-52-54 (SPAdes) (version 2) | ecosystem: Environmental > Aquatic > Marine > Intertidal zone >... | reverse complement strand
AGTAAATTACCACGAAGATTAGGCTAACCCGAATGATATTCACCAAAAATGTTCCTATGATTCCTGCAACAGACCATAGCAACTTTGTTCGTAGGCTATTAGAGTCTTCCATCATTGTAACAACAATGATAATAGCGAATGTTAGGAAACTGTAGATGCCTATGCAGCCAGGCGCGACACTTAAATGCAAAACTTTTCCCGTTGGCATTCGTATAGCAAATAGAGTTGGTGCAACAATCTCAGCAGGAATACCTAGAACCATTAGGAAAAATCCCATAATCTGCACAAAATACGGTATCAAGGGCAGCAGATAGAATTCCATCCATTCGCCGACGAACCCACTGGAAATTACTGCAACTAACAGGAACACGGTAGTGAACGATTCTCTCAGCGTAGAGACCTGAAAGAAAAGGAGGAACAGGCCAACAATATAAACAGTGTAGTTGGCTATTCCATAAAATTGAGCTTGAGGATAAAATAAAGCCACTACGTAGTATACGAAGAAACTTGCCAACATAAGAGTTAAGCCCATAATTTGGTACATTGGGCGGGCTTCTGTAGAGAGAGACAGTTTGTCTTTCTTAATCAGTAGAATAAGAAATCCGTAGAAGGGAATCAATGCAGCGAAGAGTTGGCCGCGTGTGGTATAGCCGAAGTATTGGATTAGCGGTAACGGTGCCAAAGCTAGGATATAGAAGAGATTGAGTTTGTTTTTCAAGAAAGATGTAGTCAAACTCAATTTCGACCCAGCTGAACTTCTAGCCATAAAACCTATTGTGAATATATACTTCGTTATGTTTCCTCATAAACCTACTGTTTTTAGCTTGTAAAATACGCCCGCGCTATCTCAACTGTTCCTTTTTTTGCCTCTTCTTCTGAACTTAACAAAGTACAATCCAACCCCAATACCAATGGCAATTGAGGCTAAACCGAAAATCACCGTGTACCCTGGCAGACCAACCCCTCCCGCTCTGTAACTGTAGTCGTCTGATTTCATGAAGTTTCCGGCTTTGTCTTTGGCCCGAACAAAGAACGATACAAGCTTTCCTCCGCTTTGACCAGGAATTTCAGCTGACCAAAGCCCCTCATCATATTCCATCTCCACCGACTCCTCAGTAGAATAGTCGCGTTCAAAGAAGAACACTACTTCAACCAGATCTAGACCACTTGCATTCTCCGGCTCAACCACCGAAACTTGAACATGCACCGGCTGACCAGCAGGAGGACTCGAAGGAGTCCACTCAGGAACCCCAACTTCTGGAGGAGTCTCATCAGTCACATTGTAATCAAAGATTTGAGAAGCTCTCCAATTCCCAGCGTTGTCGCAAGCGTTAACTTTGTACGCAACTGAAGTTCCGTAGGGAAAAGCAGGGATTCTCCCAACATATGAACTATCGTCACGAACCATAGTGACATGAAGCCAGTCAGAATCAGTGGAGTAACTCAGAACGACAGTTCTTATGCCTGTCTCTAAGTCACTGGTTTCCAGGGAAATGGTAACGCTCGCATTATACCATGAAGGCGACCGATCCACCTTACCTATGATGGGAGGCGTAACGTCGGCGCCAACCTCCAACGTAATCGAACCGTCGGAAATCGCCCAAAACTTGAGAACCTGCGTGGGCCAATCAAACTTGTAGTCCCATTGAGTCTCATTAGAGAAAGCGTTCCAAAACGGGATTGATATGTAAATCGAAACGTTCATCCCCGGCGTGGCCGAAACTGACACAACTAGGCGTTCACCATTCCAGATTGTCTCTGTCACCTTATGAACAGTTCTCACAACGGTCGGATTCACTCGATCCCCTATATCGATCTTTACGTGTGCTGACTCTGCTGGGAGCCGTATTGTGTGATCATCAAAGTAAAACCAAGGTTCACCATCGATTGAGACATCACGAATAGTTTCGTTTGCATCAATTCGTAGCCAAAGCATACCTTTCCCTATGTTTGCAACTATTGGAATAGCAGAAGAGTCTATATCGAACTCGATTGTCGAGCCTACCTTCTGAGGATTATGAATGCTTACCCACTTGTTGCCAAAGTACAAACCAGCTTCAATCAAAGGAACAAATTGAATTTCAGAAATTTCTGAAGTCAAATTTGAGTAAACCGTCTTCAGGCCGTAGGTTCCAACCTCGTTCTGTGCAAAGTGCCATATGCTATAAACGAAACTTGGAAAACCGTTCAGTACAGCAAGCGCCCACTTATCGCGGTTCCTAAAATATTCATAGTGAAGAATATTTTTGGCCACAGTGGGGTTTGGGTTTATGTCAGCGAAGGATTCAGCCTCTCCCCACCACCCCATTTGTGCTCCACTATGTACAATAGTATTGGAGAGAACTCTCAAGTTCCACCAGTCGAGAAAATATTCTTGGAGGTTGTCATATTCAGGAGTGTGCACATACATATCTAGAAGAGTCAAGTTTTCACTATTCATAGCATATAATATAGTCTGGTTCCAATATCTAGCAAAGGTAGTTACTGTGCTGAATTGATCCATCTTCAGAGCCGTGTAGTTAGCCTTGACTTTTTGTATCAGAAGCTCAGTTTCACTCTGTGTCATTGAGCTCAAATCTTCGTTTCGCAGAGAAGAAGCGTACTCCGAATCTCGATACTCGCCCCTTAGCTGAGAGAGAATGTTTGGAACAGTCTTCTGCCAATAGGACTCGTAAAGGAAGTCTGTAAAAGCAATAGTTGGCACAATATTATGCTCGTTCACAAGCGAATCAAAGTTGAAGAGACTAGTGTTCAGATAGGTTTCCCCCCAACCCCGTCCACCCAGCCGGTCAAGAATTACAGTTGCCAAAGGCTGAGGCCTAATAATTGTGTTGATGTCAACGCCAAGGGCATAAGCTATCAAAGAAGCTAGAAGGCTTGACCTTTTCGAAATGTCAGTTAACCCAAAATAACGTATCTGGTATGAACCAGAATCCTCTGGGGGAGAATATATGTACGAACCTTGAATGTAGATCCCCACGGCCCCTGTAGCGTTCTCATAGTAAGTCACACCAGAAGTCGTAACGCCGTTTTCGGTTGTGAAGTCATATATTTTCCGTGTCGCGTCCTTCGGCGTTACCACAACCTGATAGTTAATCCAGTTGGGGTCGTGTGTGATGTAGGTTAAATTTGACGACAGGCCACTAATTGAATCATCTGTCAGAGTGAAACTTCCATTGTTATGTTTGTCAGTTGCACCAATCTCCTTCAGCCATGCTACAAAGTCGACCCCTACTCTTTGTTCCAATTTTTGACGGTGACTGCTCCCGAAAAACGTGTCCCAAAATATTTGCGTTTTTGTTTCATTCCAAAACAAAGCGTTTCCCACAACTATTAGAGTTCCATTATAGTTTGTGAAATGATTAACCTCTTCTATAGTTGCTGTAACAGGCGGATAACCTGTGTAACTACCGTGAAGAATTACAACATCGTATTGGCTGAGATCAGAGGTTAGCGGATCAGAACGATAATCGACAGCAGTGCTGTTGTCTGAAGTATGTTGAGTGATATTGAATCCGTAACCCGCCAAATCTGAGATTAGATAGTGGCCACCTTTCAAATACAAACTGGCTGGAGAGATAACCAACACCTTGACTTCTTTGGGAGTGAAAGGCGCTGAATTCGATAGTGCCTCCATCTGTGGAATGTGGAAGTAAACTAAAGGAGCAGCCAACATGACGATCATTGTCGCCAGCAGATATTTTTTCATTTTTGGTTGTCTCCAAACGGAGAGAAACGGTGTAAACCCTTCTCTATCGATAGAATTAATCGGTCTGCAATACTTATACGTTATTCCTGTAGGCCTTATGATGCAGTTGCCTTACACGTGAAGAAATGATTCAAAAACACAAAGTTAAAAAAACTAGGAGCAAATCATAGGGTTGAGTAACCCATTTAAGGTACTCAGATAATGTTTCCACTCCATATCACGAGATGAAGGTAAAACGCTATAAGCGGTGAGTTGAACGTGACGAGTTTGTCCCAATTGTTCCAGGGACTAGAGAACTTCATAGTCGGTGATCCCAAACTTGTTTTTACGCTAACTTCTTATGCTCTCATTCCTGCAATTTACTTGAATTTGAATGTGAGGTCACCAGCTATTGGTATCGTTTCCTTTATTCTGTATTTCTCGATAAACGGTACGTTTCTGGCAAACGCCTTTTTCGAAAGAGAAGACATTTTTTTCAGGCTAATGTTTGGAGTCTTGTTGCTGATCATGCTTCTGAGTTTTGTGGGCTGGCTACTCATGTTGATTTATGACCTTGATGCGCCATTATTCAGTCTAACCCTTTTTGTTGTCTCCACTTTTTCCTCTTTGTCAAACAGAAGGAAAGAACACGAAAATGCCGCATGATTGGCGAGTATCCAACAAACTCCTGCGCATTGGCGAGACGTTCTATATCATACTTACTGTTGTCTCATTTTACCTACTCATCATGTCTCGAACTGGGGAAGCACAAACGGTTTGGCAAGTGTTACATCCTGCTTTCATCCCTACACTATTCATTACCACTTCTCTTCTCCTGGCAATTCTGTTTTCATCTGAAGCAACCACACACAAACTATTGCTAATCATCGTTCACTCCATCCTTATTCACTCCTTCTTCCCGATTATCTTTCCTGCAGGTGATAATAGTGGACAACAAACGGTTCTTGGCCAAACCAGACGTGTGTTCGACAATACTATCCTTCATGGCTTGAGCGGATGGCCCAGACCGACAATTCAGATTTTCTTCGTTGAAATGTTCAAAGGAATGAATTTGCAGGCCGCAATTAGCACGATTTTTGCCCGTATGTTTGGCACAGACATTTTTCATGTTCACCTGTTTCTGGTTCCAGTCCTGTGGGGAGTATTCACACCCATCGCCTCTTTTCTAACAACGAAAGCCCTCAGTGGAAACGAGAAGACTTCAGTCCTCTCCAGTCTGCTTGTCTCAGCTTTTCCATACCCAGTTTATTTTGGAGCAATCTCCGTGCCCAACAGTCTTGGTTTCATCTTTTTCTTCTACGCGTTATACTTTATGCTGAGATACTTGTCTTCCAACAATTCTAGAACTTCATACTTAATGCTGGCCTTTTCTTTCTTTTCCTTTCTTTCACATTACTTGACTGGAATCGTGGCCTTTTCTCTTCTTTTGTTGGCTCTGGCCTTCAAGTCATACAAAAGCGAAAAAGCTGCTTCGTCTTTGACCGCAAGAGTTTCAGTGGGGATCACATTTTTCCTATGCGCCAGTCTTTTGCCGTTGTCCTTCATTTACCTAAGGGTTCTTAACCCGGCCTACAGTACAGTTTTCACTTTGGATAAGTTCTACGACCTGTCTGAACAAGAAATTGCAGGACTATTCTTAATTGGAGAACTCGCACACGTATCTGATATCAAGGCTATAATTCTTACTATTGTAGGCTCTGCGTTTGCGTTTCCATATATGATTTATCTTGTGAATAAACCGAGAAAGAGTCTGGCTGGAGAATTTCGAATATGCCTCTTGTTTCTTTTCTCGGCGTTCCTGATGATGCTCATTGACTACAGAATCCTGAAACTCTTCATGGACGGGCTTCCACTAAACGAAGAAAGACTCTGGGTTTTCCGAGATTTCATAGCCGTTCCTTTTGTAGCATTAGCAATCTGTGGAGTGATTTCATCTCTTAAGGCAGTTCTAGACGCTTATTCTCCGCCGAAAATATCCTTTGCTAGTTTGAAGGCATTGTCAAAGATTAATTTTCTGCGTGTATTGGTTTTATTATCTACTCTGAACGTAATAATTCCTGTGATTCTAGGAGGGTGGATTACCTTCTCCCTACATGCTGCTTATCCCCAATGGGCCCCCCTCCAAACAACGTGGTACGAGTTGGAAGCAGTAAAATACATAGAAGAGAACACAGATGCAAAATACGTTGTGATATGTGACACTTGGACTACTTACGCCGGAGAAATGATCGTAGGAATCAAGAACCCAGATGCCTACTACTTCGGAGACAACGACCCCCGAGGATACAACTTGTCAATACAAATGCAGAAAGATCCCTCCCTCCAAACAATGATCAACGCTATGAACCAAACCGGCACCGACACTACCGTGGCCTATTACGTTGTCACAGAACCCAGACTCGACATTGACCCCGCACGTGCGACAGAAAAGTTCAATAACATTATTTCCAAAGCTGAGCAAAACGGCTTGCCAGTCTACGCCACCTTTGGCAACGGAAAACTCTACATCTATCATCATGAAAAACAGTAGGTGCAGTGCCTGCCCAGAATCATATTTCAAATCCGAAATGGAAGGCGATTTTACATCCAAGCACTTTTCCAACTTTATTATAAAGCTGCCATAACTTTTTATGCTTGTTCACATCCATCATGTCCTCTATGTTAATTCCTTTGCTTCCCACCCACAAACCACTTCCATCTTGACGATGGCCTTCAAACAACACTTGATACGTGTATAGTTTGAATGATTTGCTGTAATATTCTCGAGTTGCATCGTGAAGGACGACCACTCCTCTGTCTTTCACCAGCTCATAAGCCTTGACGAGACAGTCCTTTCTTGCTCTGCCATCAATCAATATAAAGTCGAACTTTCCAAACTTGCTTGGAAACTCTACATAATTCATCAAATCAGAATATGCGCCATCTCCAAATTCGTCTGTCCAAGGAAAATGATTAGGATGAACATGGAATATTTCAACACGTGCGTTTTGATTTACGTTATTGATCTTTGCAGCCCATTCTTTATCATGCTCCACAGACAGCCACATCGCATTCAGTCAAAATCTTCGGAAAATATAATGTGCTATAGCCCGCTCCCCACTCCAAAACCCTTTGAGGCTGCAAATTCTTTAATATCTCCTCAATAATCTCAATCTCTCTGTATTTCATCCAAGGCTTGGTTATTCTTCTCTTAATTACCGTCTCTACGATTTTATCTTTGTATTCTCTATACATCTGAGTTAGAATCGTGCAAATAGCTGAGTTGCCGCTACTACTAGAGACAGGCTTCTTCAGGTTTTCTTCCGCCATTCTTCTTGCACAAATGATATTGATCGCCCCTGTTAAATTTCTACTTTGCGCGCGCGGTATCAGTTTTCCCTCTAAACACTTTTGTCTCGATTTTGAATTTCACTCCATGAACATCTAGAAGATTTCTCCTGAACAATTTTAATGCAACTTTAGCCACTGTATTAATTAATAAAGTAAAGGGGGTGGAATCATATCAAAGAGAAGATATTCGTTAATTCTCGCTTTGATTTCGTGTTTAGCTGCTACACTATTAATAGTTGGAAGCACAGGATACGACCCTTGGGTCGACTACGATGAGGATGGCAAAATAGACGCTACCGATCTTAACAGGTTCTCAAAAGAGTATGGAACAGCTGGAGACCCTACAAAAAACGTAACCGTGACTAATGAGAGCCTCAATATAAATGTCATAAATTTTCCAAACTTTAAAGTGATCAGCTTTGAGGGCGCCACCTTTGTGAACTGCTGGGGACAAGGAGACAAACTGTTTCTAGGAATCGCCAATGCATACAATCTAAGTACAGATGACCCTTCCCTAGTAGCAATGAGACTTGACGGTTCATACGAAGTTCTGTTGACTCGTACTCAATTTCAAGCGTTTACCGGCTTGTCATTCGGTGAAACTGTTGCCATCTATGAAGCAGTCAATGGAGATATCTTCGCCTCCACTCATCCCACGCCGGTGAAAATATTGAAGAAACCCAAAGATGGAAACTGGGAGATAGCATATTCTCCAAGTCCTCAAATGAAGACCTGCTATGGCATTACTGCGGATGATGGTGGATACCTGTATTTCACTGCAAGAACAAACAGCCCCGCCAAGAGAGCCATCTACCGCAGTACAGACAAGGGCGAAAGCTGGACTGAAGTCTGGTCAGAAGCTACAGATTGGATATTCGGTATCGAAACACACAAAAACACCGTTGTAGCAGGAGCTTCCAATGCCATCATTAGATCAGGAAATAGAGGAGACGATTGGTCACTGGCAGCTGTAACCGGTACAGTTAGGACCGTGAAGCATATTGAAGGAGAGACATGGATAGCCTTCTGCGGAGCATCTGCCAAGATATTTATGAGCATCGATGATGGCGTAACTTGGTTTGAAACAGAGAACAAACTGCCAGAGAGCGGAGGAGACGTTCCTGCTCAATCATGTTTATCTCCCTTTGGGAAAGCCTTTGTTTCACTGGGAAGAGACTGCTCAGTAGCCTACTCCAAGAACCTCGCAGTATGGTATCCAACCACAGACATATTCCCTGGAACACGGTGTAGGGGCGTATATGCGACGGCTGACCATCTCTATCTTGGAACTTTCAATGCACATGGAATCACACCATACTATGGAGAACCATACAGCGGAAAACTGCTGATAATTCCTCTGGCTCAACTGGAACCGAGACAAAGCCCTCCACCAATGCTGATATGGGATGAGGAACCAATGTCAACACAAGAATACGAATCTAAACCAATCTACTGTTCCGGCATAGAGAAACAAAAATTCTACATACACAGTGAAACGCTGGGAGGAAATTTCACAATCAAAGTCTTCGATGAAGGCGCTGAAACCTACCGCGAGTTTAGCAGGACAAGCATCCCTGCTAATACGCTGACAGAAGTAACGTTTACAGGAAGAGCGAGGCTAATAAAAATCTCATTCACTCCAAGTGCTGCTACAACAGTATCTCTGTGGAATTTCATGGAGGAAACATAGCCATGTATTGTTTCTCGGCAGTTCAAACAAACCCTATTCAACAATAACAACCGCCTTCAATGAATACGAATATCAAGCAGGAGAAGGAACATTAGTTCCCAATTAGAACCGCAAAGCTAGTGAAACCTAAGGACAAGACGTACATGTTCAACACCTAGAAACGAGAAAAAACCGCACGCACAAAATCTTATTTGGACACTTTGTGAAGAAAAGGATTCTAGACGTTCACGAAGATGTAACGTGGGGAAGATAGAAGTCCATGAAAGTTCGAAGCAAAAAGGCAATCAAAGTCATGCCCATCGTTGGGGTTAGGCCACAGATAATAAAATCGGCTCCAATTCTACACTTACTCAATGTGGACGAAGAAATTGAGCTACAATTGATTCACAGCGGTCAGCACTATGATTTCGAAATGTCAAAGGTCTTCTTCAACGAGCTTGACCTACCAGATCCTCTACACAACCTTGGAATAGGCAGCGGTTCACAAGCCACTCAAACCGCGAGAGCAATGATGCGAAGTGAAAAGGTCATCAGCGAGCTGAAGCCAGACATAGCAATGGTTTTTGGAGACGCAAACACCACTCTGGGCGGGGCATTAGCCGCTACAAAACTGCATGTGCCAGTCTGTCATGTGGAGGCAGGCTTACGATCTTACGACATAGCTATGCCCGAAGAAACGAACCGCGTACTCACGGATCATTGTTCACAAATGCTCTGCGCCCCCACCTTGGAAGCCTCCGAAAATTTGAAGAAAGAAGGTATCGATGAGGAAACCATTCTTTTGTCAGGTGACACCATGTGCGATGCGTTTCTGCAACATAAAACAGACATCGAAAACTCAACAGTCACGGGAGACCTAGGCTTAACTAAAGGAACCTACATCGTTCTGACGCTGCATAGACAAGAAAACGTAGATAACAACGAGAGGCTAACAAAAATCATCTCGGCCATTACAAAACTAACAGAGGCTAAAACGGTTTTCCCCGTTCATCCCCGAACCCAAAAGAGATTGAGGAGCACAAAGCTTGACAACGTGCTGAACCAAGCTGCCCACGTGATTTCCACGGAGCCTCTAAGTTACTTCGACATGCTGAGTCTCATGAAAAACTCGGCCGTCGTTCTCACCGATTCCGGAGGAATGCAAAAAGAAGCATTCTTGCTTCACGTTCCATGCGTCACCCTGCGATACAATACTGAATGGGTGGAAACCGTCAAGCTGGGAGCCAACAAGCTGGTAGGAGCCGAAGAAGCGCGAATACTCCGAGAAACCAGAAAATTCCTAACGAATCAGAACATCAAAATGCAGCTGAAATCGCTGCCAAACCCATATGGAAAAG
>Ga0209636_10009208_pt1 | contig 10066 bp, 9 predicted proteins | sample DeeMarSWOR152_54_FD_187464 | JGI IMG/M metagenome (GOLD analysis project Ga0209636, IMG submission 187464) | Marine sediment microbial communities from White Oak River estuary, North Carolina - WOR-1-52-54 (SPAdes) (version 2) | ecosystem: Environmental > Aquatic > Marine > Intertidal zone >... | reverse complement strand
TTGTGGCTCGGGATTCCATATCCAAAGTCTGTGGGGGTTATGTAAAACTGAAGGCCCCATCTGACGGCTTCAATAGCTGCGTCTAAGTAGAGGTTTAACTCCAGCGCCCAAGAGAAGGGAATCAGTGTTGAAACCGCTACTGAGAACGCTAAAAAGAACGCTAGACATTTTTCAAAAGCGCGGGTATTCAGTTTTCATCTCCTCTCGCGGTAGTGATTCCCACTTTTATTCCCCCTACTACTTCAGTAGTTTATTAGAGACAGTGATGTAAATTTGAATGCACTGTTTATATTAATATAATGTATTGTTGACAAAACATTAAAAGTAAGGAGTTTTAGATTAGATGAACATCCGAGGTAAATAAATATCATCTACTGCAAACTCAGGTAGATCATCAGAACTATTCATAGTTATGGTACCTTGAGCAAAACTTATGTCTTGTAACATTTTATTTAATCCCTGCTTTTACCTGGTTTAATTGAAGTAAGAGCCCTTCATGACCACTTTTGTTTACAACAAAACGTCGGGACGATTAGGATTGCCGCCACAACTGAGACATTCCAAAATAAAAAAAATGGGAGGCTAGGCTTTAGCCGCCGCCTTCTCCAGAGCAGCGACGCCGGCTAGTTGCTTCCCCATGAGAAATTCGATGAGGGCTCCTCCTGCGGTGCTGATGTAAGACATTTTGTCTGCCAATTCCAATTCTTCTACGGCTGCCACGGTGTGGCCTCCACCGACCAAGGAAAACGCCTTAGAGGCAGCAATAGCCTTGAATACTTCTCTGGTTCCCAAGCTGAACTCCTCGTTTTCAAAAACCCCCATGGGACCGCTGATAATAATGGACTTAGCGCCTCCTATAATGTCGCTGTACTTCTTGACGGTTTTTGTTCCAATGTCATATATGGGATAGTTTGAGGGAAGGCTTTCGACGGTTATTTCCTTTCTTTTCCCATCCATATCAATGGCCAAATCTGTGGGGGTTTCAATTTTTCTAGGATGCGCGTCCATAAGCTCCTGTATGCCGGGTACCAGTCCCATTAGCTCCCTCTTTTCCAGCAGTTCCATGTTGGGCTTTCCGAGGTCAAGGCCCTTGGCCGCCAAAAATAGATGAGCTGTGACCCCACCTGTCAATATGTAGTCCGCGATGTTGTTCTTTAACACATATCGAGATATTTCTAGTGAGTCGTCAGCTTTGGCTCCACCGAGTATGTAAACACAAGGCTTTTCAGGAGCCTCTATGACCTTGTTCAATACCTTGAGCTCCTTCTCCATGATCCTTCCGGCAAAGCTGGGCAAAACCGCGGTGAAACCCACGATCGAGATGTGGGCTCGGTGGGCTGCTGCGAAGGCGTCGTTGACAAACACGTCGGCGAGCGGAGCCAACTTCTTCACAAACTCAGATTTCGCGTGCTCTTCTGGGGTTCCCTTCTTCCGTTCGTCTGCGAAGGTTCTAACATTTTCTAAAACGAGAACTCCGCCGCTCTTCAATTCCATAATGGCTTTTCTTGCTTTTTCTCCGAAAATATCGTTCACATATTTCACTGGCTTGCCCAGTATCTTGCCGAGAATTTCGGCATGTTGTTTTAGAGGGATAAAGTCCGGTTCTCCCGGTCGGCTCTGATGAGCCAAAATTACGGTTTTTGCGCCCTTTTGAACCAGTTCTTTAATGGTCGTTTCTGTGTGAGCTCTAATTCTCGTATCGTCAAGGATTTTTTTGGTTTCTGGATCGACCGCTGAATTGAAGTCTACCCTAACCAGAGTAATCTTGTCTCTGAAATCGAAATCGTCCATAGTCAACAATTTGGCACCCACCTACTCATTGTAAAAAAAAGGGAATATTTTGGTTTGAAGGACTATCTACGTCTTCTTGGTCACGAGCCGGCCATACTGCAGATCTTTTCTATCATCCGCACCATCTTTACGGAGTAGCCCCACTCGTTGTCGTACCATGCCAATACTTTGACGAGGTTTCCGATGACCATGGTGGAAAGGCCGTCTACGATAGCCGAGTACGGATTGTGTATTATATCCGTTGACACCACAGGCTCTTCGGTATAGTCTAAGACGCCCTTCAGCTCCTTTTCGGCTGCTTCCTTGAACGCAGCGTTGACCTCCTCTTTGGTAACTTCTCTTTCTAGCGTAGCCACGAAATCGACTATGGAGGCGTCAGGTATAGGTACACGCAAAGCAAGCCCGTTCATTCTTCCCACAAGCTCCGGCAACACCAAAGTGGCAGCTACCGCTGCACCAGTGGTAGTTGGTATCATGTTGAAGGCTGCGGATCTGGCTCGGCGCAGGTCTCCGTGCTGCATGTCAAGAAGTCTCTGATCGTTGGTGACTGCGTGGACAGTGGTCATGAGTCCGGCTTTAACACCGAATCTGTCGTTTAGCACCTTAGCCACAGGGGATACACAGTTTGTTGTGCAAGAGGCCAGAGAAATTATGTGATGCGTTTTCGGGTCGTATTTGTCGTCGTTTACACCGTAAACTACGGTAAGGTCCGCGCTAGTGGCTGGGCTCATCGGCGCAGAGACCAACACTTTCTTAGCTCCAGCCTGAATATGTTTTGCCGCGTCTTCCTTTCTTCTGAATCTTCCTGTGGACTCTACTGCCAAATAGACACCCATATCCTTCCAAGGTAGCTTCGCTGGATCCGGCTGTGCCAAAACTTTTAGCTCCTGCTTGACAGTCCCTCCTTCCTTAATGAGGAGGACATCTTCTTTGGCTTCCACATCAAATGGCAGTCTGCCATGTACAGTGTCATTCTTCAAAAGATGTGCTAGGGTCCTTGCGTCGGTTAGGTCGTTGACCACTGCAAAGTCTATTTCGGTTCCAGTTTCCAAGGCGGCTCGGTACAACAGTCTCCCTATTCTTCCGAATCCGTTAATGGCTACTTTATATACCATTCAAATCCCTCTTCTCAATTCAATACTTTTTTCCTAATTAATCTTTTCAGTCCACACTATTACTTTTTTGGTATTTCTTTCTGTTAAAGCCTGCGGAGCGCGATTTCCGCCGCGAGAACCATGGGCTCCCATGTTTCCGCTAAGGGAGGCGCATAACAAGTGTCTGACTTTGCCAATTCTCGGATGGTCATTTGCTTTTGTATGGCAAAGGATAACGCATTGATGCGCTGGGATACCTCTTCCCCGCCGACGATTTGAGCGCCGATGATCCTCTGTGTTTCCTTTTCCACAACAATCTTTATCCTTATTGATTTGCCTCCAGGGTAATACTCGGGCCTAGTTTTTGATGTTATGCTCCCTGTGACTGTCTGGATTCCAGCTCGGCCGGCTACAAACTCGGTTAAACCGGTGGCACCGATCTCGGTGTCAAACATTTTTGTCACAGCGGAGCCCAGCACCCCCGGAAATACGGCGTATCCTCCGGCAGAGTTGATTCCAGCCACCTTCGCTTGTCTTACGGCTACTGTTCCAAGCTGACTTATCGTGGGTCTATGAGTTATCAGGCTTACAGATTCAACGCAGTCTCCTGCTGCATAGACATCCTTAACACTGGTTTCCATCCTCATGTTTACCTTTATGGCTCGAGCTAAACCAACATCTATGCCGGCTTTTTGAGCTAGTTCAGTATTTGCCCTTACGCCGGTTGCTACCACAACTAGGTCAGCTGGGATTTGCTCTCCGGCAACCAAGACCCCGGTTGCTTTTTCGGCCCCGAGAATCTCATCAACCCCACGTCCCACAATGACCCTCATTCCTCTTTCCTCTAGCATCTTCTGAACGATACTGGCCATGTCTTGATCCAGCATTAAGGGAAGAACGTACGGAAGTAGCTCCACAACTGTAGTTTTTAATCCCCTCTCAACAAGAGCTACAGCTGTCTCAAGGCCTATTAAGCCTGCGCCTACGACAACCGCTGATTTTGCATTTTTGATGGCTTCATCAATTCTCTCTCCGTCCTCAATGGTTCGAAGCACATATACTCCCTGCTTTTCTCGGCCCTTTATTGGGGGTACAAAGGGGTAGGCACCAGTTGCTATGATTAGGCAATCATATGGTAGCGTTTCTTGCTTCCCTATCTTATCTTGTATCTCGACCGTTTTGGCCTCTGTATTGATGCTTGTTGCTGTGGTTTCTAGTCTAAGGTCGAGTTTCATCATGCGAAAGTAGGACGGTGGAAAAACGATCAGATTGTCGAAGCTGGTTATGTGACCTCCTAGAACAAACGGAAGTCCACAGGGTGAGTAACCGGGTTTTTTCTGGGTTGTCATCAAGGTGATTTCAGCTGTTCTGTCGGTTTTCCTCGCGGCTGAGGCTGCGTCGATGGCTGCGGCGTGGGCTCCAATGATGACGATTCGTCTGGGCATGGTTAGCCTTCCTTGCTAGCCTCCTTGTGCCATTCCACAGCCTTTTCGAATTCCATGAGATTCTTCAGTTCTACGTCGAGATTGGTTGGAGACACGACTAGGATCCATCCTTCGCCGTAGGGGTCTTCGTTGAGCAACTCCGGCCTATTACGCGCCTCTTCGTTGACCTCCTCGATGGTGCCACTTAAGGGTGCAACTAGGTCGGAGACCGCCTTTACGGACTCCACAGTCCCGAAGGGTTCGTTTTGTGTTAATGTGTCGCCCGCGCTTGGAAATTCGGCGAAGACAATTTCTCTTAGCTGTTTTTGGGCGTAGTCAGTAATTCCCATCCTTGTCTTTCCGTTTTCGATGCGCACCCAAAAGTACTCCTTGGAGTAGTACAGTCCTTCAACCAATTCATAGTCGTTTACTTTCACCAAACCTCTCACCTCTTGAATAGGATATTGTGTTTCTATACGTTTTAAAATTAACGATAGTTTGCCAAGAAATTTTTGCTATCCTATTTAGAATAGGGTGAAACATGGTTTGTTTTGGCTCAGATTTTGGATGGTTGGAGGATGCTGGGGCTGAATGCTTACTTGTGTTCAAACGTGGTGCCTCTAGATGGGTTACTGAAAAGACCCGCAAACAGGGCAATCGGTTCTCTTTTCCACCTTTATATCCTGAAATCTCATGGTCTCTCCGTCGAAGTGGAGCATGCGCCCCACCAGAGGCTCGCCCAATCCTGTGATGATTTTGATGGTTTCCAATGATTCTAACAGGCCTAAGATTCCTGCAGTGGGTCCTAGAATGGGGAATTTTTCCTCCTCTGGCGGGATTTTTGGTAGAATGCACTGTAAACAAGGACCCTTTCCGGGGAGGATGGTGGTGATTTGCCCATATAGGGAGTGGACTCCGGCGTGGACGAAGGGAACGTTTTCCCTTACACAAGCTTCATTCAGTATGAATCGGGTTCGCCAGTTATCCATGCAGTCCACCACCACCGTGAAACCGTTGATGAGTTCTTGAACATTATTTGGCGTGATCATTTTGGGAATCGCCTCTATCTCCACCTCAGGATTCAGCTGGTGAAGCTTTTCGAGGACCGAAACGCTCTTCATCTTGCCCACATCATTGCTCCAGTGTAAAACTTGCCGATTGAGATTGCTCAATTCGACGCTTTCCTTGTCCACGACGGCTAAATGACCCACACCAGCGGCAATAAGATAAAGGGAGGCAGGACACCCCAATCCCCCGGCGCCCGCCACCATCACCTGGGCTTTCTTCAGCTTTAACTGGCCATTCTCTCCTAGTCCCCTTATCCTAATCTGACGGTCGTAACGTTCCATTTCATTAGGTGTAAGCTTCATGATCTTATCCTCGCTTCAACACGTTGATATAACTTCTCTCAATTTATGATTAACTGTTTAAATGAAAGAGCAGGAACTTGCTTACAGCTTAATATGCCTTAGCAAAGAAAACTACTTCTTTCGCCTTACCTCCGCAGTACACGCAATCTGAAAACAATTTTTCTTCTTCAAAAGGAACAATTCTAATGGTTGCCCCGGTTTCTTCCTTTATTTTTTCTTCGCATCCTTGATTCGAGCACCAGCAAGTCTTGATGAGACCTCCTTTTCTTAGAGCCTCCTTAAACTCGTCATAAGTTTTTGCTGTGATGATGTGGTCCTCTAAGAAACTTTTAGCTCGGTTAAAGAGGTCGTCTTGAATCTCCTGGAGGAGCTCATTGATGCCGGTAACGAGCTCTTCTTCTCTAACCTCAATCCTTTCAAAAGTGTCTCTCCTGGCTGCGACTACCTGTTTTCTCTGGACATCTCTTGGGCCGATCTCGATCCTTACTGGCACTCCTTTGAGTTCCCATTCGTGAAACTTCCACCCGGGCGTGTATTCTGCCCTATCGTCAAGGATGGTCGCTATCCCGTTCTCCTTCAATTTTTGAGAGACCTCCCTAGCCTTGCTCAAGATCAAATCCCTTTCAATTTCCTTGTAAAGTATGGGGATGATGACAACCTGATGCGGAGCTATTTTCGGGGGAAGAACCAGCCCCCTATCATCACCGTGAACCATCACGAGGGCTCCTATTAACCGCGTGGATATGCCCCACGATGTAGTCCAAACATAATGTTCCTTTTCATCCTCTCCAACAAACTGAACCAGAAAAGCCTTGGAGAAGTTTTGTCCAAGATTGTGGGATGTCCCCATCTGCAGCGCCCTTCCATCTGGCATCAAGGCTTCTAAGGCGGTCGTGTAAAGGGCGCCAGCGAATTTCTCGCTCTCAGTTTTCTTTCCAACCATGACCGGAATTGCCAGAAGCTTTTCCATTACGTCTTTGTAGATCATGAGAATCTCAATAACCTCCTTATTAGCGCCTTCTTTACTTGCGTGGGCTGTATGACCTTCCTGCCAAAGGAATTCCCTTGTTCTCAAAAAGGGTTTGGTTGCTTTTGTTTCCCACCTTACAATGTTACACCACTGATTTAGCTTGATGGGGAGGTCTCTCCAGCTCTTTATCCACTTCTTATACATGGTGTATACAATGGTTTCCGACGTGGGTCTCACAGCGAGTTTTTCTTTCAGCTCACTATCTCCGCCGAAGGTAACCCACGCACATTCCGGGACAAAGCCCTTGAAGTGCTCGGCCTCCTTCTTCAAGAAACTTTCGGGTATAAACAGGGGAAAATATGCATTCTCGTGTCCAGTTTCCTTTATCCTTTTATTGAAGTAGTCCTGAATTTTTTCCCACATAGCGTAGGAGTATGCTCTGAAGATGATACACCCTTTAACGGGAGCGTAATCGGCTAGTTCCGATTTTAAGACGACTTGAATATACCATTCTGAGAAGGCTTCAGCCTTTTTCACGGTGATACCCGTTTCTGCCATCTCAATCCCTCCCTAGGCACCTTGCTTTGGAAAAGTCAAATGCTGATCTTAAGTGGATCTCACAAAGGAAACAAGGGTTGTGGAACGCAGTCACCCATAATGACCACTTCTTGAAGGGGTTGAAAGTAACTATTTAAAAGTTTCCTCCAGCTTTATAGGGCGATCTCCTAGTAACAGAACAATTTACTATGTCACGGTATGTTTTTTGGCAACCGTCTGTGAGGTTAATAAGAGCTTTATCGTTTACGCAGTCTCTATCACAATCATGGTTAGGGTGGATCGAACCTTGTTTATTCTTCGTATACGCCAGGTCACAACCTCTTTCAGTTTATCCATGGTTTCGGCTTCGATTTTTGCTACGATGTCGTAGACGCCGTAGACGGTGTAGGCTTCTTGCACTCCCTCAACCTTTTTGATCTCCTGAAGAACTTCTTCCTCACCGCCTATCTCAGCGTTTATGAGTACAAAAGCGAAGGGCATTTTTAATCCTTCCTGTCCTATCATTAGGTTGATAACTTAAAAATTTTTGCTTATAAGGAAACAGAAATTCCGTTGGTATACCAGCTTTTCAAGCGTATAAGAAGACATGTGGCTTTATGACATAGTGCCGGCGTCGGTTTATGTCTTCAAGGTTGTTTGTATGGAGGATGTCTCGCCTAGGCTTCAACGGAAGAAAAAGATATTTCCTGGAGCAGAACTACTTGAATCGAATCTCCTAAAATATCCTTGCTTGCACAAGTATAAAAGAGAGGGTCATGATAAGGAGGCATGGTTTGGGAAATGATAACGAGTAGGGAGATGCGCGCCCTTGAGGTGAATTCGGAGTACTTCGGTGTTTCGAGGCTACAGTTGATGGAAAACGCTGGGCGTGGCGTTACCGCTGAAATCGCTTCAAGGTTTACACCTGACAAGGTGAGGGTCGCCGTTTTCTGTGGCTTGGGCGGAAATGGGGGGGACGGCTTCGTTGCAGCTCGTCACCTAACCTGCTTAGGCTTCAAGGTGGAAGTGATACTCGCTGGGAGATCCGATAGCATCTCGGAAGATGAGGCTCGAAGGAATTGGCTCGCCTTACAGCCATTGAAGGAAAGCATCACTTTCCATGAGGTTCATGACTCATCTAATATTCCAAGCATTGAAGCCGAGGTCGTTGTGGACGCCTTGCTTGGGGTAGGCTTGAAGGGAACCCTACGACCACCTATTTTACAGATTGTGCGAGAGATCAACAGAATGAAGGCCTTTCGCGTTTCTGTAGATGTCCCTACAGGGATTGATTCGGATTCCGGCGATGTCTTGGGCAGAGCCGTGAGAGCCGATTTAACCATTACCCTTTATAAAAAGAAGCCGGGATTGGTGAAAGCAAAAAGATACACGGGGGAGCTGGTTGTGAAGGATATAGGACTGCCCTCTGAATTTGAGAGATTCACGGGTCCTGGCGATGTTTCTTTGGTCGTTAAGACCCGTCCACCAGAGGCTCACAAAGGTGAATTCGGTAGGCTCTTGGTGGTGGGTGGAAGCGAGGTGTTTTCAGGGGCTCCAGCTCTCGTAGCTCTGGCGGCTCTCCGCACGGGCGTAGACCTCACCCACATCGCTGCTCCGAACAAGACAGCCTACGCAATTTCTTCCATGTCTCCAGACTTGATTACCATCAAGCTGGAGGGGGATCACCTCAACCCCCGCAATATGGCGGTCATTAAAAGATATTTAGAAACGTCCAACGCTGTTGTGATGGGGCCAGGGTTGGGTGAACACGTGGAAACCAAAAAAACCGTCGCAGAGATCATCAACTCGATGGAGGATGCAAAGAACCCGTTGTTGTTAGACGCTGACGGTCTCAAGGCCTTCGCCGAGTTTAAGCGCAAATTAGGCTTTCCCCTCGTTTTGACGCCTCATGCCGGAGAATATCGAATCTTGACTGGAAGGGAGCCTCCAAAGGACTTAGGGAAGCGGGCAACGGAGGTGAAAAAATCCGCCGAAGAACTGGGGGCTGTGATGCTTTTGAAGGGGCAAGTAGACGTGATCTCTGACGGAAAACGGGTCAAACTCAACTTTACTGGAAACCCAGGTATGACGGTAGGCGGAACCGGCGACACGCTCTCCGGCATCATCGGGGCCTTCCTAGCACAGCGGATTGACCCCTTTGAAGCCGCCGTGGCTGGAGCATTTATCAACGGAGCCGCTGGAGATTTTGTGCAGAGCGAAAAGGGATACCACATGGTTGCCACAGACATCATCGAATGGATCCCATGCGTCATAAACGACCCCATGTCTAATGTAAAGGTGCGAAAAAATGCGTTCTGAGGACGTTAAGACATGTGTCTATCATACAAAGCAGTGTGACCCAAAAAAGTGCACCACGCTGAAGCTGAAGCGTCACCACCTGGTTAGGGTGGTTTATCGAATTAAGGGACTGCCTCGTGGTGCGGTTATCCTCAATCCCTTCTCTAAGAGAGCGTTCTCTCCGGCAGATCGTGAGAGGCTGGAAAGAAAGGGCTTAGCTGCCATAGACTGCAGTTGGATGCATGCAGACGAGGTGTTTGAGTTTTCCATTAGGGGTGCTTCGCGTTGCTTACCATATTTAGTAGCGGCGAATCCGGTGAACTATGGCATACCCACCAAGCTAAGCACGGTGGAGGCGTTGTCCGCCGCCTTGTATGTCGCTGGCTACAGGGAGAAGGCGGAGCGTCTGCTTTCCATTTTCAAGTGGGGTCCCCACTTCATCGAGTTGAATCGAAAATTTTTAGAAGGCTATGCTGGGGCTGGAGACAGCCTTGAGGTTGTGGAGCTACAAAAAAGGTTTATCCCTTAACTGACTAACTTTAGGCGTTGAATAATGGTCTATTATAGCAGAGAGGAGAAGGG
>Ga0209636_10009207_pt1 | contig 10066 bp, 8 predicted proteins | sample DeeMarSWOR152_54_FD_187464 | JGI IMG/M metagenome (GOLD analysis project Ga0209636, IMG submission 187464) | Marine sediment microbial communities from White Oak River estuary, North Carolina - WOR-1-52-54 (SPAdes) (version 2) | ecosystem: Environmental > Aquatic > Marine > Intertidal zone >... | reverse complement strand
TAAAAATGCAGGCGAAGAATAGGGGTAAAATAAAACGGCAGAGGCAAAAGTCAAAAAAGTGATTTGATGTGGGGGCTCGATATCTTTGTTAGCACCCGGTATCGTTGTCGTTTCACTAATTCTTATCGATAGGGGCAGATAAAAACCCTGAGGCGCTCTTGTGATGAACACTCTTTTGGGTGCGGTTATCGCGTCACCCTGTAACAGTGGAGAAAGCGTCTATATCCTTGGTTCTCGTCCATAGGTCAACAACGATAAAATCTGCGTTTGGACGTAAACGAAACCAAGACGGTACTCGTTAATATTTGATTTTAAGTTAGGTTATGTTGCGGGCAGACACGGGGACGGAGACGAGGGTATTCTGTTACATGAACGACGACGCGTAATCTATGTTCCCATCGATCAGAAGAGGGTAGATGAGAGGGATTGGTTTTCGTTGATCAGGGTAAACATTTTCAAAAGGATAAAACGAGAATAAATTTACAACAGATTTGCTGATACAAAGGAGGTGAGAAAAATGAAGAAAGGATTTAAGATGAGGATCCTTCTGTTAGTCTTACTACTGTTCTTAAGCCTCAACATAGTAGCTATTTTCTCTTCAGCTAGTGCCACCGACGGTCAGAAAAGGTATAGTGCAGGAAATTGGTTAAGGGACGGTCAGGGGAACATTGTTGGTTGTTCGTGCCCGGTTAGCGTAGGTGAGTGTATCTGTGAATATAATATCCCCGATAAGTAGTGAACTGAAGCTAAGGTGAGGATACGCTCTATAGCCTATGCCTATCCTCACCTGCAAACAGTGTAAGAATAGAGTGGTTTCAGTTCTGCTATTATGTTTTTTCATAGTTTTAACCATAATTTTTGAATAGGATGAATCAAGTGATCGGTTTTTTGTTGACTATCCCTTTTCTTCTGTGGGGCGATGTTTTCATCAAAGATGCTGAGCTTCAATTGCCCCGAGAGATTAAGCTCGTGACCATCGGCGGATACACTGGCTGGGAACAAGTTGCTCTGTCCCCTAATGGGGAAAACCTTTATCTCCTCGATCTCGACTTCTCTCAAGGCGATACTTTCAAGTATTACACGGAAACCCCGGATGGAGGGAAAGACTTTCGTTTGATCCTTGGATCCCCCAAAAGCAGAGTGCTTCTGTATAAGGGAAAAACAAAGCAGACTAAGGTATTGGCTTCCTCGGGTGAAATGCCTCATCAAGTCTCCTTCCCTACCAGTATCGCTGTTGATGCTGATGGGAATATTTACGTCGGAGACAATAAGAACCGCAGGATTACTATCCTTGATAGTAATGGTAAGTTCTTGAGCTCCTTTATCGTTAGTGCTGATTCCTGGCCGGCTTTAGATGTTGGGGTTAATTCCAAAAGGGAGCTTTACCTTGCGGGGCTGAAATTGGATCCTGAAGGAAGATTGAACTCAGGTGATTGGATCACTAAATATGACTTCCGGGGGAATTACCTGAATTCCTTTGCTTACACCCCAGACATTGCTTTCAAACTCAATTTATGGCAGGGCGTGTCTGCTAATATAGAGATAGATGAGAAGGACCGGATTTACTTGGTCTTTGCTCCTGAACACAAAATCTATGTATATAGCAGTGATGGAAATCTTGAAAGCACTTTTGGTCAAGCTCCCGAATGGTTTATTCGCCCGGAGAAGCTTGCACTTCCTGTCTGGGATGAGCCAAAAGCTCCTCCAGATTTTTGGAAATCCTTCACGCCTGTTATAAAGCTTCTTTATTTGGGTGATAGCCGTCTACTTGTGGCTACAAAGACAAACGGGCTAATAAAAGGTACCTCTAAAGAGTTTATTCTGGATCTTTATGACACAGTTGACGGCAAACCCATCCTGTATGGAGTCGAGAGCGATTATTTCCCCTTCGGAACAGATACTACCTCTGCAATCTATTTCATCTCGCCTGAGGAGGGAAAAATTATCAAGACGCGCCTGGGAAAAGATATCGAGAAATGAAGAAATCTTACCTTTACGGGATTATTATTATGCTGATTTTGATGAATGGAATTCTTCTTTATCAAAATTATAATCTTAAGAAGTCCAGAAGAACAGAAAATGTAAAGAACATTCGGATCCCGGATGTTGATCTTTTTGATTTAGACGGTCATAAGACAAATCTGAGGGAGTTTGCAGGGGGTTCACCTTTGTCTTTTATTGTCATTTTCTCACCTACAGATTGCGGGGTCTGTCTTTCAGAACGCGTTTTATGGGAAGAGGTTAGATCTCGGTATCAAATCAATCTCTTAGGGGTTGCGTCTCACCCGGACAAAAGGGAGCTTATTCAATGGATTAAAAACCATCGGTTGTCAATCCCTGTGGTGTGGGATAGTGCTGGTCTACTGAGGGATGCCCTGGAGGTCGAATCCTCACCACTTAAGTTGTTGGTGAATTCCAAAGGGAGTGTGATTTGGACTGATCCTGCGAGGCTATCTAAGGAAGAAAGAGTAAACTTCTGGCAAGAGCTGGAAAATGTGTTCAAAGGCTTTGATTAGGCTTATTATTTTCGTTTTGATTTTTTCCACAGTAGTCCGCGCATCTAATGATGAAGACACCTCGGATGTAATAAAAACTCATAAAGCGAAGGCCTGTCCTGTGATAGATGGGGTCTTGGAGGATGTTTGGCAGGAAGCTGATTCCGCAAACAGGTTCATTCAACTCAGGCCCAATGAAGGAAAACTGCTTTCTGAGCCGACATCAGTCTATGTTTTACAAGACGAAGAGGGGATATATTTTGCCTTTCGCTGTCAAACAAAAAACAGAATGCCTGATTGCGAACTTAGCTCGCGGGACAATTCTTGTGGGGACTATGTTTATGTTTATCTAGACACTTTCAAGGATAAGAGGAGTGCCTATTTCTTTGGCGTAACCGCTGCTGGTGTCCAATCTGATGGGGTGATCTCAGATGAGGCTATTTTTGATTGGTCCTGGGATGCCGTTTTTTACTCTGGCGTAAAGGTAAATCAGGATGGATACTCTGTTGAGATGAAAATCCCTTGGCGAAGTCTGAGATATCGAAAAAATCTCTCGGAATGGGGGGTCAACTTTGAGCGCGACATACCCTTAAACGGAGAAGAAGGCTATTTTGCTCCTTTTAAGTTGGATCAAGGGTTTAAAGTGTCTAAATTCAAAATATTGTCAGGTGTGAATCCGAAAAATCCTGATATAGGAATAGAATTTTATCCAAGGGGCCTGGCCCGATATGATAAAAGCTACGGTGAAAAAGAGACTAAATGGAGATTGGCGGCTGATCTTAACTGGTCGGCTAAGCCTTGGCTCAGACTTCAGGCGACACTTTTTCCTGATTTTGCCCAGATTGAATCGGACCCTTATGCACTTAACCTTTCCAAATATGCTCTTTTTTTTGAAGAGAAAAGGCCCTTTTTTGTGGAAGGTGCCGAGTATTTCAAACCCCCCGGAGGTGCTTCTGCCTTAGATCTTTTCTATTCAAGGCAGATAGGAAAAAGGCTTTCCGATGGGTCAGAAGTTCCCTTCGATTTCGGAGCAAAACTGACCGGGAGAACAAAGAAGATAGAGGTCGGGATTTTGGGCGCAAGAACCGGCAAGAAGAAATATCAAGGTTTTTTTGGGCCCGAAGAGGAAAAGGGCGCATATTTTTTGGTAAATAGACTCAAATTGCAGGTTTTCAAAAACTCAACTCTTGGATTCTTGTATGCCGGCAAACACTCTCGCGGATTGCACAATCAAGTTTACTCATTGGATGGCTCACTTCGTTTTTCAGATGAAAGCTTGTGGGAATTTCAGCTGGCTAACACTCCAAACAAGCGGGAAAAAGACTTCGCTTGGAGTTCACGAGTTGGCTGGTATCCACGCAACTTCACCCTTTCTGTAAATGGCGAGGTTATCGACGAATCATTTGATGTATCAGAGATTGGGTTTGTACCATGGGCAGGTAACAGATCCTTTGATGTTTCCCTGGGGCCAAGGTTTTTTCCTGAGAAAGGCAAATTCTATTATCTCAGCTTCAACTTAGGCGGCGCTTTCACCCGCGAAAGGAATGAAAAGAAATGGTCTAAAACTGTAAACTTCTCCTCACAGGGATTAACCAGAAATAATTGGATGATCACTTTGACCGTCAGCTCAGGGAGTATATACGAGCGCGTCATCTTTACTGACTCATCTTTCACTTATGACCCCAAGTCTGTCTACCTCTATGTTAGTAGTGATAGCCAGCGACCATTTTACTTCTCTTTATCCGTTTCCACCTCTTGCAGTTATAACTACTATCGTTTGTACTTTGCAAGAAGTGGGTATGTGAATACCTATTTGAATTTTGAGCCATCCAAAAGAGTATCAATTTTCTTCAGCACTACCAACTGGATTGAATGGGATCCACAAAAAAGACTTGAGGACATAACCTCCCGTTTCCGTCCGGGAATCTGGTGGGGTATTACTAAGCAGATGAAGCTGAGCATTTATGTTGAAAGCGTACGAACCAAGAACATCGGCTTTTTTTCTCATCGCATCGGGATCTCGTATGCTTATAATTTCCTTCCTAAAAGCTGGATTTATCTTGCTTTTAACGAGTTAAAAAACAGAAGAGAAGAAAAATTCGTTTCCCTGGAAAGAATATTAGCTTTCAAAATCAAATATCTTTACCTCTGGTAGGCACATCTTGTGTTGTTCTACTTTCGTTGAAGCCTCTGAGTTAGGCATCTCCTCTTTTTCTCAGTTCTAAATCTGTGCAAATCACCTGGAGTTTCCTCCGTCAATCGCACAAAGGACCTTTACATCTAACATCTTCTTAATAAAGAGTTTGACAGGACGCAAATTTTCGATTATGATAAAATTCGTCTTTTGCCATAGATTTTAGGAACTTCCGAAAGAGGTGTTTGTGAACTCGGATCCTTCTGAGCATAGGTACTCCCGGAGATGGTGGGTGATGCTGGTGGTGGGATTGGGTACTTTTATGGGGACCTTGAACTCCAGCATTGTTAACATATCACTTCCCACGATTTCAGACTATTTCCAGGTGAAACTGTCTCTGGTTGCCTGGGTGATGATGGCTTACCTTTTGACCGCTTCCAGCCTGCTCATAACCTTTGGGCGGTTAGCTGACATATTAGGAAGAAAAGCCATTTACGTCTCAGGCTTTTTTGTCTTCACCTGCGGAACGGCCTTGTGTTCTGTATCCGGCGGTATTCACCAGTTGATCTTTTTCCGCGTGATCCAGGCAGCTGGTGGAGCCATGATGGTCTCCAATAGTGCTGCTTTGATCACCAGCGCTTTCCCGGACAGGGAAAGGGGCAAGGGTTTGGGGGTGATGGGAGGCATCGTGGCATTGGGACTGACCTGCGGTCCGCCCCTGGGCGGATTCATCATCCAGGAACTAAGCTGGAGATGGATTTTCTACTTGAACATTCCGATTGGCATTGCAGGTTTTCTGCTGGCTCTGTTTATCCTAAAAAAAGGGCCGACTTTGTTTCTGGGCCGAAGATTCGACCTCAAAGGTGCTCTTTTCTTGGCATCTACTCTAATCCTTTTGCTCCTGGCTCTGAACCAGTGGCAGCATCTGGAGTGGAGGTCACCTTTGAGTCACTGGTTCTTGGTGGGCTTTTTATTTTTCGGAACTCTCTTTTTCATCACCCAGGTGCGATCGGATAATCCCATGATCCAGCTATCGTTTTTCCGCGATCGCATGTACGGCCTGGGCAATTTGAACGTCTTTCTGGTCTATCTTTGTCATTTCTCCGTGATTTTCCTGATACCCTTTTATCTGACCAGGGTACTGAACCTTTCTCCGGCCCAGATGGGATGGGTATTGATTACCGTTCCCCTGTGCCTGTCTGTCATGGCCCCGCTTTCCGGATGGTTGTCGGATAAAATCGGAACTCGATTCCTTACTACATTTGGACTCTGCTTAGCCGGTCTGTCCATACTCTCCATTCTCCAGCTGGGTGTTGACTCGAACTACAGGGACGTGGTTCTTAGATTGATGGTTTTGGGCCTGGGGACTGGCATGTTCTATTCACCGAATAATAGCTCTATAATGGGCTCTGTGTCAGAGAACAATTATGGCAGGGCAGCCGGCGTATTAGCCACGATGCGCAATCTGGGTATGGTGATGGGAGTGTCCCTGGCCAGCACTATTTTCACCTTCTCGGAGAGCCGCTATGTGGCAGGGGTACAAACTCAGCTTATCGAGAATTCCCTTTTTGCCAAAACGGCTTTTACCAAAGCCTTCCACAGCGTATATATTGTAACCGGAATCGTATGTTTGACAGCTGCATTCTTTTCCTATCTGAGAGGCGAAAGCAAGGCTCGATACCAGCGTTTACTCCAGGACTAAAGCTTGAGGCTCTGAATGAAAACTAAAGGAATCAGCCGGCTGAGAAAGAAGATCGTCTTAGTCCCGCTGGGAGAAGTGGACTACGGACTGGTCAACAGGCTGGCCACAAGGATCGTGGCCCTGGTGGATTCGCCCGTGGATATTTTGCAGGGAATAAAGATACCTCGCGAGTCATTCAACCCCACGAGAAATCAATACTACTCCACAGTGATCCTGAACAAACTGGAGCTTCTGCGAGCTTCTCCCAGGGAGAAGATATTAGGCATAGTGGATGAAGATCTATATGTGCCCAGACTGAGTTTCGTTCTGAGCGAGGCTGACCCGCAGGGAAAAGTCGCCATTATTTCCACTCATAGGCTGAAACAACAGAGCCTGGACATCTTTGACGATGAGAAGCTTTATTTTTCAAGGACGGTCAAGGAGCTGGTTCATAACCTGGGTCATCTTCTAAACTTAAAACACTGCGCCAACCCTAAATGTGTGATGCACGTGTCAGACACCCTGTTGGAGGCAGATGAAAAATCGGAGAAATTCTGCGACAACTGCAAGAGGAGAGCCGGAATCCAGTTCTGAATCAGACAGGATAATCTATAGTCTGGGATCATCTACAAGGGAAAAGGACCAGTTTATCAAGCTCCTCAAAGGCTTCGGGATAAAGATGGCTTGTCCTTGCAGAAGATTTCCGGTCAGCAGGCTGGAATACTTCTGCAAGGACAAGCTTCGGTCATTATTGGAGAGCAAAAACATAGGATACGTCTATCTGGGCCAGAGGCTGGGCGGATTCAGGGAAAAGGGATATCAGGAGTACACTCAAACCGAAGAATTTGCTTTGGGTTTAGACGAACTGAAGCACAGCGCTTCAAAAATGAACGCCGTTTTTATGTGTGCCGAGCGCTTTCCCTGGAGATGTCACAGGAGATTCATAGCCCGGTCACTTCAGAAGGAAGGCTGGAGGGTTATCCACATAATAGATGAGGGAAAAACTTGGGAAGCAAAGCCAGGAAACCCGATTCGGACCAAAGAGAAAAAAAACCACTCTTTGAGCCTGCCTATCTGAAACTCAAAGCTCAAGGCGAGCTGGATAGGCGGATAGAGAGACTTTTCAGAAAGATTGAGAATTGTGATCTCTGTCCCAGAAAATGCGGGGTTAATAGATTACAGGATGAGAAAGGGGTGTGCAAGACCGGCAGAAAAGCCATACTTTCAAGCTTTGGTCCCCATTTCGGTGAGGAATCGCCTCTGGTGGGTCACTCCGGATCCGGAACGATCTTTTTTGCCTTCTGCAACCTGGGGTGTGTGTTCTGCCAGAATTACGATATCAGCCATCTGGGATACGGGAAGCCGGCAGAGGAAAGATATCTGGCCGAAGTCATGCTGAGGCTTCAGGGGATGGGGTGTCACAATATAAACTTCGTTACCCCGACCCACGTGATTCCTCAAATAATCAAAGCCCTGGCTCTTGCTATTGAAAAAGGGCTAAACCTCCCGTTGGTCTACAACTCAGGAGGATATGATTCTGTCGAGACGCTTAAGATCCTGGACAATATTTTCGACATCTACATGCCCGATTTCAAATATTCGGATGCTGCCGTGGCAAAGAGGCTTTCCAATGCTCCGGATTATCCTCAAATAGTAAAATCCGCATTAAGAGAGATGCACCGGCAGGTAGGAGATCTTGTCTTGAATTCTCACGGCATTGCCCAACGGGGACTTCTCATCAGGCACCTGGTCTTACCGGACAATCAAGCCGGGACCTCAGAAGCCATGAAATTCATCTCAAAGGAATTGTCGCCTGATTCCTATGTGAATGTCATGCAGCAATACAGACCAGAATATAATGCCTGTGAATATCCGCCCCTGGACAGACGCATCACCACAGACGAATTTCTTCAGGCGGTCAAAATTGCCAAAGACAACGGAATTACAAGACTGGACGGACTAACCTACTTCTGATAAATGGAGATTTACCACCGCCACCCCTGGAATGTCGACCTGGATGAAGCCATCCGAATCCAGGAGGAGCTCTCCCCGCATGCAAGTCTCAAGGATGATTTTGAAAAAATCGAAAAAGTGGCGGGGTTGGGAATAGCTTTTTCGCTTGCCAAAAACAAAATGGTGGTTACCTGTGTTGAGCTCTCCTATCCTGATCTTGACGTTATCGACGAAATCTTTGAGAAAAGCAGTATAGGCTTTCCTTATGTTTCGGGCCTTTTTGCCTTCAGCGCAGGCCCGTCGATCATATCCATTTTTGAAAGAAGGGGTTTGCCAGATCTGGCCATCTTTCCCGGAAGGGGCATTGCGCATCCGAGAAGGATCGGCCTGGCCACACACATGGGCATTCTTCTGGATATTCCTACCATCGCCTGCTCCAGAACTCCCTTGTGGAACGACTTTGAAGAGCCTGAAACAGCCAAAGGTTCTTGCACGTTCTATTCAAAAGACAAAGAAACAATTGGCGCTGTGGTGAGAACCAGAGAAAACACCAGACCGATTTTTGTGACGCCAGGACACAAAATTTCGGTGAAAAGCTCTGTTGAGATCATCCTGAGATGCTGCGCCAAGCATAGACTGCCGGAGCCGATTAGAAGGGCACATATCCTGGCCAAAAGACATGCGGGGTAAATAGAATCGTGAAAAAAACAGGGGGATCGATCTTGGTTTTTGTCCTTATTCTTGTGTCCGTGGCTAACCTCTGGGCTCAGGGGGTGATCAAGGATGATTTTAAGATAAATGATGACACTCTTGACGCTGATCAGCAGGCGCCCGATCTCGATGTCAGTCTCCTGGGTGACTTTGTGGTCGCATGGCAGGATTCGCGGGATAACGGCCCCGACGTCTTTTTTCAACGTCTTAATGCGTCAGGTGAGGCAATCGGAGCTAACTGTCTGGTTAACAATCAACTAAGTGGAGATCAGAGATACCCATCAATCGCTTTTGGACCGTCTGGGAATTTCGTGGTAGCGTGGCAGGATACCAGGGAGGGTAACCGGAACATCTACGCTCAAATGTTTAATGCCTCTGGAGACACCGCGGGCTCCAACTTCAAGGTCAACAACGACCTGGGTACTAAGCCGCAGGTAGAACCTGAAGTAGATTTTTCGGCGGGCATAGTTCTGGTTTGGGAGGACGAAAGATCGGACGCCGGCGACATCTTTGCCCAACTTCTGGATTCATCGTGCGTTCCCCAGGACACAAATTTCAAGGTCAATGACGATACCAACGGCTTCTCTCAAATGCGTTCAGATATTGCTTCAAATGCCGAAGGCTATTTCGTTGTCGTATGGCAGGATAAGCGGCAAGGGAATTATGACATCTACGCTCAAAGATACGACCCCTTTGGAACGTGTCAGGGGAGCAACTTCAAAGTCAATGACGACCCGACGAGCTCTCTCCAGAATTTTCCCAAAGTCGCCTCGGATTCTTCAGGCAGTTTTGTGGTGGTATGGCAGGATCAAAGAAACGGAGACGAAGACGTCTATGCCCAGATCTTTGATCGGCAAGGCGGAAAGATAGGCGCCAATTTCAGGGTTAATGACGATCCAGGGGATGCTTATCAGGGGCATCCAGACGTGGCCATGGATCAAAGAGGGGACTTCGTTGTCGTGTGGGTGGATAAAAGGAATGGAGACAAAGACATTTTTGCCCAGAGGTATGATTCCAATCTCGAGCCTGGCGGTCAGAACTTCAGAGTCAATTCGGACACAGGATCAGCAGATCAGTCCGAACCAGCGGTTG
>Ga0209636_10009206_pt1 | contig 10066 bp, 6 predicted proteins | sample DeeMarSWOR152_54_FD_187464 | JGI IMG/M metagenome (GOLD analysis project Ga0209636, IMG submission 187464) | Marine sediment microbial communities from White Oak River estuary, North Carolina - WOR-1-52-54 (SPAdes) (version 2) | ecosystem: Environmental > Aquatic > Marine > Intertidal zone >... | reverse complement strand
TTTGGCTGGACCGATCATCTTCAAGGATTACGACTATGTCGCCCCCCTTTATTCCCGTCATAAATACGATGGGACAATCACCAACACCCTCATCTATCCTTTGACCAGGGCTCTTTACGGCCAGAGGATCCGACAGCCTATCGGAGGAGAATTCGGGTTTTCGAAAAGAGTCCTCGATTATTATGTCCAGAAAGATATCTGGGATACTGACGTGGCCTACTATGGGATCGATATCTGGATGACAACCGTTGCCCTGGCCAATGGTTTTAAAATCTGCCAGTCTTTTCTCGGAGCAAAAATCCATAATCCCAAGAGTGTTAAAACCCTCGCCCCGATGTTCAAGCAAGTCATCGGCACCATCTTATCTCTGGTCGAAGAGAATCAAGAGGCCTGGAACAAAATCACTAAAAGTAAAGACCTTCCCACTTTTGGTTTTCAAGCCCGTGTTATCCCAGAGGAGGTTTTCCAGGATTCCAGTGAGCTGTTCCACAATTTTCTGAAAGGGGCTAAAAAGTTCGGCTGTTTCTGGGAAGAAATCTTGAAACAGGAGACCTATCAGGACCTCCAGAAAATGCTTCAACTCTCGAAGAAAAACTTTGTTTTTCCCTATGAACTCTGGATTAAAATCATCTATGATTATATCCTTTTCAACCACCGCTTCAGGCACACCTTTATGGAGATCAGTCTGCCCCTCGTGCTCGAATCTATGATTCCTCTATATTTCGGTTTTGTGGCCTCCTTCGTCATGAAGACTGAAGATATGAATAATCAGGAAGCTGAACAAGAAATCGAAAAAATCTCGCTTGAGTTTGAACAATCCAAGAAATATCTTGTAGAAAACTGGATGAGGAGAGACTGAACCTCTCCTTAAAATAGACACATCCGATGTCCCCCCTTGATTGGATCATCATCTTTGGATACGCCGGTGGACTCATCCTCCTCGGCTGGTGGCTGGGCCTCAAACAAAAATCATCTGAAGACTATTATCTGGCAGGACGCCGGCTCCCTTGGCTTCCGATCGGGTTTTCCACCATGGCCACTCAACTCGGAGCCATCTCCTTTATATCGGCCCCCGCTTTTGTCGCCCTTCGCCCTGGAGGCGGGATGATCTGGCTGGGCTACGAACTCGCGCTCCCGCTGGCCATGATCGTCCTGATGACCTTCCTCTTTCCCGTGTTCCACTCCTTGAGGATTATCAGTGTCTACGAGTTTTTAGAGCGCCGGTTTGATCTCAGAACCAGAGTCGTGATGAGCCTGATTTTCCAAGTGAGTCGAGGTCTGGCCACAGGAGTCGCTGTCTATGCGGCAGCCATAGTCCTGTCTGTGGCCCTTCGAATTCCCATAGCTCTGACCATCCTCCTCATCGGTGCCGTGGCCGTCGTCTACGAGCTCTTCGGAGGAATCCATGTCGATATCGTTTCGGATACAATCCAGATGATCGTTATCCTGGGAGGATTAATCATCGTCGGAGTCGTGGGCCTGCATCTCATCGGCGGCTGGTCGGCTCTCTCCCAGTGGCTCGATCCAGCGAGGTTCAGGGCCATCGACTTCTCAGCTCACGGCTTGGGCGACAGCAAAGATTTCGGATTCTGGCCCCTCTTCCTGGGAGGATTCTTCCTCTATGCTTCCTATTACGGCTGCGACCAGAGTCAAGTCCAGAGGGAACTCTCTGCCCGAAACCTAAAAGAGTGCAAATTAAGCCTGCTTTTTAACGGGCTGGGTCGCTTCCCGATTGTTCTTGCTTACTGTACGGTCGGGCTCATCCTGGGCACCTTTGTCGCCCAGAACTCCGGTTTTTTGGCTAAAATCCCCCACGGAAATTATGACTATCTTCTCCCCACCTTCATCATGGAAACCATGCCCTTGGGCGTTTTGGGCCTTATATTCATCGCCATCATGGCCGCAGCCATGTCCTCCCTGGACTCCTCGATAAATTCTTTGAGCGCGGCCACGATGGAGGATATCTATAAAAAGATTCGCAGAAGGAAGATCGAACCAGATCAAGAAATCAGGTTGTCTAAAATTTTTACTTTGATTTGGGGGGCCTTCTGCATCACCTTTGCCTTTTTCGTGGGGAATATCTCCCCGACTATCATCGAATCTATAAACAAAATCGGATCAGCCTTCTACGGACCTGTCTTTGCTGTTTTTCTGGCCGGGATTATCTACAGGAAGGCCAAGCCGCTGGCGGTCATCACCGGCCTCGGGATCGGAGTCATCGTCAACCTCGCTCTCTGGCTCTTTGTCCCCTCTGTCTCCTGGCTGTGGTGGAATGCCATCGGTTTCCTTTTGACCATGGCCGTTATTTTCTCAGGAAGCTTCTTCTTCCAGCCCGGGTTTAAAAGCCCATACCGGGTGAAGATCCCCAAGGAAAAAAGAGCATGGAAAGTGAGTTACGCAATTTTGGTCATTTACGTTGTCTGTTTGATAATCTTCTTGATGATATTTCCCGAGTTATTTCGATGAACAAAAGTCCTTGATGGTTGGTTTTTCTGCTCCGTGGCTTGCCGCAGGGAACCGGTCGTCAAGGATTCAGAGGCATGAACTTCCCCCTCATTCTCTTTGAGAGTAGGATTTATCGACCGATTTTGGCAGGATTAAACCGTGTCCCATCGGATAGAGATCCGGAAGGGACACGGGCAGGCGGCCCTTGATGCCTATCTCTCCCAAAAGGGCCTTGGCCGCTGCAATCTGGGCTTCTTTCGTGTATCTGTAGACACACAGGTAGGCCTCCACCTCTGGGAAATGTCTCAAAAAGTAGGGGCTGCCAAAAGACACAACAACGACCGGAGTCTCAGTTTGAACAGCGTCCCGGACCAGCTGAATATGATTCAGGCTTAAGTCAACGCTTCCTTTCCGAGCCCGACGGGCCGAAAAAAGGGCAAAGATGAGAACGTCCGCCCCCTCAGCCAGTTGTTTTCCTTCGTTGAGGTATTCTTCTCCCGTCGAGGCCTCTGCATAAAAGCTGATGAGCCCAGGAAGCTTCTCTTCAAGCTCATCGATCAGGGTTTGGCCGGCATAATATCCGCCGGGGTCACTGCTCAAGGAGAAAACAGCTACTTTCTGGTCAAGGTCCAGGAGGGGCAGGACTTGATCATCATTCTTCACCAGGGTGATGGCATCCTCGTAGGACTGCTGGGCCAGCTGAAGATGAGGCTGGGACGCTAAGATTTGATCGAGAGCCTCGATGTCCACATTCCGCTTTTTATGAAGTCCGAGCCTTGCTTTGGCTTCCAGGACCCGGCGGACGGAATCGTCGATCCTCTGCTCTGGAATCACTCCCGTCTTCACAGACTGAATCAGGGCATCCAAAACCTCTTCGGTGGCCGGTGATTTGAGGATCATGTCCACTCCAGCCTGGATCGCTTTGACCGCCGCTTCCTCTGGATAATAAAGCTTCGTGACACCGTCCATGGTCATGGCATCGGAGACGATCAATCCCTCGAAGCCAAGCTCCTCTCGAAGAAGGCTGGTGATGATGCGGGGAGAGAGGGTGGCCGGAAGGTCAGGAGTGGGGTCGAGCGCCGGGAGGGAGAGATGGGCTGTCATGATCACGGAAACGCCGGCCTCGATCGCCTTCCGGAAGGGATAGAGTTCGACTCTCTCGAGGCGCTCGAGATCTCCGCTGACTGTGGGCAGCTCGAGATGGGAGTCTTTATCCGTGTCCCCATGGCCGGGAAAGTGTTTGGCCGTCGTCAGCAGGCCATGGTCTTGACATCCCTTGATGAAAAGCGCAGCCAAACGGCTGACATCTTCTGGATCCTCTCCGAAGGAGCGGACATTGATGATCGGATTTTCCGGGTTGATATTGACGTCGACCACAGGAGCATACGTCAGATGGATACCGATGGCCCTCGCTTCCCGGGCTGTGATCTCTCCCAGGCGATAGACATAATCCTCCTTTTCTACGGCTCCCAAGGCCATCAACGGCGGAAACTGCGTCGTTCCTTGAATCTGGCTGCCCAGGCCTCTCTCCAAATCCGAGGCGACGAGCAGGGGAATTTTGGCCCATCTTTGGCAGGCATTCGTCAAGAGCGCTGTTTCATACACTTCCCCTCCGTACAGGATCAGTCCCCCGACGTTTCGCCTCGCGATGAGATTCTCCAGCTCCCCCATTTCCTCGCTGTCCCTGTTGAAAAACCGCCCTGTGTAGGGGATGACAACCAGTTGTCCTACTTTTTCCTCGAGAGTCATCCTGGACAGGACTTTTTTGACCCATCGGGACTCCGACGACCCGAAAGCCAGCCGGTGTTCCTGGGTTGCTTTTCGGCAAAAAGGGACTAACAGCGAAAGAAAAAGGATAAATATGACGCAGGCAAAGTTTTTTACCTTCATTTTCTCAATCTTCTGTATTGATCCCTGGATTACCCCTCCTCCAATTCAGGCTGTTGGATGGTGGGCACCGGGAACCGGATATCATTGGATCAGATAACGGACGATAAAGAGTGCGGAAAAAAGGTAGATCAGCCAGTGGACTTCTTTCCCTTTCCCTGTCACCAGCTTGAGGAGCGAATAAGAAATAAACCCGAAGGCAATCCCTTCCGTGATGCTCAAGGTCAAGGGGATGACGGCGATCGTCAGGAAAGCCGGGATAGCCTCGGCCACATCGTCCCACTTGATCAAGGTCACGCACTTCATCATCAAGTAGCCGACGATGATAAGCGGGGGAGCCACGACAGGTTTAAGAGCTAACCCTCCATGGAGGTACTCCCCTCCGATCATCGCGGTTAAAGGGCTAAAAAACAAGGCCACCAAAAAGAGAAGGGAAGTAAAGATATTAGCCAGGCCTGTCCTGGCTCCCTGGGAGATGCCTGTGGCACTTTCGATGTAGCTGGTGACAGTCGATGTTCCCAACAGAGCTCCTCCGACTGTACCGATGGCGTCGGAAAGCATGGCTTTATTCGCCCGGGGGAGTCTTCCTTTTCTCAGGAAACCGGCTGGAGCACTGACTCCGATCAGAGTGCCCATCGTGTCGAAAAGATCCAGGAAGAAAAAAACGAAGACGACTGTGATCAAACCCGTGTTCAAAGCGCCCAGGATGTCGAGCTTGAAAAGCGTGGGTATCGGACTCGGTGGTGGGGCAAGGATCCCATGGTATTTGACCACCCCCAAGGGAATTCCCAGGATGGCGGTGGCCAGGATGCCGATCAAGATAGCTCCGTGAACTCTTAAGGCCATCAGAGCAGAAATCAAGACCACACCGAACAGGACGAGGGCGACGGGTTTACTCGTCAGATCTCCAAGCCCCAGGTAGACACCCGGAGCATCGACAACCAGCCCGCCGTATTCCAGACCGAGGAGAGCGATGAACAGCCCGATCCCGACGGCAATGGCGTGTTTTAACGAATCAGGAACTGAGACCACAAGGCTCTCCCAGATTCCGAAAACAGAGAGGATGATAAAGATCGTCCCGGAGATGAACACAGCTCCCAGAGCTACCGGCCAGGAGTAACCCATAATTCCGCACACGATCACAGCAAAATACACGTTGTGGCCCATGGCCGGGGCCAGGGCAATCGGATAATTGGCGTAGAGCCCCATCAGAAAAGTGGCAAGAAAAGCAGAAAGACAGGTGGCGAACATGACCGCCCCTTTGTCCATCCCGGCCTCGGCCAAGATCGCCGGGTGGACAAAGATGACGTAAGACATGGTCAAGAAGGTCGTGATTCCACCCACCATCTCGATGCGGAAGGACGTCTTGTGCTCCTCGAGCTTAAAAATGCGGTTGATGAAAACCTTCATTTTTTCCGTTTTTATTCTATTTTTCAAACTGAATCAAGGAGAGGATATCTATGTCTGGATGGGCCTTCCGGATGGCTTCCAGACCTTTCAAAAAAACCAATTCCACCACTGAGGCAAACCCGACGACCCGGCCTCCTAACTTTTTGACCAACTCGATGGCACTGATCGAGGAAGACCCGGTGGCGATCAGGTCATCGACGATCAGCACCCGCTGGGAGGGGTGGATGCTGTCGGTATGCATCTCAAAATGCTCTAAAGCATACTCATTCGGGGCTCTGACAGTGATTGTCTTTCGAGGCAGCTTGCCTTTCTTGCGGATAACAACCAAACCCAGCTTAAGCTGATGAGCGACTGGGGCGGCAAACAGGAATCCCCTCGACTCGATACCCGCGATGACATCTGGTTTTTTTGGCTTTCCCCAGGAGGCGATGCGGTCGATCACATAATTGTAGCAGCCAGGATCCTCGACAAGAGGCGTGATGTCTTTGAACCCGATTCCCGGTTTGGGAAAATCCTTGACTTCACAGATTTTTTCTTTGGCTCGACTGATCATCGTGACCGCTTCTTGAGTCAGCTGTACTCATTTAAGAATAAAAAAATCCCCATGTCAATATTTTCAGCTGTCGGCTTCAGAAAACGGTTAAGAAAGGTGACCGCCCAAAAACTGCCTGTCTCTTTTTTTGCCCTTAATCCATTGATTTGGTGTAGACCGTCCGGGTAGGGAAAGGAATATCGATTTTAGCTTTGTTCAGAGCGCTGTAGATGACTCCTGTCATCCTGAGGAAGGTGGAATAGGCTTGGGTATACTCCGCCACCCATGCTCTGGCCACAAAATCAAGCGAAAAATCAGACATTTTTAAAAACTGGATCTCCGGTTCAGGATCCTCGAGCACTGTCTCTATTCCCTTCAACGCCTCGAGAACCACCTGTCGAACCCTCTCTGGATCTGAACCGTAGACCACACCAAAATTGACATTCACTCGGATGGAAATGTCAGGAACAGTGAAATTCTTGATTTTCGCGTTCGCCAGAATGCCGTTGGGAATGAAGATCACTTCATTGTCGTATGTCTTCAATTTTGTGGTCCGGAGGCCAATATCCAGGATCACGCCCAGCTCACCAGATTCCAACTGCACCTTATCTCCCACCTTGAAAGTCTTGTCCAGGACGAGCTGAATGCCTCCCAGGATGTTGGCCAACGAATCCTTCACGGCTAAGCCGACAGCCAAACCGGCAATCCCTGCTGTCGCCAGGAGGGGGCTTATGTTCACATGCCAGGCACTGAAAACGAAAATAGTGACCAAGATAATGACCACGGCCTTTACTATTTTCTCGACTAAGGGAATCATCCTGTCATCCGCTGTTGACTCTGTCTTTTTTGCCCAATCCTCCATCCAATGGACAGCAAAATTATGGATGATCCTGAAGAGCAGGATGCCGATGAGCAGGATGAGCAGGGTTTCTATCAAACTGTTGAAGATTCCACTTTTGAAAGCAAAACTCTCCAGCCCAACCTTGAGGCCCACGGCCAGAATGATGTAAAAAATGATCGAAGATACACTCTTGATGATCAAGTCGTCAACCTTGGTCTTGGTCTTGCGAGCCAGGGGCCTTAAAACTTTCTTGACGATCAGCCTGACGACAACAGCAACCAGGAACGTAGCGAAGAGGATCAACAGAAATTTTAAATAGATGTTCCCAAGAATGAATTGAATGATGTCGTTAATAAGCTTCATCTTAATATCTCCTCTGTCTTCAATTCTATAATCCAATTTATACTCAAACTCATTCATTATTTCAATTTGCGGTTCATCGCCATAATGGATACCAAGGTTGAAAAAGCTGTAGTGAATATGAGTGGATAGCATCGCTCCCTTCAGATTTTTAACGCCATTCCCTCAATGCCCCTCTCGGCATCTGCGGAACTCCGCATGTTTACTCGATACTGGCAACATGATGTATTTTTGCCATACTCAGCAATGCCCGATTGAATGGATCGTGCTCACACATCCTCGATGTCCGACTTTGTCGGATTCCCTCGAGTGACATCTCGGGAAGGCTGGGTAGGTTGGGTCGGGGTCTTCAAGGTCGCTTTCTCTATCCACTCAAATTCACCCATGTATAGTCATTCAGGTATCAATTATGGCGATGAACCAAAATTAATATTAGCGCAATAATTCGTGTGACATCGTATCTTGGGCGGCCTGAAGCCGCCCTCAGCCCCCGTAGCGGAGGGGGCACCCCTGGCTTGGAGGGGACTTTGAGTCCCCTTCCAACGCTCGAGGACTCGCTGCCTCCCCTTCTCGGCCTCCGGCCTGCGACCAGGGGGAAAACTCCCCCTGGACCCCCTTCCGGGATTCGGCTTTTCCGACGGGGGGAACCGACGGGACTGGTTCCCTGGGGGTTCGGGGGCTGAGGGTGGCTTCAGGCCGCTGCATCAGCTAAAATAAGGACTGTTTTCTATGTGTCTTAAAATCTCAGTGTGAGCTGGGGCCGTAGTAAAGCGAATTAAAGAAGAGCTTAAAGGTCACCGGAACCGAAGCCCGAAACTTTACCCGAAAGCCGAAGAGGATGATCTTTCCCTTGCCAAATGGAATCTCAAGTGCAGCTGCCTTCCCTTTCATATGCTCCTCTCCTATCAGCCTTCCGCTCATAAACAGTCCTTTGTCGCCATACTTGGTGATAATCCGATATCGATCAGCCCCCTCGGTCTCAGACTGTATCTCAAAAACGCTGTTATTCCAGAAGAAACCAGCACAAGCCTCTTCCATTCCGTAGGCAACTGGATGATTGATATCGGAGATAATCTTCACCAGAGAGCCAGGACAGTAAAACTCCTTTATCTCCTTTCCTCGGACAGAGTCTTTTACGGGCAGACGGAACTGCTCGATAGCAAAAAGGCAGGAACTGCCGACACAGACCAGAGTACCGCCCTCTTCGACAAACTGACGGAGATTATCAGCCCCCAACTCTGTGATGCCGCCCGTGTATTGGGGCGGCACACTTCCCGGAGCGTGGCCATGGAGGATAGTCTCGCTAGCTCTTCGGCCGCCCGGCCTGCTGGGCAGGACAATGACATTAAAGCGTTCCTTCAAACTGCCCGCTTTAATGTCCGCATCGTATATATTCTCGAAAGGGAATTCATACTGTTCAAACAGCCAGCGGGTGTAACCCTCGTCCATGTTGGCCACCCACGATCTGTATAAACCTATGTTAATAGGTTTAAGCTGAAGGGCTGAAACCGTCGGTATACTGCTCACAGCAGTAAACTGCAGAGAAAGCTTTTTGGCTATACTTCTGATCTTATCAGGGGTCACTCTTTGAGGAGAAATAATGATAGTTCCCACAGGATATCGGCGTCCCTGGACGGTAAAAGGGCCGTTAGCCCAGGACACCTTAGCGCCTTCTTTCATGAGTCTGTTGACAGCGATGAGAGAGGTGTTGGATTCATGCCCCAGTATGTAGCCTGCATTACCACTTCCTTCCACCTTCCCTGGCGGGGATTCTACTTTTTCTACTCGTTCCCACTTAACCTCTAAGGGGTGGTCAGCAGCAATGGCCTTGACTCCGAAGATGTAGGGAAAAGTCCAGGCAACAATCTCGTCCGGCCTCGTCGGAGGGCCGCCCGGCCATTGGTGCAGATCTGGATAATGCTGGACTTCCATGACTGCCTTGATATAGAGAGCATAGGGTTGATTCATCGGAATCACATAGCTTCCTTTTCGGCATTTCTGTCCATTGACCATAAAATCCTCTTGAGCGCGGTAAATCTCTATATCATAAGGTTCGAATCGGCTCAGCATGTAAGAGGCGACAATGGGATCTCTCTGCTCGGTTGGAATGACATAGGCAAAGGGAGGTTCCTTGGAGAACCGGTCAATACTGCTCTTTCCTTCCAGATAAACACTGTATAAAAGCTTGTCTTTGAACTTATCGGCAACCTCACAGATGGCCAGAGACGCCATCTGGATGTAGTCCGCCGCATCCCTCAGCCGCCACCAGCCTCCTTTCCAGGGGTTAGGGTAGAGGGTGCTGTTCCTGAGGTCTCTTGCCCATTCAGGAAAATCCCTGACAGTATAAAATCTGGGCGTGGCATAACCGGCTGCGGCCGTTTCGGTCATCTGAGTAGCACAGTTAAAGTAATCCCCGATGGTATCCGAATAGCCAACATACCAGGTATCCCATCCGTTCCAGGTCCCCTGCGGAGCATAGAGCGGGGAAAGGGCTATGGTGCCTGGCAGACCATGATATTCCAGATGGAGGCCCATATTGGAGGAAAGAAAATTTTTCCAGTGGATAACAAGAGGATGTTGATTGGGATTAA
>Ga0209636_10009205_pt1 | contig 10066 bp, 6 predicted proteins | sample DeeMarSWOR152_54_FD_187464 | JGI IMG/M metagenome (GOLD analysis project Ga0209636, IMG submission 187464) | Marine sediment microbial communities from White Oak River estuary, North Carolina - WOR-1-52-54 (SPAdes) (version 2) | ecosystem: Environmental > Aquatic > Marine > Intertidal zone >... | reverse complement strand
GGATTGGTGGAAGGCCAATTTCCAGACGCCAGTTTTTAGGCCGGGGCCTCTGTGGCGCGGCCGGTCTGCTGCTGGCCGACCGCTTTGGCTCTCGTGCATGGGCGGCACCGGAAGCCAGAGCCAAGTCGGTCATTCAAATCTGGATGTGGGGCGGTCCGTCGCACCTCGACACCTTCGACCCAAAGCCGGATGCAGGTTACGACTATTGCGGTCAGCTTAGTAAGCCTATCCAGACCAATGTGGACGGGATCATAATCGGAGAACTGCTTCCCATGCTGGCAAAGCAGGCGGACAAGTACTCGATCATCCGCAGTATGACGCACGGCATCAATTCCCACGAGACGGCAGCTTACATTGTACAGACCGGTCGAAAGCCCGGCGGCGGGCAGGTCTATCCAAGCGTCGGGGCCGTGGTTTCGCTGTTCAAGGGCTACGATGCCGGATACAAAGGATTGATTCCGCCTTATATTGTTTTGACGACTCCGCAGGGTCGGTTTTCCGAGGCTGGATTCCTCGGGTCGCGCTATAAACCTTTCGCGACGGGTGGAGACCCCAGACAGACTCCCTTCGTCGTGGAGGGCGTGGTCGCACGGGGCATTACGGAAAAACGCCAGAAGGACCGGCGTGAGTTTTTCCACAAACTGAATACTCTGGGAAACAGCCTTAAAGACAATCCGAAGTTAGCGGAACTGGACCAGTGTGAAAAACAGGCCTATGATTTGATTCTGGGCGATGCGGGGAAGGTGTTTGACCTTTCAGAGGAGAAGAAAGAGCTGAGAGAGCAATATGGGCTTACCACTTTTGGCCAATCCTGCTTAGTGGCACGGCGGCTCGTCGAACGGGGAGTGCCTTATGTCACTATCAACTCCAGAGGCTGGGATACGCACAAGCAGCATTTCCAGGCTATGCGTCAAAAACTGCCGGATTTAGACAAAGGCATGGCGACCCTGCTTCAGGACTTGTCGGACCGGGGCCTTCTGGACAGTACGATTGTGTGGTGGAGCGGGGAATTCGGCCGGACGCCAAAGGTCCAGTGGGAAGCGCCATGGAATGGCGGACGCGGTCATTACGGCAAGGTCTTCTCGGCGGTGGTTGCGGGCGGCGGATTCAAAGGCGGTCGCGTGGTTGGGGCCTCGGATGAGAAAGGTGAAACGGTGAAGGAAAGGCCCGTATATCCTGTCGATCTTATCGCCAGTATGTATGAGCTGCTCGGGATTGATCCCGACGGGAAGCTGCCGCATCCCCAGGGCCTGAACGTCACTGTGACACCGGCGGCCTCGGATGACGTGAAGATGGGCGGACGGTTGAGAGAAATTATGTAAACGATGGAGAATTCCATGAAACGATCAAAATGGCAGGCGATTTTGTTGGTGGCGGCGATCCTTGCGGTTGTGCCCGTAACAATGTTATTTGCGGCCGGGGCACGGGCAAGGCGGGGCCCGGCTATCGGTTATGTATATCCAGCCGGCGGACGTCAGGGAACGACGTTCGAGGTTTCCCTGGCCGGGCGCTTTCTGGATGGCGTGACCGATGTGGTTGTTTCAGGAGAAGGGGTACAGGCCACACTAATCGAACACGTAAAACCGCTGAACGGAAAGGAAATTAACCTTCTGAGAGACAGACTCAAGGAGCTGCAGGCAAAGGTGAAACCCGTAAAGAAGGGTAAGGGCAAGGCCGGCGACGAAGCGGAGACCGCCGGCGAACCGGAGGCAGAAATAGACCTGGAGACCCTTGAAAAAGAGATGGCTGAGATTAAGGAGAAGCTGGCGAACCCCAAAAACCGAAACAGGAGCAATCCACAGCTTTCAGAAGATGTTAAGATCCGGGTCAAGCTGGCTGCGGACGCTGAGACTGGTGAGCGGGAGGTGAGGTTGAAGACGGCGCAGGGCTTGTCCAATCCGGTCGCTTTTTACGTAGGTCAACTGCCCGAATATTCCGAGAAGGAACCAAAGAACAAGACCGAGGATACGAACCTGCTTTCAGAGCTGCCTTTGGTTATAAACGGCCAGATAATGCCCGGCGATGTGGACCGTTTTCGGCTCAAGTTAAGCAAGGGAATCCGGCTGGTTATGGCCGCGAGCGCGCGGGAATTGACCCCATACCTTGCCGACGCGGTTCCCGGCTGGTTCCAGGCGACTTTGGCGCTTTACGATGCAGATGGAGAAGAGGTTGCCTACGACGACGACTACCGATTCAATCCTGACCCGATCCTCTTTTACGAGATTCCAAAAGATGGCGAATACGTGCTGGAGATCAAAGACGCAATCTACCGCGGGCGCGAGGATTTCGTTTACCGTATCGCTGTGGGCGAATTGCCGTTCGTAACGAGTATCTTCCCACTGGGCGAAAAGCTCGGCACTAAAACAACTGTAGAAATGAAGGGATGGAATCTGCCGGCGAATGAGATTGTTGTTGACGCCAACGGCAAAGAAAAGGGGATACTCCCTATCTCGCTGCGAAAGAAAGAGATGGTTTCCAACCACGTACCCTTTGCGGTGGACACGCTGCCGGAATGCCTGGAAAAGGAAGGAAACAACAATCATGCCGATGCACAGAAGGTCACGATCCCTGTTATCGTCAACGGCCGTATTGATAAACCGGGTGACTGTGACGTGTTCGGTTTCAAAGGTAACGCCGGCGACAAGGTCGTTGCGGAAGTTTATGCACGCCGGCTGAACTCTCCGCTGGATTCCGTACTAAAACTGACCAACGCGAACGGCCAAAAACTAATGTTCAATGACGACCATGAGGACAAGGGCGCGGGATTGACCACGCACCATGCTGATTCACTGCTCAGCACCACCCTGCCCACGGATGGATTTTATTATATTCACATAGGCGATGCACAAACCAAGGGCGGCGATGCTTATGGATACCGGCTGCGTATCAGCCCGCCCCGCCCCGATTTCGATCTGCGGTTGGTACCATCGAGCATCAACGTCCGAGCCGGCGCGACCGTTCCCATTACTGTTTACGCGCTGCGGAAGGATGGATTTGCCGGTGATATAACGGTGACATTGAAGGACGCTCCGAAGGGATTCACGTTAAGGGGCAACCGTGTTCCCGCGGACAAGGACCAGGTAAACCTCGCTCTGAGTGTACCGGCGGGTCCAATAAAGGAAGCGCTGAGTCTTAGTCTTGAAGGTCGCGCGGAGATTCAGGGGCAAGAGGTCGTGCGGCCGGCCGTACCGGCGGACGATATGGAGCAGGCTTTTATATACCACCACCTTGTACCAGCAAAAGAGCTTAGGGTTGCCGTCATCGGACGTGCGAAGCCAAAGGCGGCGGCCAAAGGCCGTAACCCCAAAAACGTAAAGCCAACGCAGGCGAAAAAACGCAGGCCAAACACCAACAAGTCCACACCGGCGAAGAAGAGCAGCACAAATACTGCAAAGCCGGCGCCGAAGAAACAGACCGAGCCCAAATAGCCGTATCCGCAAGCCCGCTTTAGGATTAAGTACAGTTCGGATTGAGCACACCGTGAATTGCCTATTTAACAGTTTGAGTTTTTTCGAAACAAAATTATTTGGCCTGTTGACAAACCTCAAATTTTTTTCTACCATAAGTGCCCAGTTGGATTTAAACTGTTGCATAAATCCTGTCGCAATTGGTTTTCCTTACAGTCGCGGATATGTCCGACTTACATGGCAAAAATACTGCTGGCGTGAAAGTTTAGACGAGAGTGAAAATTTTAGCTTGTATCCCTGCTCGTTACGGTTCTACCAGATTCGCCGGTAAAGTTCTCGCCAAAGATACCGGCAAATTCCTCATCCAGCACACCTACGAACGGGCCTGCCAAGCCGCCCTGCCCGAAAAGGTAATCATCGCGGCCGATGACCAAAAAATCGTTACCGCCGCCAAAACATTTGGAGCCGAATGTATTCTGACCTCGGTCGAGCACAAAAGCGGCACCGACCGTATCGCTGAAGCTGTTAAGGATATCGACGTCGAGATTGTAGTCAACCTGCAGGCCGATGAGCCGGAGATTGATCCGCAGAATATAGATTTTCTGGCCCGGCTTTTAGCCGAAAATCCCGATTACCAGATGGCTACATTAGCCACTTCTTTCAAAACCATTGAGCAGGTTACTGACCCAAATATTGTAAAAGTAATAATATCAAGCTGTATCAGTAACACGAGCCACGAGTCACGAGCGACGAGCGACGTAATTGGCCGGGCGATTTATTTTTCGCGTTCACCTATACCCTATGACAGAGAAAAAGCCGGCGTAGGAAAAATACAACAGTATTTGCGGCACATCGGCATTTATGCTTATCGCAAACAATTCCTGCTGAAAATTACGGCCCTGCCGCAAACCAAACTTGAAAAAATCGAAAAACTCGAACAGTTGCGGGCGATTGAAAACGGTTTCCCGATATTAGTCGGCAAAGTCAAGCACACCTGCGACGGAATAGACACCCCGCAGCAATACGCTGAGTTTGTAAAAAGAGTAAAACAAAATAGTCAGTCAATCTAACTCTAAAGGAACTTCAAAATGTACTGTCCAAAATGCGGGACAGAAAATCTTGATGACGCCAGGTCGTGTAGTTCATGCGGCCATGCGTTAACAAACGGTCCAGCAACAAAGGCAACTCCACACCCTAAGCGAAGCAAGATGGCTGTCAGCTCATTCTTACTGGGAATTCTCAGCTCATTATTCTTTGTCCTCATACTCAAGCAGACTAAATTTCCCGGTCCTAAGGGTCCCGAAATCCTAAGTCTATGGTTTTGTCTTCTGGGAGGAATACTAGGGATAATTCTTGGTATCGTCGGCCTGGTAATAATTGTAAGAAGCCGCGGACAGATGAAAGGCAAAGTCCTTGCCATCATAGGGATCGCTGTTCCTGCCGTAACGCTTTTTGTGCATCTTAAGTGGCCCCCCGTTTGGCGTTCCCCTCCACACCCCATTACTCAGAAAAATCAATTCCACGGCATCGATGTTGCTCTGGAACTTTTCAGGGCAGAGTTCGACGACTTTCCACCTTCTGATGCACTTGATCCAACCAGCAGTCAATACTGCGGCGCGATGAAGCTCGCCGAAGCAATGATGGGCCAGGATTTATTAGGCTTTCACCCGGATTCAATTTTTAGAAGCGATGGTCAGGATGGTTCTGGCCGGGCCCTGTACCCTGTGAATCCACCTGCGGATAATTTGAAGGCCAGAAAGGAGCATTATCTGCCGCTTGAAAACGCCAATGCATATAAACTGAAGGATATATTTCCGAATATTGGGATAACAGCCCATAACTTCAACGGCGACAGATTTGTCCTATGCGATGTTTATACACGCGCAACGAACCTTAGCACGGGCAGAAGGATTGGAATGCCCATACTGTACTATAAGGCAGATACATCAAAACAAGCACATAACCTCGATAATCCAGATGACCCGAATAATATTTACAACTACAGGGATAATCACGCGTTGCCCGGACTTGGCGTACCATGGAATCCTAACAAGAAACACCCGCTTTTTAATAACCCGAAAATATTTTATGAAATGACAAAGGATTACAAAGCTACGGCACAAAGCAGGCCATATAGGGCAGATTCTTTTATTCTGATTTCAGCAGGCTTTGATGGATTGTACGGAACAAAGGATGATATCGTAAACTTTGACAGATAACAAAAACACGAAAGGGCAGAGTTTAAAGTTATGTCGAAAGAAAAGGATTTATTAGCTTCTGTTAGTGATATTTCGACCGAGAGCGAATTTTTCGTGCCCATACCACCCGGTTATAAAAAGGGGAAAACGCGATACTGTTTTGTGATGGGCACTGTGATGAGCGGTCTGGGCAAAGGTATATTTTCATCCTGTCTTGCAAAGCTGATGCAGGACAAAGGTTTAAAAGTCGCTCCGATTAAACTCGAAGGCTATTTGAACATAGACTCCGGCACGCTAAATCCCTTTCGGCACGGCGAAGTATTTGTGCTTGATGACGGAATGGAATGTGACATGGACCTGGGCACTTATGAGAGAATGCTCGACCTGGATTTGACCAGTGCGAATTTCGCAACAAGCGGCCAGATATTCAGTTCGATCCTGCACAAGGAACGTCACGGCGATTATCTTGGCAGAGACGTCCAGATGATTCCTCACGTCACAGGTGAAGTCAAATTGAAACTGCGGCGGTTGGCAATCGAATCCGGCGCTGACATCATATTCGTCGAGATTGGTGGTACCGTCGGAGACCTGGAAAATGCCTATTTCATCGAGGCGACGCGTGAGCTGGCATACGAAGAAGGACCCAACAGCAGCTGTTTTGTTGCGCTCACCTATATCCTACAACCCCCTACCCTCGGTGAGCAGAAATCAAAGGCGGCACAATTGGGAATAAGGCAGCTTATGCAATTAGGCATTCAGCCACATATCATCGCCTGCAGAGCGTCTAATCCTGTCAGCGAAAAGGCAAGGGAAAAAATAAGCCTATACAGCAATGTCCCAATCGAAAGAGTTATAAGTTTACCTGATTCAGCCAGCATCTATATGATACCGGCTATGCTCAGAGAAGCCGGACTGGATTTTGAAGTTTTGAGACTGCTCAAAATCGAGGACAGAATCAATCTGAGGCACGAACGCAAGGCATGGGCCCTATGGTGTGACTTCACCGACAAAATCGGAACAGCAAATCGCCAAATAACAATTGGCATTACCGGCAAATACACATCCGTCCGCGACAGCTATGCCTCGATAATAAACGCCCTTGAGCACGCCGGTATCGCACTGGCTTGCAAGACAAAAATAAAATGGATCGAAACAACCACTATCGACGATGGAAACGTAGCTGAGACTCTTAAGGATGTTGACGGTATTATTGTCCCCGGCGGATTCGGCATTCGCGGCGCAGAAGGAAAAATAGCCTGCATAAAATACGCCAGAGAGAATAATCTGCCCTATCTGGGTATATGCTTTGGCTTTCAAATGGCAGTTATAGAGATTGCCCGGAGTTTATGCAGCCTGCCAAAAGCCAACAGCACCGAGATTGAGCCGGACTGTTCCGAGCCGGTCATCGATATATTACCGGAGCAGAAAAAAATAGAAGGACTGGGCGGAAATATGCGCCTCGGAGGAAGGGAAATAGAACTAAAGCCACAGACGTTGGCGTGGAAGCTTTTTGGCCAGGCACACTCGGTGAGAATGCGGTTCAGACATCGTTACGAGGTTGACCCTCGCTATATTGAAGTTCTGGAAAAGGCCGGCCTGGTATTTTCCGGGAAAGCCCCTAATCAGCCTATTATGCAAATCCTGGAGATTCCCTCACATCCATTTTTTATGGGCACTCAAGCGCATCCGTGCCTTACTTCCCGTCCTCTGAAGCCTCAACCTATGTTCGCAGGGCTCATTGCAGCGGCTATGCAAAAACATTACCCACAGGAAAAATTGCCGGATTGCATACAAGCCGCCCGAAAAGTGTGTAGTCGCAGTGAATAATGGCTGATTATAAAGGTTCAATTCCTGCTTATTTCTTAGCTTCCTCAAGTTCTGTTTTAAGTTTCTCTATTTGCGCCTTGAGAGTCTTGATTTCCTCCCGCAGCTTTGCGTTTTCATCAACAACGGGGCCCAGGATATTCTGCATATAGTTATCTACGCCTTCTCTTGACATCTTCTCCAAAGCCTCTTTATTTCGCGTACAGTTGTCAAGCAGCTTTTTTTGCCTTTCCATTTCCTTGGCATGCAGGTTTTTTTGCTTTTCCATTTCACCGGCATGCAGGCTTTTCAGCTTTTCGATTTGTCTTTTAAGCTGCGCGTTCTCAATGGCTACAAGCCTGCTCTGTTTGGTATCAAGTTCTGTATCTTGTTTTGTATCCAGTCTTGTATCCGATAGTTTTTCCTCTTCTTCACAGCCTGCAAACAGCATAGTACCGAAGAAGATACCAATTGCCAAAACAAGCATTTTTGAAACCGATCTTGCCATTTTCTGCCCTTTCATTTTTTGTCTTTCCTTAAACTCAACAAGATTTGACCTCTACTATACCCCCGGCCTGCCACTTGTCAAGGCCCTGGGCTATTCAAAGAGCACCTTTAATTTTTCTTTATCAGCCGGGTCGATTTGACTCTGGTCCGTCCAAACGGCCAAGTCCAGACTTTTTCTACAGTCGCAATCCTCACAAACAAGTGCGCGCGCCCCTGTTAGAACAGCCGTTATAAGTTCCAGACAATTTTCTGTTGCCGTTTTCAGATTTGCGATAATTTCCTTCAGAAGCGTTTGTTTGTCTTCATCTGCCTTGTGTGGACGGGGGACCCCCAAACGCTCCTTTTCGCGTTCGGGGACCACACGCCAGCAGTCATAATCGCTGGCCAATGCAATCAGGGCGTAGCAGATTTGCGCCTCCCTGGCCAATTTGGCCTCCGGCATAGCGGTCATACCAATTAAATCGCCGCCCCAGGCACGGTGCATAAGCGATTCGGCCCGCGTGGAAAATTGCGGCCCTTCCATACATACATACGTACCCTTCGGATGTGTCTTTATATCAATTCCCTTAGCGGTATCGGCAAGTATCTCTCGAAGCCGCCCACAAACCGGTTCAGACATCTCGCAGTGCACCGCCGCGAAACCTTCAAAAAAGCTGTTTGTCCGTCTAAATGTCTTATCGATAAATTGGTCCACTATAACTAAGTCGCCGGGAGCAATTTCCTCGCGAAGCGAACCTACCGCCCCGCTGCTTATCACGGTATGTACCCCGAGTTTTTTCAAGGCGAAAATATTAGCTGCAAACGGAACTTCGCTCGGAGAAAGTTTATGCCCTTTGCCGTGGCGGTTCAAAAATGCTATTTTCTTGTCGCCCAGCCTGCCGATGCAAATCTCCGTGCTCGGCTTACCGAACGGCGTTTCAATGTCCTGTAATTCCACATCAACCAAAAGCTCGTTTAATTCATCACCCAGGCCCGTGCCCCCTATGATACCAATTAATTCTTCCGCCATTTTTAACACTCCTTGTCAAATGGTCGTTATATTATATGGCCACAGCTATATTTACAAGACAGAAAACCATATTTTAGCGCGACTAAGGCACCCGGCCGTCCCGGCCTCAATATCACCTTGAAGTGTATGTGGAAAATTGCGATGAATTGAAAAGGCGATCGTATGAGGTGGTGTATTTATTACTTCTCAACGACTCGCACTAAATGGAGTTGGCGTGTGCCATCCGACGTGATTCCCGGAACCAGGATCGCATTTCCCCACCGGTTCCAGCGTGGAGCCGGATCGATGCGAAGTTCGCCGCGTTGGTAAGGCCCTCGTGAAAACGCCTTCGTTCGAACCGAAACTCCGTCAGATCGTCGTAACAGAATGTACTTGTTTTGTTTGCGGTTGTTCGTGGAGAAGCCGTTGGCAAACCACTTTGCGTCGGGCGACAACGAAATGTCCCCGCCGGGAGATACGAAATCTTCATCGGTTCCAATCTGCCCGATGATGGACTGTTTATCTACGTCATATCGGACTTGCCGTTGGCCTTTCGCCCCGATGACGACCGAGCCTTCATCCCATTCGGGATGCCCGCCAATGTACTCGTGCGTCATCAAGCCCGTTCCGTCTGTTCGTATGGAGCACGGTGCGTTCACAGCCATTGAATTGTCACCAAGTCTGGCACGAGCGAAGAAGTACACCAGGTCGCCACTACGATTGCACAACGTGTGATTGATATAAAAGTCGGCTTCGTTAATCCTCTTATGTTTATTCCCCAACAGGTCCCGGAGCTGCCGAAACGAAACCAGGAGTTTCCGCCGGCCCGTGTCTGCCTCCACCCGAAATATCCCATCGTTGTCGGGAGCAGCAACCTGGGCAGTCGGATCGGCGACACCGGGATAGCCAGTCACGGGGCGCAAGCGGGCCATGCGGCCATAATTTATTGCCAGGAAAAAGTCACCGGTTGGGCAAACACCTCCATTCGCCACGGGCACATCATTGAAACGGTATTCCCGGATTCGACGATGTTGCTCAATGTCATAAAGCACCGTAAAGACCTGCTGCGTTTTTGGGTCTCGGTCGTTGAAGAAGAACTGTGACTCGCCTCGCTTCGGATTCCAGTAGAACATGGTGCCCTGCTGAAAGTTCCATGCAAGAGT
>Ga0209636_10009204_pt1 | contig 10067 bp, 6 predicted proteins | sample DeeMarSWOR152_54_FD_187464 | JGI IMG/M metagenome (GOLD analysis project Ga0209636, IMG submission 187464) | Marine sediment microbial communities from White Oak River estuary, North Carolina - WOR-1-52-54 (SPAdes) (version 2) | ecosystem: Environmental > Aquatic > Marine > Intertidal zone >... | reverse complement strand
TGACATTGTTGTTTTCAACATAAACACGATTGAGGATAGGGCGACTAGTCGGTATCCCTACACGTTTCCTTTGCCCAATTATCCTCATAAATATCCTGAAGGCATAGAATACGTGTTGGTGAATGGGCAAGTAGTGGTAGAGAAAGGGGAACATAAAGGCTTACTTCCAGGCAAGGTTTTGCGTCATCAAAGGAAAAGGCGTTAACTTGACTCTAGACTAAGCATCCAATTCATTAGCAATCCACGTACCAAGGTGGCGGCCATGGCTTTCCATAATTCACTCCGATTTCAAGGAGGTCTAAAACGCCGATATCGCCGTCTTTGTTCACGTCGATGTGCTCGCCCCATGCGCCTGGTGGGTCAGGCCACGTACCATCCTCGTTTTCGTCTTCCATGAGGTTTTCATCCTGAATTATAATATAGAAGTCCAGACCAGTAACCTCTCCATCAAGGTGACATGCCACTGGAGTAGGCCACTCTGATGCGTCAAGGACGTCGGGCCAAACGTATTCCCTGAAGTACAGCGGGTTAGCTTCCATGTATACGTATTCCAGAGGAACACGGTTTACCCTGCCCACAACGTTATCTTTGAAGAACCTAAATGGTCCGGTGCCGATCACTTCGTCGTGGTCTTCGGGGTCGTAGGCTGAAGATCCGCTGACTCCTGGACCCCCGTATTCATCCGACCATATGTGCTCCGGAAGTATGTAGACTCCGCCAGCCCAGATTGGTGCCAGCCAGCTTTTGACGTTAAAGCGAATCTCAATCGTTTCTACGCCAGGCTCAGGAGTATCCTCATAAATCACTGATTCTTCGTAGTCTTTCGCGTAAGCATAGTTGGCCGACCTGCACTCTCTAGTGAACCAGAAGCTGAAATTAATGTCCTGAGCTGTCATGGGCTCGGCGTCTTGCCAGAGAATGTTCGGGATTAGGGTGAAGTTGATTGCGCTGCATGTGCCCTCTGTTGGGTGTTCCCATGTTCCAACGGCGTAGTTCTCGCTTAACCACGGTATAAGCTGAGTCGAGTTATATGGATTAAACTTCAATAGGGTTTCGTAGATGCGAGTGAGAACCAGCCACTCATGCCGATATATGGAATCCATTATGTCAAGCAACTCGGGGTCTAGACTTAACCCCTGCCTTAACGTGCCGCCTTTTTCAAAGCCTAGCTCGTCGGAGATGAAAAGAGGCATACAAGCTTCTTCGTAGCCTTGCACGTTGCCATCAAGGTGCGTCCAAAAGCTGTGGAAGCCTAAACCCAACTCGTTGACAAAGCCTGTCCAGTCCAGCCCTTCGTATTTTTGTTCTCCAGGAAAATTTCCGTAGTGTGTTCTGTGAGCCACATAGCCAACGTAGCTGTAGACCGGTATAACGGCAACATCACGATGTATGATCTCCTGCATCTGATAGCAGTAGGGCTTAGCAGCTTCCAAGCCAGTTGCATTCATAAACTGTTCAGCCGCTATGTCGAACTCCTTATTGTGGTACCGATGGTGGTTGTCTCCCCATGGAGTGGGATATATATCCTTTCTTGACATGAACCATTCGGCGTAGAAGTCGGGCAGTGGATCCCAAAACCGATATTCTACGTACATGTCGTAGTCATATTGACTCCATACCTTCTGGGCAACTGTGCCGTAGCTTACTATCAAAAGATCATGAGGGATACCTAGCAAATCCATGTCCAAGCTTACCAGCTGAATTAAATATGTCCTGTGGTCGTCGTCTGTCCTTGTGTAGAACTGGAGGGTAGGCAACTCTTCGACAACAACTCCATCGTGACCAGGCGAGTATTCCATGACACCATCGCTGTCCCAGTCTTCGAAGCCTCCTGCTTCAAAGCATGCTACAGCCGCCACTAGATCATAGTCATATTCCGGCAGGCCGGGAGCCTCCCAACTTTTCATCGTTGGCCAAAACAGAGATGGAGTAAGCGGTTCTGCAGTCCCTTCCATATAGGCCAATTGGGCGTCTCGATTCACCATGTGAGATAAACCCCTCCTGAACCATCTGGAATCATTGCATCTTTGACAATTGTCATAGTCACAAAAGACCTTATCTCCACCTCCCTCTACGGGAAGGTCTGAACTCACATCGTTACTCCACAGATCAACGCTGTGGCCACTATCTTCAAAGTAGCCTGAAGGAAAACTGTTCCAGCCTTCAGGAAACTCATCACCGTGCCCTAAGGGCCACCGCATGTTGTTAAGTGCAAGATAAATAGCCGCAGGTTCTCCGCATTCTCCCATTGTAATTTCAGGATCTGCAAGCCAACTGTCCCATTTGCCCGCTGGTACAGCACAGTCCATAACGTCTATACGTCCAAATCCAAAATCCCCAATCTGCGTCATAACATCGCCAGAAACACTGAAGATCAGCCTGTCAACTCTCGGCCCATACTTTTGGAACATTCCGGATGTTGGCACTACTGGCGGTACAGGCTCCACCGAAACCACTGGAGCGCAAACTGTTAATCCCAACAGAATTAGCAGAGCCCCAATCCAGCCATAATTCCTCAAAAACTTTCACCATTGTACTTAATCTCTCACAAAATATAAGCGTTGTTATAACTCTACATCATAATAACTAAGACCATTTGCCCATTCTGCCCGGAAGCCATAGAACACCAACTTCACGCAAGAAACGTGAAAACTATTAAATATGGCACGACAACAACGTTGCAATACGAAGGGGCGGATAATGGAGAAGCTGATAATCACTGTGGCTCCAACAGGGTCTGTGTCGCGTAAGAAAGACACGCCATACGTGCCAGTTACACCTGACGAGATCGCTGAAACGGCATATCTATGTGAGCAAGAGGGAGCCTCAATCATCCACGTACACTGTCGCGACGAGAACGAAAACCCTACGTCTGATTATGCAATCTTCAAGGAGACGTTGGACAAGATACGCAAACGTACACACCTTATTGTAATGACGTCAACGAGTGGTGTAGCAGGCAAGTCGGACGAGGATCGAGCCCAGCCGCTCAAGACTAATCCAGAAATGGCAAGCTTAACGACGGGTTCGCTCAATTTTGCGGGGCGCAAGCCGTCCATTGTTTACGTCAATACGTGGGAGACAATCACGTTCCTCGCTAAGAAGATGCTGGAGGTAAACATTAAGCCTGAGGTTGAGGCCTTCGACGTGGGTTTCATCCGCCAAGGTATCAAGCTCATCGAACAAGGGCTGGTCAAGGAGCCAGCGCACTTCCAGCTGGTTATGGGCGTGGACGGCGGCATTCCAGCCACGCCGGTGAACTTGATCCATATACGCAACCAGCTCCCGCCCAACGCTACCTTCGTCGTGGCGGGCATGGCTAAGTGGCAATTACCTATGACCACCATAGCCATTCTAATGGGCGGTCATGTCCGGGTTGGGCTTGAAGACAACATCTACTACGCTAAGGGGAAGCTGGCGCGGAATGAGGAGCTCGTAGTCAGAGTACGGCGCCTAGCTGAGGAGCTCCAACGCGAGGTGGCTACGTCTGACGAGGCGCGGCAGATCCTGCAGCTCAAGGGGCGCCTTCTGTAGATAGACCTCCTACTATTTTTTTAACATAGGAAAGATGCGTCTTTACAACAAAAAAGAGGGAGATTGTTCTTGTTAAACCTTGTAGTACGCGTGGAGGAAGTTCAGCCAAACTTCGGAAGCGAATTGCATGTTTCCGTAAAGTTCTGCGTTCCACCCGTAGTTGTGGGCGAAGTAACCATTTGAGGATGGGAAGAACACTGCGAGGCCCCCTGCACGCATAGAAGCCATTGCGCCTGGGTTTTTGACGTAGATTGCGTCAGACAGACTTTCCAAGAGAGACACGCTCAAGTTTTCGATGGTTTCGTCAGGTGCCTTCTCCCAAATCCGATTGACAAAGGTTACGTAGTCTACTAATGCTTCCCAATCTTTGGGGTCAAGCGTTTCTTCCTTAGTGTGGGTGCTCAAAACTTTTCGTCTCCATATTGCGCACGCATATAAAGGAGCTTAAAATGGGCATCACGCGCTGAAAAATAGTCTAGAATAATGAAAATCAGTTCGAGATGGGATAAAGTAAAAAAAGAGAAAACACAAAAGGGGATTTGATGCATTTCAGGATATGAACGATGAGAAAACCACTTTGGGTGTCTTCGAAAGAATATATAAAACAAGCCAATGTAACACGGTTCATCAGTTTTGTTAATAAAGAACATGATCTTGAAATTGACTCTTATGATGAATTGTATAAGTGGTCGATTGAAAACATACAAGATTTCTGGACAGCCATGTGGAAATTTGGGGATATAAAAGCTTCCCGTGGATATGATTCGGTAATCGACGACTTAAGCAAGTTTCCTGGCGCGAAGTGGTTTGTTGGCGCAAAATTGAATTTCGCTGAAAATCTTCTAAGATATAGAGACAATCATCTGGCTCTCATATTCAAAAGAGAGAACCAGAAATCAGTCAGAATGACCTATGGAGAACTATACGATTCTGTAGCGTATCTGACTAAACCGCTACGTGAAGTAAGGGTGGCCCCAGGAGATCGTGTAGCAGCCTACATGCCCAACCTCATGGAAACAGCCATTGCCATGCTTGCCACTACAAGTATAGGCGCCATATGGTCTTCTTGTGGTACTGAACTCGGCCCAAAAGCGGTTTTAGATCGTCTTGGTCAAATTAAACCGAAAGTTTTATTCACTGTAGACGGGCATCCCTACAAAGGGAAGACTTTCAACGATTTGCCTAACGTTGAGAAAATCGCCAAAGGAATCCCCTCGTTAGAAAAAATTATTGTAGTTCCTTATATGAAAGCAAAATCCGATATTAGTCATATCCCCAAATCCGTGCTGTATGACGAATTTGTTTATCAAGAAAGAAAACTGAAAATCCGATTTGAACAGATGCCTTTTGATCATCCTGTATATGTCATGTTTTCTTCCGGAACAACAGGTGAACCAAAATGTATGGTTCAAGGAGCTGGCGGCGTCCTCATCAATCATCTAAAAGAGCTGATGCTCCATACCGATTTAAAACGTGAAGATAGGATTTTTTATATAACAACTCCTAGCTGGATGATGTGGAACTGGTTAATGAGTTCTTTAGCTGTAGGGTCTACTGTGGTGTTATATGATGGCAACCCAATTTATCCTAATTGGAGTACCCTGTGGAAACTAGTTCAGGATGAAAGAATAACCATATTTGGTTGCAGTGCAAGTTATATCAACTATCTCAGAAGCGTGGGAGCTAAACCCGGAAAAATCCACATTTTGTCATCGTTACGAGAAATATCCCAAACGGGTTCACTTCTTTCACGCAAAGGGTTTGAGTATGTTTACCGCGAAATTAAAGAAGATATACACTTTAATTCTATCTCAGGAGGCACAGATATCAATGGTTGTTTTGCTGCTGGAACTCCTATTCAGCCTGTGTATGCTGATGAGTTGCAGGGCCCCGCTTTAGGAATGAAAGTGAAAGCGTATGATGAAAGGGGCAATAGTGTAGTTGATCAACAAGCAGAACTTGTTTGTGAAGCTCCCTCTCCTTCCATGCCTCTTTATTTCTGGAACGACCCCCAAGGTGAAAGATATAGAGATATTTACTTCAGTGTTTATCCCAATGTTTGGCGGCATGGTGATTGGATCATAATTCATGGCGACACAGGTGGAATAACTTTCTTAGGCCGCTCTGATTTCGTCTTAAAACCTTCCGGAGTGCGCATAGGTCCAGCTGAAATATATAATGTTGTGGAAAAATTTGAAGAAATTATCGACAGCATAGCTGTAGGACAATACTGGAAGGAGGATCAACGTATTATCCTCTTTGTAAAACTTGCACTGGGATTGCAATTAACAGATAATTTGAAAAATAAGATCAAAACAGCTTTGCGCAAAGAAGCTTCTCCCCGACATGTTCCAGCCTTAATCATCGAAGCGCCAGATATCCCTTACACCTTCAACATGAAGAAGGTTGAAAGCGCGGTCTCGAACACAATACAGGGTAGACCAGTCACAAACAAGGACGCTTTAGTTAATCCAGAATCGCTCGATTTCTACGAAAGAATTTTTCCTGAACTTCAAAAAGAATAGTGCAAAGTTGCATATTTAGCTCAAAATGAAAACATCGATACATAATTCTCTTGATTTCCTTTAACCATTATTCCTCGATTTCTCATAGTGTCGTGGACTTTTCGCAGAATTTTTCTGTTCATTCCGAGTTTCTCCGGCGGAATTACGCTTTTCTTGCCAGCTAAACTTATATTACCACACACTGATAGACAGTGGCGATGCGTGCGTAAGCCTCGAATACCTCTAGTCCACTATAATACTTGGACATAACTAATGCACATGCCCAAAAACGTGAAATAACCGGAGGAATATGATGAGTAAGCTGTACAAATCCAAGGAACTTTTTGAAGAAGCAAGAAAATTAACACCAGGTGGTGTTCACAGCGCAATACGATTCTTTGAGCCTTATCCCATATTCATAGCGGAGGCAAAGGGCGCTAAGATCTACGATGTAGATGGCAACGAATACATCGATTACCACCTAGCTTTTGGCCCCGTGGTTTTGGGGCACGCGCCCTCTCGCGTGGTAACCGCGGTGACAGACCAGCTGAGTAAGGGAATAATCTTTGGTTTTTCCAATGAGTTAGAAATTGAAGTTGCTAAGAAAATTAAAACACATGTTCCGTCAGCTCAGATGATCAGATTTTGCAACAGTGGAACTGAGGCAACTTATCATGCCATCCGTGTTGCGCGAGCCTATACGAAGAGGGATAAAATTGTGAAGTTCGAAGGCGCCTATCATGGTTGGCACGATTACGTGTCTGTTAGCTCAAACCCGTCCTTAAAGGATGCTGGTCCAAGAGAATCCCCTGTATCTGTCCCTGATACTGAGGGACTGTCTAGAGAAACTGCTAAGAATACCATTGTTGTTCCATTCAATGATCCTGAAGTGATGGAGAAAACAATTAAAAAACAAAGAGGTAATATTGCTGCTCTTATAACGGAACCGATTCTTCACGGAAATGCTACATGTATAGTCCCCAAAGATAGATTTTTGAGGTTCCTGAGAGAAATCACTGAAGAAAATGATATAATATTAATTTTTGATGAAGTAGTTTCAGGGTTTCGCTATCATTTAGGAGGAGCCCAAAAGTTATTTAATGTAACACCAGATTTGACGACGTTTGGGAAAGCTATGGCAAACGGTTTCCCTGTTGCTGCAGTCTGCGGGAAAAAAAATATTTTAGAGATGTTCAAACCCACCGGAAAAGTTGACTACGGAGGAACTTTCAATGGGAACCCGGTAAGTATGGCTGCAACCTTGGCTACAATTAAGGAACTGGAAAAAGCAGACATCTGCCAAAGTCTCTTCAATCTGGGGGAAAGAATTAGAAACCAACTTGACGAAGTCATAGCCGAACTCAAGCTTAGAGCTCAAATCATTGGTTTTGGGTCGGTTTTCCAGCTTCTCTTCACAGATAAAGAAATTCACGACTATAGAGATGTGTTAGCCTCTGATACAAAATCGTTCGAGAAATTCCAAAAAGAAATGATGAATAGAGGCATATTCTTGATTCCTCAGGCAAACAAAAGGTGTCACCTCTCGGCTGCTCACACTAGTGAAGATATAAGATACACAGTCGAATGTGCGAGAGAAATTCTAGAAAACATGATATGAAAGGGTGCACTAAGATTTTTAGAGTATCATGAGCACTTTTTTGTGCGTGCAAACAAGGTTTGACATCTATGGTTAAGCTTAATGGAACGTTTGGAAGAATTGTGATTACAAACGTGAATCATGGGAACAGAAAAGTTTATGTCACCTAGAAAACAACTGCATAAAATCACATCCATTCTACGGTGACAAATGATGTTAGAATTTTTGAGTCACGATCAAATCAAAAAGATTCATTCTGCAAGCTTGAAGATTCTAGAGGATGTCGGCGTTGTAGTGTATGAGGATAGTTTTCTGAAGTTTTTGGCTGATTCTGGCGTGAATGTTGATTTTGGTAAAAAAAGGGTAAGAATTTCACCGAGTTTGGTGATGGAATGCATTAAGAAGGCACCCAAGCGGGTGATGCTGTATGCTCGTAACCCCAAATATGATGTGGAACTTGATGATGGAAAGATCTATGCTCATGCATTTGGCGGGGCTGCAACTGTAGTTGACCTAGACTCTGGAGAAGTTCGACCGTCCACTAGGAAGGATGTTGCTGATCTAACTAGAATAATAGATGCGCTGCCTAACATTCATACATGCACCATGATCGCTTTGCCTTGTGATGTTCCAGAACAAGTTCGTGATGTATACTGCACGGCAGAGCAATTCCAGAACACAGCTAAAAACATGGATGCAACACCGCTTAGCGACAAAGGTTTCCCCTACATGGTGGAGTTGGCGGAGACAGTAGTAGGTGGGGAAGAAGAGTTGAGGAAGCGCCCGATCATTACGTGTAGTTTCTCGCCAACGAGTCCCTTGAAGTTTTCCGATGATGTTGTAAAAATTATGGTTCAAGGCGCTAAGTTGGGTTTGCCAATGGCGGTGTTGCCTTGTCCTATGGCAGGAGCAACTAGCCCAGTAACGTTAGCGGGTAGCCTAGTTCAACAGAATGTAGAGACATTAGCTGGGTTGGTGATGATTCAGCTTGTGAACGCGGGGACGCCATTTATGTATTGTCCTCGTGTTTTTCCTATCGATATGCTATCTGGAATGACAAGCTCCGGCGTCGAGGTTGGATTGTTGTCAGCAGGTTGCGTTCAACTCGCCAAATATTATGGTCTTCCATCAGACGTGTATGGACTCGACACGAGCTCTAAAACATTAGATGAGCAGGTGGCGTTTGAGAAAGGGCTAAACGGAATCTTACCCGCTTTAGCTGGAGCGAATATGCTGTCAGGAGCTGGTTGTATTGAGGGTGCCATTACAGTAAGTTATGAGCAACTAGTTGTTGATGATGAAATTCTTGGAATGATTTTTAGGGCAGTTAGAGGCGTCGAAGTGGATGAAGAAAGATTGGCAATAGACGTAATTGCCAAAGTATCTCATGAAGCATCGAACTTCCTGCAACAGAAGCACACGCTTAAGCATTTCCGCCAAGAATATTATCCCCCAAAGCTTTCAGATAGAACTTCTCGTTCACGATGGCAAGAAATGGGCTCTAAAAACATAGTGGAAGTTGCACGGGAGAAAGCAAGAAAAATATTGGCGGAGCATCAGCCCGCGTCATTAGATAAAGATGTGGTGAAGGGAATCCAAAAAATATTGAAGAGAGCAACTAACACCTTGACATCCGCGAACACCTAAGGACTAAAATTGTTGCGTATGCCTTTTTTTGAAAAAGACTTAGACAGCGTCCTCAAAGACATAATGAAGCGACACAAAATATCGACTTTACCTTATCTTCGAGCCTCTTAATGTTTATGTTGACTACGCGACAAAATTTATCTCTGGCACGTGCATTTGAACCCGAGAAACAACATTCGATGGGGAAAAATGTGTAAAACAGCACACGATTTTTGATTGGACTTGAACCATTTTGGGTGCTGATCCCGCCCAGCCCATTTTTTGGGTTCTGAGTTTTCATTCTATGGTCTAGTTCCTGGATATCCCAAGTTTCAAGAATCGAAAGGGGTATGCGCATCTGAAAGATATAAGAGATTCATTGAAAATCTTAATAACGTGAGGCATATGACCTATCGGTTGAAAATTGAAACAAGAAATTTTGAAAAAATGGAAATAGCTAAGAAGTCAGTATCCGCTCGCTATACCGAGAGCATCACCGCGGGCCCGCCAACTACAGTGAGCGGGTTCTCTTTGTCAGTTTACTCTTCTGCATGCATTCAGAGAAACATTGCTTTTGTACCTTCCTAATCGAATGGAAATTCAAAACGCCATGCTGGAGGGACTTGTCTGGGATCTTTTTTGTACTTTTTGCGATCAACGAGTACAATATAGTCTCTGGGAAATTCTAAACTATATTGGTTGGCTGGTTTTACCATAGTTTCTTTTCGAGGGAAACTATATTCACGTGTTCAGGTTGTTGCAGTTTGTTTTGTTCGAATGTTCGTTCAGTTCGAATGTTAGAATGT
>Ga0209636_10009203_pt1 | contig 10067 bp, 8 predicted proteins | sample DeeMarSWOR152_54_FD_187464 | JGI IMG/M metagenome (GOLD analysis project Ga0209636, IMG submission 187464) | Marine sediment microbial communities from White Oak River estuary, North Carolina - WOR-1-52-54 (SPAdes) (version 2) | ecosystem: Environmental > Aquatic > Marine > Intertidal zone >... | reverse complement strand
AGGACATTTGGCAGATAGATAAAGATGGCAAACTTGTCTGTACCTCCGATGACGCAACCAGCTGAGTTTAGCTGGAAAATGAAGAGCTAAAAAAATGGGGATTTGAGAGAATCCCCATTTTTTGCCAAGAGAGATTTTGTATGGCTTGTTACTAAGGGATATTGCACTTGTTACAGTGTTCCTCAATATAACAGAAAAGACGTCCGTTCCCGGCAAATCTTCACTTGAACTCAAGTCATGACAAGTCCACAGCGGACAGGGGAGAGGCTTCCAAACCGTCGGGTAGGGTGATGTAAAATATCCCAAAGCAGGGAACCCAAAAAATCCTGAGAAAAACCTTGACTTTCATCGAATAATGTCGTAAAATTTAATTAGAGATACGGTTGACAATATAGTTGTGTTGTATCGGCCTCCTACGTCAAGAAAGCTGAAGGGAAACACACATGGGTTTGCTGGATAAACTATTTCATCGCCATCCGCCGAAGTCAGCCATGAATCTTGGGCGTAACAACCCTTGCTGGTGCGGTAGCGGCAAGAAATACAAAAAATGCCATTACGAATCTGATCAGAAATACTTTTCCAGTATTGTAGCCAAAACCTGCAAAACTGCCTCCTGAAGCAGATAGATGAGGTGAGTTTCACCTCTCACGAGACTTCTGCTTTGTAATCCTTTTCAGTTTCCTTTCTTGCAACTCCGGGAGAATCCGTCTAAAGCGCTGAGAGTCACAACCTACTTGGCCCAAAGGTGTTTTGGCCGCACCACAAATCAGGTTTCAAACAGCATTCCCGATTTATAGGGTCAAGTATATCCTATTTTGTTGATTTCTGAGGGAATTTGTGGGTCTAGCTGAGTTTTTCCTTGACAGAAGTGTCGGGTTTTCTTAAATTGCAAAATATTTTTTGGCCAAAGGCTAAACTACATGGAGCCTTGCAGGATACGATTATCTATCAACGTCATGGTCTTCTTAGCCACCGATTCAGGAGATGACAGAAGTTAAGATACAGACATCTCGAAATCCTTCCACCTCAAGAAAGGAGGTATATGCTTAAATCTCCCAAACGTTTCACCTTCAAGCGGCCAGTTGGCATAACCCTGGCCTGCGTCATAGGTCTTGTTTTCCTTTCATTAGTGTACGTGTCCGGGGAGTCTCCTCCTGATGCAGTGGAAGTTGGCGATGAGACCTGTTCCATGTGCCATGATGAGGTTAGCCAGGACTTTAAGAGCAACATCCACTCCAGGTTGGCTGTAGGAGATGACCATACCTGCGAGGCATGCCACGGTCCCGGTTCGAAGCACGCAGAGGACGGGGACCCGGCATCGATCTACAATGCCCCCAAGGACTTCACCTCCACCGGAAAGAACATGTGTGCCGGCTGTCACAGGGGTGTTGCTTACAGCTCCTGGGATGGGCTGACCCACTTCGAGGCAGTAGAGGGATGCAGTGACTGTCACAAGATTCACACTGAGAAGAAGCATCTTCTGGCAAAACAGGAGCCTCAACTCTGTTTTGATTGTCATACCCTGAAAAGGTCGCAGGCTCGCATGCCTTCCCATCATCCGGTTATTGAGGGACTGGTGGGCTGTTTAGACTGTCACTCGGTTCATTCCGAAGACGTCAAGTACACGGTTGGGGATGATGATCGTGAACTCTGCCTGTCCTGTCATACTTCGCTTTCCGGTCCTTTCATCTTCGAACATGAGCCGGTCAACGAGGACTGCGGCATATGTCATGAGCCGCATGGAACCGTCGCCGACAAACTGCTCATGCAGAACGAGCCGTTCCTCTGCTTATCCTGCCATCCCATGCATTTTCACGTCACCCTGGTGGGATATGAAGGTGAATTCAGCGCTCCCTTGCATCCGGAGCGGACCGGTGTCTCCACCCGCGACGGTATAAAACAGGCCGTGTTGACCAAATGCACTCAATGCCATTCGGAGGTCCACGGAAGTGATCTTCCCTCCCAGTCGATTTCCGGTGCCGGGCGAGCACTAACCAGATAAAATGAGGTAAAGAAGATGAAAAGACCATTTCTAAAATCTCTTGTCGTGGTAACGGCCGTCTTGATCTTGCCTTGTCTTTCATCCCCGGTCCTTTCGCAGGAAGAGCCGACTTACTCCGTCTGGAGTCTCTGGTTAGCAGGCCATTACACAGGCTACGAAGACTTCCACAAGAAGATAGGGGAATTCGATCGAGGCGAAGAGGGAGCCATGCCGGAGGTGAAATTGAGCTATTCAGGATATAAGGGAGATCAAAGTTGGGATTTCTTCGGACATTTTTACGACCCCAAAAGGGCCTCTCTTGATTTGAGCGGAAGATCAAGGGACGTCTTTTCCGGGAAGGTCTCCTACCGCTCCTCTTACCGTCAACGCGCAACCGACCTTCTCGAGAACCTGATGGCTCGTGAGGCAGTCGACCAGCAAAACACGCCGGGCGGGAAAATGTTCACCTACGAACATGAAAACCCGGATGCCGATTTCGGCTATACCAGGCACGAGTTGAAAACGGACGTGCAGGTGAAGGTTCCCGGGTCTGCCGATCTGACACTCAGAGCCTTTCACCGTTCCATCCTGGAGAAAGGGGACGATCAGAAGGTGGTGTCCATGCACTGCTCCTCCTGCCATATGGTCTCCAAGTCTGCAGATGTGGATCGCCGCACCCACACCATATCTGCGGGGGTGGAGGCAACGGCAGGGCCTGTTCTCCTTTCCTACTTAGGGAGTTACCGGACCTTCAAATCGGAAGCAGCAGTTCCGGGGGCTTTTTATGACACGGCCCAGCACCCGGTGAACCGCACCCTGATCGACGAGTTTGGCTCCCGGACGGTTTTCAACGGTGAGGAAGTGCCGTTTGGCCAAATACCCGAGACCGAGAAAATGGCACACACCCTGAAGGTCAAGACCGATATGGGGAAGAACGGCGATATTTTGGGGAGCTTCACTAACTCCCGGGCCAAAAACAAATCCGCCGGCCTCGAGGTCACAGGCAATAGCGGCAGCTTGAAATATGTGGTCAATCCCAGCCTGAAGACGAAAGTCATCGCCTTAGCCTCGCTTGCCATGATAGAGAGCGACGAGGCACAGATAGACCTGCCCCTGTGGCGTGACGGCTTGACCGGAGGGGGCCAGGATTTTTCCTGGACCCGCTATTCCAACCTAACCCGCACCGTGGCTAAAGGCTCTGCGGAGTTCATCTATCAGCCCAACCGGAAATATCGACTCTTCCTCTCCGCCGGATACGAAGGTATCGAGAGGGACGACTATCCTTACTTCGAGGCCAAGGGAAAGACTACCAAGCTTAAAGCATCGGCAGGGGGGAAGTACCGGCCTAATTCGAGGTTCTGGGGACGAATCAGATACTCCTTCGAGAATATCGATGATCCGTTTTCTCCGTACGAGCAGATGTTCGAGAGAGCTGGAACGGATGTTCTGGAGAAACTCGAGTACAACAACTGGTACTATTATTTCCAGCGGGATGATTTGCGCTATGGAAGTGTGACCAACCAGCCGAGCAACGTGCACAGCGTGGAACTGAACTTGAATTTCAGGCCCGACCAGAACGCCAGTCTCTCCGCGGGTTTAAAGGCCAGCCTGGGAACCAACCGCGATACCGACAGCCTGGACTTTGAGCGGACCCAATTGCAGCCTCAGGTTTCGGCCAGCGTCGCCCCCACTCCGATGTGGAATCTCTTCGGCAGCTTAGCATACATGTATGACAAGTCGAACGGTCTGGCCGCCGTGGCCATGATGGACGGGTGAGGGGGCCATCTGAACGTCACAGGTGGTGGCGACCCCAAGCATTACGGATCATTCTTGGCCGAAACCGAATACCAGAACGAGGCGGTTCTGTTCTCCGGAAGCGTTCTGTTTTTGGCCAGCGACAGGTTGAACCTTAACCTAAGCGGGAACTATGTGGATAGTAAGGGGGCTCTCAAGACGGGCGAAATGCCCCAGGTTCCCCAGGAGGTCACAGACAACATTGCTGCAGCGGATTATGATTTCAGCTCCATTAACCAGTATTCTGATTTAGCCTATGCCCAGTTCGACGTCTCGGTGGGAGCGGAGTACGTGCTTTCTCCAAGGGTATCTCTCACTGCAGATGCAACGTATTTTGATTTAACCGATGATAAAGGGTACGTCTACGGGGTTGAGACAGGTTCGTTCTATGTCGTCCGAACTGGGGTAAAAATAGGTTTCTAAAGTAAAGTCCAAACTAATTTCTGATTTGAACCGAACGGTTTACAGAAGCCGTTCGGTTTCCTTTTTGATGACCCAATACGTCTTAGACACTCAATAAGTTGCGACGGGGTATCGCGGTAACGGGTTAGAAGAAAAAACAGTGTATTCAGTAATCACAACCACCAAACAAAAACGCTACAATTTTTTGATGCACAGGCATCAAGAAAATACCAAATTTTTCTTGACAAGCTGTAAGTGGAAATATAAATTAAGACGAGTTATGTATGGTATCATGCTTTGGCGCTAAAAAGTGAGGGAAATCAAGAGGATTTTAATTTATGGACACTCCGGCTAAGAGCAAACTGTATCTTGATCTTTGCCAGCAGATAGCCGAAGTTAAGTCCGCTTTCAGAACCAGACACCAAAAGGATATAAAAATTTCGGATGAAGAGATTCACAAGCGGGCAAGGGAGAACAAACCGCTCTTAGACATACAAAGGATAAAGATAGAAGAAAGACTTCTGGATGAGTTTCTCCGTGATTTTCTTCCTCTGCTGGAAAGGCATGAGTTTTTCAGCCGGGAGGAAATCAAAAATTTTCTCGTCCATAGAAAAAAAATAAATTCACGCGAGCTTGTTCGTTCAGTCCTTTCTAAAGATATACAAAACCTAAAATCTCTGTCCACCCAATATCAGGTCGCGAAAGATTTTCTTCTATTTATTGGACTGAACATGGGCCAGGCTGTGCTTGAACTTTATGCCGGCAAACTAAAACAGAAGGTGGATAAAGAAAGCTGGCTTAAGGGTAATTGTCCGATTTGTGGTAGTTATCCCGCCATTGAAAAATTGAGAAGAGATGATGGCAAGAGAATACTGCGATGTAGTCTCTGCGGAATCGAATGGTATCATAAACGCATTATGTGTCCCTTTTGTGGCAACGAAGATCACAATAGCTTAAGATATTTCTTTATAGAGGAAGATTCCCCCACAGAAAAAGCCGCTTTCCGGGTGGACGTGTGTGACAAATGCAAAAAATACATCAAAACGCTCGATGAAAGAAAGCTACCTGAATCTGAAAAACCCGATTTATATCTTGAAAACCTCAATACCATATACCTGGACGTTCTGGCTCAGAAGGACGGCTACAAAAGTCCCACCTACTGGATGGCAGCGCTATCTGAGGACATACTTGTTTAAAACTTTTCGTGAAAGAAATCACAACATGTGAATTTTTTACGCAGAATCTCGGAGGGAGGTGAGATTTTATGAAAGGAATAAAATATGTCATCATATTCTCGGTGATCCTGCTGCTGGTATTTGTATGGGCATATGCACAGACATCTAAGAAGGACATTTCAAAGAAGGAAGAACCCACGGCTTTCCAGACCAGGTGCTCGATCTGCCATCCCCTGGAAGAGGTCAGGAAAGGGATGGAAAAAATGATCGTTGATATGCACGAAAAGGCGGGGGTGAAGATCAGCACGGAGTCCTTGAAGGAGATCGAGGAAACCTTCACCTTGCTTCCTATGGAAGAACCTCACCAGGGAGCCTTTCAGGAGAAGTGTGGCAAGTGCCATTCCCTGGATGTGGTGGTCAAGGCTCATCAGACCACGGATGAGACCGGGATGAAGAAGATCATCGAGCGGATGGCGAAAAAGGAGAAGTCCGGGATCTCGCAGGAAGAGATAGACAAGATTCACCAGTCCATGAAGATGCTCAACGAGATTTACGAACCGGACGTGGAACTAAAGAAACAGCAAAAGAAATAAAATCAGCAACTTTTAAGGAGGTGAAGAAAGCGCATGAAAATCTCAAGAAGAGGTTTTCTAAAGATTTCTGGAGGAGTGACGACTGGTGCGGTTTTGGGTACCTTCGGAGTTCACCTTAAAAGCTCACAGGCGCAAGCTCAAACGCTGAAGACCAAGTATGCTAAGGAAAGCACCACCATCTGTCCATATTGTGGAGTGGGATGTAGTGAGATCGTATCGGTGAGCAATGGCAAGGTGATCAACATCGAGGGCGACCCGGATCATCCCATCAATCAAGGCTCGCTCTGCAGCAAGGGAGAGGCTCTTATTCAGGTAGCCAACAACGACAGGAGAATGACCAAGGTCCTCTACAGAGCGCCTTACAGCGATAAGTGGGAGGAGAAAACTTGGGATTGGGCTCTGCCGGAGATCGCCAAGAGGATCAAGAAGACCCGGGACGAGAACTGGATGGTCAAGGACGACAAGGAACGGGTGGTTAATCGGGTGGGGGCTCTGGCCGGATTGGGGGGCGCTGCTCTGGATAACGAGGAGTGCTATTTGTGGTCCAAGCTGGCTCGCGCTTTGGGGATCGTCTACCTGGAACACCAGGCCCGCATATGACACTCTGCCACAGTCGCCAGTTTGGCGGAAACATACGGCAGAGGGGCCATGACCAACCACTGGATCGATATAAAGAATGCTGATTGTATTATGATAATCGGTTCAAATGCCGCGGAGAATCACCCCATATCCTTCAGATGGGTCGGCAAGGCGATGGAGAACGGTGCCAAGCTGATCAGCGTCGATCCCCGCTTTACCCGTACGTCGGCCAGAGCTGACATCTATGCACCCATCAGATCGGGAAGCGACATCGCCTTCGTAAACGGGGTGATGAGCTACATCATCGAGAACAATCTATACAACAAGGATTACCTGGTCGACCACACCAACGCCAGCTTCCTGGTCAATCCTAAGTTCGGATTCTCAGACGGACTTTTCACCGGTTACGATGCGTCCAAGAGGATGTATGGCAAGGACACCTGGCAGTATCAACTGGATGAGAGCGGGATGGCCAAGAAGGACCCGACCCTTCAGGACCCCAATTGCGTTTTCCAGATCTTGAGGAAACACCTTTCCCGGTACAACCTGGAGAAGGTGTCCAGCATCACAGGGTGCCCGCCGGAAATGATAGTGGAGGTGGCCAAGACCTACGGCGCGACGGGAGCTAAGGACAAGTCCGGTACGATCATGTATGCCATGGGTACCACCCAGCATACCGTGGGAACGCAGAACGTGCGCACCTATGCCATGCTGCAGCTCCTGCTGGGGAATGTGGGTGTGGCCGGGGGTGGAATCAATGCATTGAGAGGTGAGTCCAACGTGCAGGGTTCCACTGACCATGCCATTCTATTCCATATACTTCCTGGATACCTCAAGACGCCGAGAGTAGAGAACCAGACCTTGGCCGAGTACTTGGAGGCGTGGACGCCCAAGTGGAACGACCCCAAGAGCGCCAATTGGTGGCAGCACACGCCCAAGTACACGGTCAGCCTGCTCAAGGCTTTCTGGGGAGATCACGCCACCAAGGACAACGAGTTCGCCTATCAGTATCTTCCCAAGGTGAGCGGCAACTACTCTCATATCTCCATGTTTGAAGCCATGTATGACGGCGCAATCAAGGGTTTAATCTGCATGGGTCAGAATCCGGCAGTGGGCGGACCAAATGTGCTGAAAGAAAGGAAGGCTCTCCAGAAGCTGGATTGGCTGGTGGCAGCAGATCTCTGGGAAACGGAGACGGCAGCCTTCTGGAACGCTCCCGGAGTGGATCCCAAGAATATAGGAACCGAGGTCTTCATGTTGCCCGCGGCTGCATCAATGGAGAAGGAAGGAAGCATCACCAATAGCGGTCGGTGGAGCCAGTGGAGATACATGGCGGTTCATCCACCCGGAGATGCCAAGTCAGACCTCTGGATCCTGGATCAGATGTACAAGGAGCTGAAAAAACTGTACCAGTCAGATCCTGGCCCATTCCCCGGTCCCATAGTTGGCCTCAACTGGAACTACGGTCCAGGGAGGGAAGAGCCGGATGTGCATCTGGTGGCCAAGGAGATCAACGGCTATGATCTTACCACCGGCAAGCTGATGGCATCCTTTGCCGGCCTCAAGGATGACGGCACCACTTCATCGGGAAACTGGCTGTATTGTGCCAGTTACACCGAGGTCGGTAACATGGCGGCTCGCAGGGATCCCACTGATGCCGAGAACAAGATCGGACTATATCCCAAGTGGTCCTGGTGCTGGCCGGTAAACAGGAGGATAATTTATAACCGAGCTTCCTGCGACCTAAAAGGCAACCCCTATGCTCCCCACAAGTGGGTAGTCAAGTGGACCGGTCCTGAAACCAAGTGGGCTGGGGACGTGCCTGACGGCGGTTGGCCTCCAGGGGAGAAGTATTCCTTTATCATGAAACCTGAGGGTCATGCTCGCCTCTTCGGTTTTGGCCTGGCAGACGGTCCCTTTCCCGAGCACTACGAGCCTCTGGAGGCACCGGTGAAAAACGCCATGTCATCCCAGCAGCTCAACCCGGTGGTTAAGATCTGGTCCGGGGAGATGGACGATGTGGGGACGGTGGATAAATTCCCCATTATTGCTACTACCTACCGGGTCACAGAGCACTGGCAAGCAGGCCAGATGACCAGAAACAATCCCTGGCTGGTGGAGCTAATGCCCGACATGTTCGTGGAGATGAGTAAATCCTTGGCTAAAGCCAAAGGTGTCAAAAACGGTGATCGGGTGCGGATAAAGACTGCCCGAGGAGACATAACTGCTTACGCTGTGGTGACTGCTCGGTTTAAGCCCTTCAAGATGAATGGCAAGTCCTTAGAACAGATCGGGCTGCCGTGGCATTACGGTTACAAGGGATTGGCCAAAGGACACAGCGCGAATTCGCTGACCCCCCACGTGGGTGATGCCAACACAATGATTCCAGAATATAAGGCGTTCCTCTGCGACGTCGTAAAGGAGGTGGGATAACATGGCAGAAAAAGCGATGCTTCTGGATATGGAGAAATGCATAGCCTGCCGCGCCTGTCAGGTAGCCTGCAAGCAGTGGAATGAGCTCCCGGCCGAGAAGACCACCTTCTTTGCAGCAGCCGGAGGCTATCAGAATCCAATCGGGCTTTCCCCCAGCACTTACACCCTGGTGAAGTTCTATGAACTAGAAGAGCAGGACAAGCTCAAATGGCTCTTCCGAGTGCACCGTTGCATGCAGTGCGTTGATCCGGCTTGCGTGAAAGCCTGCCCGGTAGATCCCAAAGCTATGACCCGCGACGAAAACACCGGGGCAATATACGTAAACCGGGAACTATGCATCGGCTGCGGAGCCTGCCGGGAATACTGCCCCTTCACCGTTCCCGTGATAGATACCGATGCCAGCAAGTCCACCAAATGCACGTTCTGCTTCGACCGCCTGGCTGATGGAATAGAGCCGGCTTGCGCCAAAGCCTGTCCCACTGACTGTTTGGTCTTCGGGGAGAGAGCTGGGATAATCAAGATGGCTCACCAAGCGCACCAAAGGTTAGCGGCAAAGGGCAGGACTCCGGTGATCTACGGAGAGAAGGAACTTGGCACCGGGACCAAAAAGGTCTACGTGCTTCCCGAACCCATAGACCGTTATCCGGACGTGGTCAAGAGCCCGAAGGTCGACGAGAGTCTGGGCTTCTTCCACGAAATGCTAAGGCCCTTCGGTACTCTGACTTTGACTGCTTCGTTGGTGGGAATTGTGCTGGCCAAGATGAAGGAGGTAAGAGAAAAAGACAAGGTCAAGCCTTCTTGACATTCGCAGATTAATCCTTCTGGATAAAAAGGAGATGTTTATATGATGGACAATAAGAAGCTGATTTTAGGCGTAATCCTTTTCGGATCGATCTGGGGAGGCCTGGAGGCTTTGGGAATCAGCGCGATGAGAGGGGTCGAGTTTTTTCCTGCATCGCCGGTTTTGGCCTTGGTCGCCATCCTGATTCTATCTGCCTCCCGCATGATCCTGAAACGCCCGGGAACCACACTGGCCTGTGGCGTAGTGGCAGCCGGTTTCAAGGCCCTGTGTCTGCCGTCCATTATGCTCTGTCAGGTGACAGCGGTTTT